>Ga0102962_1000402_pt1 | contig 21338 bp, 19 predicted proteins | sample SalPonF2_C_D2_MG_FD_84519 | JGI IMG/M metagenome (GOLD analysis project Ga0102962, IMG submission 84519) | Salt pond soil microbial communities from South San Francisco under conditions of wetland restoration - Salt Pond MetaG SF2_C_D2_MG ...
GTAAGAAGTTGTGGAAATCGCACCGTTTTTGCCGGCGTTTTTGTTCGCCCCGAAAACGACCCGGCCTGGCCGCAGGACGCGATGATTCGCTGCAATCGCAACAACCCGGACAGTCACCCCACGTTCCTTGCAATGACGGGCTGTCGGGCCGGTCGATCGAAAGAACGATGCGAAGTCTACCCGATAAAAAAGATGATGCCTCGCCCGGCAAGCGTCTGACCGGGAAGCGTTGCGAGAGACGGCCAACAGGAGGAAAACGCGATGATGGATATGAACCGAAATCACTGGTTTTTGATCGGCCTGGTCGTGCTGTTTCTAGGGATCCAGTTTCGTATGGTCGACTCGTTCGTCTTGACCCCCGAATTCACGCAATTCCTCGCCGAGCGGACCGGCCATCCTCTGGCTTCGGTCAATGCGGCAACGCAAGCCTTCACGGCCTCTGAGAAACCGATTGCCAAGAAGACGCTGATCCCGCCCGAATGGGTCGGGTGGTTTCTGGCATCGATCGGATCGGTGTTCATCCTCCATGCGATGGCGCTGAGGAAGGGCGACTAGCTGTCGTCGGTTCGGAGAGTGTCCGACCGGCCGTTTCGGCCGTCTCGGCGGCGTCAGCGATCCGACGTGCGTTCCTGGGGAAGAAACCGGCGACCGGCAATCTGCTGCAACTCGTCGCGCATCGGATCGGCCGGACGGATTCGTGTCGCTGCTCTGGTCGCCTCGAACGTGCCTTGGCCGGGAACACTCAGACGGGCATGAACCGTGCCATACGGGGCCAAATCCAGGTCGAACTCCGGGTGCTTTCCCTGAAAGGGCAACCGATAAACGACGCCCGAAGGGACGAAATCTGCACGACGGACCTGCTTGGTCCATCGTCCGGCCGGAACCAGCGGCCACGGCTGTCTTACCACGCCCGTGTGCTTAGCTGTCAGGTCGATCTCCAGCGTGCCGTGCGTGGGCACAACGGCGCCCTGACCGTCCAATGGAAACACACGCACCAAGAGGCCGTCGACCTCTACGTCGGCGTCCCAGTCGGCCACACTCGCTTCGATGGCCAGCGAACGAACCCGGGGCAATGCGGGGTCACGGGATGGTACGGTCGGGATGTCCGTGCGTGATTTACCGGGCCGGCTTCTCTCTTTGATGTCGGCGCTTGTGATCGTGAGATCACTTTGCGGGTCCGGCGGCTCGACGGCCGGCATCGCGAGGCGCACGGTTTCCACAATGCCCCGTAGCTGTTCACCGGAGACCTCATCGCGACCGACGCGAGCGCTGACCACCTGATCCCATTGTACCGGACGCAAAATGCTCATGGTCGTGCCGCGTCGTTGCGACCGTAGCCAGAGTGTCGATGCGTCGGTTCGCGGGTCGACATGGGCCGTGAATGTCCGCCCGCTGGCCAGATCAACGTCGATCGTGCTGGCAACGTCTTGCTCCTGTGCTGAGGCGGTCCGCTGCTCGCCGATCTTCGGTAGATCGGCCAATAGCAGGAACCATCCGCACAAGAGGCCAATCGGCAGAACCATTCTCATCGGTAGATCGCTCCGAACTGCAGGATGTGCGTGGCAAGACGGCAGGCAATGCCGCATGCGGTCAGAGAGGCAAACCGCATGCCCGGTGTCTGCGCTTTGACGGTCCGTTTGCGCAACCTGTTCACTCGTAGAGGATTGCGTGTCGAAATCGCCCGGGCGGTAGGCGACTCACGACGATCGCCTCGTTGTGTTTTTGCCTCATGATGCGTAAACCCAACCCGACTCGACAAAGCGGAAGACCGTATCGTGTTGGCGTCCGGGCCTGGAAAAGACAGCACTCGTGGCGATGGTTCAGGCGCCGATCCGTCGCCGCGTTCGCTTTGCGTAAAGTAGACTGCATAAGCCCGACCCCAATACGGCAGGATCATGCCAAAGCGGGGCCAAGTCGGATCGCCGTACGAAGTCGGTGACATAAGAACCAGGAAGGAGCAGGCCGTGATGCTACCGAAACGCAGAGTCCTCGACCGAAAACCGACAGCCAACCACGGCAGTCGACCAATGATGTTTGCCGTAGCGCTGGCTGCCGCATTGGCAGCGACCGTGGTTTGGGCCCAATCGGCGGATCAAGATATCGAGAGTGCAGAGGAACTTTGGGCGACGATTCCGGCGGACGACGCCGTCGGACTCCGCAGCGAAAGCCAGATCCGCGAAGGCACGGAGATGGAAAGGCAGAACGGCTATTTTCGCATGACAGGCGACCGGGTGACCTTCTTTACGGAAGGCGGAAAGGGGCGTTTCGTGGTTCTGGAAAACCTGAACCTGGAACGCATTGCACGCATTCTTGCGGAAAACCCCGATCATCTGCAGTGGAGCGTTACGGCAACCGTCACCGAATACCGAGGGTCGAACTACATTTTTGTTCGCAGAGCGGTACGCCGCGACGAGATCGCATCGCCAGACGACGAATTCGACCTCTGAGAGGTTCGACGTCGGTTGGCGGCGAAGACTGGATAGCGGCTGAGGGCTGGGCAGTCTGTCTGGGGGGATGGCTGTTTCCCTAATGCATCTCTGGCGTGTCGGCCGATTGGGCCGAACGAATCTCCGGACGAATCTGTGGAAATCCCCCCGCCGGGAGCCCCCTGCCTTGACAGCGACCCGGGTGCCCCTATGATGAGCAATGGAGCGTCGGTTTCTCCGATCGAGGCTTGCTGTGGCGTGAAGCAGCCGCCAGCGTGCCCGTCCTCCGGACAGGTGCCAGGCGGCAAGGAATTTTGACGTGGGACTCTAAGGAGTTGTGCAGATGGCCGAATATCGACGGTTGGAGATCAACGAGGTCGGAGACGTGACCGTGGTCCGCTTTCGTGACAAGAAGATCATTGAGGACATCAATATCCAGGAACTCGGACAAGAGATGTTCCGGTTGATCGAGGAAGACAACCGGAACAAGCTACTGCTGAACTTCTCCTCGGTTGATTTTCTGTCGAGTGCCGCGTTGGGTAAACTGATCACGTTGGACAAGAAGTCGAAGGCTCACGGCGGTGTGTTGAAGCTGACCAACATCCGTCCGGAGATCTTCGAGGTCTTTACCATCACGAAGCTCGATCGGCTCTTCGACATCAAGGACGACGAAGCAGACGCCCTGGCCGATTTCTGACGGCAGTTTTCTGACGGCAGTACGCGACTTTCTTCTGTATCTCCCTCAATGCCCGAGAACCATGGCCAAAGAGCACTGGATCTGGCGGTGTGACCGCACCATTCCCAGCGACACGGGAGCGGGCAGAGCTGTGCTTTGTGAGTTACTAGGGCAATTGCAGGCTTGCTGTTGGCCGGAACACGACGTCTTCGATGTTCATCTGGCCACGGAGGAGGCCTTGGTCAATGCGATCAAGCACGGCAACCGGTTCGCCCCGGACCGTTGCGTTCGGATTCGCTGCCACTTGGCCGACGACCTGATCCGAATCGAGATCACCGACGAAGGCGAAGGCTTCGACCCGTCGGAAATTCCCAATCCAACGGAGCCCGATCGATTGGAATCACCCGGCGGACGTGGCGTGATGCTGATGAAGTCCTTCATGTCGCGAGTGGAGTACAACACGCGCGGCAACCGGGTGGTTTTGGAGAAGGCGCGCGGTAAAGACGCTGACGCACCAAGAAACGGCGATCCCGCAGATTGACATTCTCGTCTCCTGAAACTTCAGGTTCCGAGCCATGTCAACGTGCGGGATCAGGTGGATCGACGTTCTGGCCGGGGGCGATGTTGGTCCGCAAGGACCTAGCCCGCAGCATCAGCTTCCGGACTTCTTCTTCGAGTTGTGGATGGCAACCGGAACCGCGATGGCTGTGGCGACGATGCCGGCAATCACGATCGGGTTGGCCAAGAAGTTTCTGACGCCTCGGAATCCGCTCTGTCCACGTACGGTCTGCGTACCGGCATAGACCAGCGCGCCTTGCTGGACCTTCGGCGGCGCGGTGCGCTCGCTCCACAACCGATAGGTACCCTGGCCGTCGGCGGCAGCCACTTGATACAGACCGGTACGAACTCCGCTGAACGCGAAGTAACCGTTCGTGTCCGTTTTGCCCTGCGCGATTTTCTGGCCCGCACTGAGCAAGGTCACTTGGGTGTCGGCTACCGCTGCGTTCTCAGGCGTAATCACTTTTCCGATAAGGACGTTGCCCTCACGCAGTTGTACGTCGGTAACCGGCGTCGCGGTTTGAGGTGTGGAAGCAAAAGCCAGTTGGGGCAAGCAGATGCCCACCAAGGCCAAACACACCACGACTCTCTGAATAACTACTGCACCTTTCATTCTTACCATCCGTTGTGAAAAGGGTTTCGATTGTCCCCCAGTCCGATCCGGTATCCGTTCTGCCTGGCGGGGTACACAGGCAAGGGAAATTCCCACGGAGCGCGATCAGGTTCTTTATCGACCTGGGAATTCTCGTGACTGTAAAACTTTTCTGGAAAGTCGCTAAAATAGACAAAGAATGTACGAACCACCCTCAGCGGGGGCAGTTCGATTCTCTTGGGTTGGCCGGATCCCCGACCCGCGTCTCGACGTTGCCTGTCGGCTAGGCGGCGTCTGCCCGACGGTTGTGGTGGTCCATGGATACCCTCTCCGTTCGTTTCGCGCCGATAGCGATGATCGTGTCCTCGCCCAAGTGGTGTGGACGGCGGTGTGGACGGTGAGTCGTTGTTGGGCGACTCGGTGGCGTTGTCCTCTGGCCGATCGTCAACACCCAGGGAACGCGAAATTCGTGGTAACAGTGACGACAACGCATCGGCAGGATAAGAAGGCAGCGCATCAGCGTTCCTTTCCATCCCTTGACTTGTCGAATATACGCTTTGTCTGCCCAGCAGCTTGGACACTTCATTGGCCAAACCTTTCGATCGGTGGGGAGCTGCTCCCCACTGTTTGGATTCTTGTGATAGTCAGTGAATTCAGCATCTCGTTGCGGGGACACGTCTGCTACGACGCCGAAGAGATAGCCGAATCGGGGTGCATACTTCGGCGACTTCGCCGATTATCGGAGCCCTGTCGATAAAAAGGATATCGAACGCTCCGCCATATCTCCTTGATTCTAAGTTGTCCGGTGAACTTTGCGTTGTGACCTGTGGCTGCCATGTATTGGCTGCATGCGTACTGCTTAGGCGGCTTTCTTCTCTGGATCGGCAAGAATCGGCTCCTTGCTCGACGCGTCTGTCAGTCCGACAAGGGGGGGGCTGACCGAATTATGGGGCAGTGGGGATGTCGATGCCTGATTGTTGATACGAAGACCGGGTTCGACTCCGGTCGACGATCTTCTTGGGGCCAGTCGGGCGGCCACTTCAGCGATCCACTCTCTGGTCAGCTTCCATTCCTCATGGCCGATCAATCGCCGATTGACGCCGAACACGATCAACGAAGCCAGGAGAGCCCAAGCGGCCAATTCTACCTTTGCGACGATTGCCAAACAGGCAGCCGCGCCGGCCACGGAGCAAAGCCCTCCAAGAAGCATCAGTGTCTGCCAAATACTGTAACCGCGATCAAGCAGTTGGTGATGGACATGACCTCGATCGGCAACCATCAGCCCCTTGCCTTTCAGCGAGCGGCGGACAATCGCCAGCGTCGTATCCAGCAAAGGGACGAAGAGCAACAGCCCGACAACCGCGACATTGGCCGTCTGCGGCTTGCCGACGGAAACCTGCATTGCCAGAACGGCCAGAGTCAGGCCGATCATCATGCTTCCGCAGTCGCCCAGGTAGATTTTCGCCGGCGGAAGGTTGTAGATAAGGAAACCGACCAAGCCGCCGGCCAGTGCGAGTGCCAAGAGCAATGCCACCGGCTGTCCGTGGATACCAGCGATTACGGCCACCGCGACCGAAATGACGATTCCGATGGTCGACGCCAGTCCGTCCATGCCGTCGAGCAAGTTCATCGCGTTGATACCCAGGACAAGCCACCCCATTGTGAGGGGCATTCCGAGCCATCCCAAATCGACTTCGTAGCCCAACAAATCGAGTCGCGTGACATAGAACCCGGCCAGAACGACGGGCAACGTGGCGAAAATCTGCCCGACCAGTTTCCAACGTGCCCGCATGTCGTATCGGTCGTCATAGCATCCGAGCAAACCCAACAGGCCAGTACATCCACCCAGGGTGGTAAGCAACACAACCGTGTAGTAGGTGCCCGGCATGATTTTGTAGGTTATGGTCACGCCGAGAACGGCGCCAAAGTAGACGGCGCTTCCTCCCCAGAGCGGCGTCGGACGTCCGTGCAACTTCCGCTTGCCGTCAGGCCGACAGATCGCATCGCATTTCCAGGCCATCGCTGCGGCCAGCGGCGTCAATAGCAGGCTTGCGGCAATGGCAACGAGAACCACGAGCATTTTTGTCTCCCATGGATTTCGGAAACGACATCCTCGGCGAATAAACGCCTCGGCACCGTCGAGAGCCGGGCCAATAGGCCCCCGGGTGGCGCACGCGGAAGAGATCAAAGGACTGAAGAGGTCGCGGAGTGTAGCGACGAGAGGATTCTGTGACAAGGTCATTTGCGAAGAGGCGGTAATTGGCCATCCCAGAGCTGTCTGTGCACAGCTGGACTCAGTGAAACTGGATTGGAGCTCTTCCGGATGAGAATCCGACATTGACTGGTTTCTCGTTTGCGGAGACAATGCCGCACGAGTATTGTCACCCCCGTGAACGCAACGCAACCAATCGAGAAACAACGTTCTCTTGCATCGCCAATTCCGGAGGCTTGAATGGCCCAAAGGAATCGTGAAACGACGGTAAATGGGTAAGACAGATCAGAGCAATTGCTTTGACGTAAGGCACCTGGAAGCTGATATTCGAAGCCACTCCATACGCGGCGGTGCTGCGACCTTACTCGCTCAAGGCACCAGAGTCTTTCTCATGTTAGGTGGAATGGTCGTCTTAGCCCGCTTACTTTCCCCAAAAGACTTCGGACTACTCGCCATGGTTACTTCCGTAACGGCATTCGCCAACATATTCAAGGATATGGGGTTGTCGACGGCCACGGTTCAGAGAAGCGAGATCAACCACGGCCAGATTAGTGTTCTTTTTTGGGTCAACACAGGCATCGGTTTGATAACGATGCTTGTTGTTGCCGCCATGGCACCGGTTATCGCCCGATTCTATCACGAGCCACGTTTGACGCACATCACGTTGGTTTTGTCAATCTCCTTCTTTCTGGGAGGTCTGTCGATACAGCATCAGGCGCTGTTGAGAAGGCAGATGCGTTTTGGCGTCTTGGCGCTGATTCAAGTGTTATCCATGGTCGTTGCCATAGCCACGGGCATTGTCTTCGCGCTGTGTGGGGCCGGGTACTGGGCTCTGGTCTTCATGCAAGTGACAATGTCGGGGGCAACCGCAATAGCGTTTCTCACGACCTGTCGATGGTGTCCGGGGCTTCCCGTCCGCGGGTCGGGTGTCCGATCGATGCTGCGTTTCGGAGGCCATATGACGGGTTTCAGTCTGGTGGTCTTTTTCTCACGCAATCTAGACAAGATTCTGATCGGACGCTTATGTGGCGACCGGATGCTTGGGCTGTATTCGAAGTCGGACGAAATACTCAATCTCCCGATAGCCAATTTGCGCGGCCCCATGACATCGGTGGCTATTCCCGCTCTTAGTCGATTGCAGAACGATCACGACAGATACAAGCATTTCTATTCCCAGCTGCTCTTGGTGCTCGCGTTCATCAGTATGCCCCTTCTTGCCTTCCTCTGTGTTTGTTCTGAAGATGTGATTCTTCTTGTGCTTGGAGACCAATGGGTGGAAATGAACGGCATTTTCAAAATGCTGGCTGTGGCTTGTTTCATGCAAACGGTTGCCGGAACTCGAGGCCTCGTGTTGATCTCCTGCGGCCAGACGGGTCGGTATTTGAAATGGGGGATCATCGGCAGCGTGTTCTCTATTTGCGCCATTGCCATCGGCATCCCGTGGGGGGCGCTGGGGGTGGCGACGGCCCTGGCTTTTGCTTGGAACCTCAACATAGTTCCATCTCTGTGGTATTGCTTTAGAAATACACCGGTTACAACAGGCACGTTTTTCAAGGCAATCTGGCGGCCCATGACGGCGAGTCTCGTCATGGGCGCTGCGTTATTCGCTTTTTCCTTCGTGATCGTATCGCAATGCGTGTTTCTTCGAACGCTGCTTTCCTTCCTCGTTGGAGCCGCAGTCTTCCTTTCGGTCTGGGTTGCGATGCCAGGAGGGGGAAAAGAGTTGAAGAGAATATATGGGTTTGCTTCTTTCCTGATTCCCAAGAAAAGCACTCCTCAGTGAACGAGTTCTCCCGAAAAACTCCCAACACAAATCCAAGCATGTGAGTTTCTGATGTCAATTGAATCGAAGGAAAGCATTGCGACCTTTTGGAACAGTCGACAGGGCGCTCATGGCACGACTGCCGGCTTTGGTGGCGGCCATGAATTAGAGACCGACTACCGAACCCACTTCGAGTGGAGGCACCTGAAGAAGATCGTCCCGCTTGACAGCAAGACGAGTCTTCTGGAGATGGGCAGTGGAGACGGTCGTTGGGCTGTTATCCTGGCGCCTTTGATCAAGCAATACGAGGGAGTCGAATTCAGTGAGATCCTCGTCGAGACGGCTAGGCAGGCCGCCGAAAAACACGGCCTGGAAAACGTTCAGTTTCGCCAGTGCTCGGTAACGGAAGTCTCTACGGCAGGCGAGCAATACGACGTCATCTATTTCGCCGGTGTCACGCAGTACCTTAGTGATGAGGAATTCAAGCAGGCTCTCGACAACATGGCTCCTAGCATGAAACCGACAACCGTGATTGTGGAACGCAGCACCGTGCGCTACAAGAAACGCGAAGTGCGAAACATGAAGGCTACATGTTACACGATCTACAGGACCCCCGAAGAAATCAAGGACATCTTTGCCGCTTCCGGCTTTCGTTTGTATTACCAGAACCGCAGTTATCGTTTTCTGCGAGGCTTCAATTTGCTCAACCGTTTCTTTTTTCGTGGGCCGTTTGCGCCTTTGAAACACGCTTTGGCCGCTCTCATCCGAACGACCAAACCGTTCTCGTTGTATCCCATGTTGTGGTTTTCGGTTGTTGCCGACACCGTTTGGCCTGCACCATGGAACAAGGGAGACGGATCACACGACTTCTTTCTCTTCAAGCGAGACGAAGCTCTGCCGACCCCTACAGACAACACATCTGCCACCGGATAACCGATCTCACGAGATTCCACCTCGGACCGGCACGTGCCTCGGGAAACATCTGACTCACTTGCGACATCGTCCACGTGCAAAGACATCTATAAGAGCTGAATTGATGAATCCTAAACACGCGATTATTCTCGTAGCCGGTGAAGGGAAACGATTGCTCCCCTTTACGGAAACCAATCCGAAGTGCTTTGCGGAAGTGGGTGGAACTCGCATCCTGGAAAACGCCTTGCAATGCTTCGCGGCAAACGGCTGCGAGAGAATCAAGATCGTGACAGGACACTTCTCGCAACTCATCCAGGACACGATCACAGCCACGTTCGAAGGTATGGCGATCTCGTATCAGGTCAATGAGATTTACCAAACCACGAACAGCATGTACAGTCTTCATCTGGGGTTGGAAGGGTTGGGCGAGCCGACCTGGGTGTTGGAAGGGGATGTCTTCTTCGAGTCGTCCATCTTGTCGCTGCCGGTTCAATACGACATCGCTTGGTTCGTTGATTCGAGAGTTCGAAGCCTTGATGGGGCTTTCGTGGAGACAGACGTGCGACGCCGCGCTCAATCGCTTCAAATCATCCGCGACCTGAGTCTCCTCGAACCGAACCAACACAAATCCATTGGCATTCTTCGGTACAGTGCCAATGGTGTAAGGCATTTGCGTCAATGGCTCTCTGAAGCAGTCGAGCAAGAGAAGACCAATCTCTACTACGACCTGATTCTTGCAGAACACATGCAGGAGCTGTTTGTTGAAGTGGTTGACGTCGATGGTCGGAAATGGTTCGAGATCGATAGCCCCGATGAGCTTGAGGAAGCCCGGAGAGTGTTCGCATGAAAACAGTCATGATCATTATCGACGGCTTGCCCGACGAGCCGATTGCCGAAATGGGTGGAGCCACGCCTCTCGAGGCGTCGTTCGCTCCGAGTATTCACTACATGGCAAGCCGTGGGCGGGTGGGACGTATCCGGACGACATTCTCCGGCTTTCCGATCGAGAGCATGGTTTGCATCATGGGATTGCTCGGTTACGAACCGCAAAAATACTATCCGCATGGCCGCGCTTCGTTCGAAGCAATGGCCAAGGGGATTCCGCTCCATGCAAACGACCTGGTCACTCGCTGCAACATCGTAACGGTCGGCCAGCAGAGGCAGGAGATTACGGATTTCACTGCGGGGTTGATCTCGGACGCCGACGCCCGCAACCTGATCTCTCAGCTCGATATACCACACGATACTTGGGAGTTATATCCCGGGCAAAGCTACCGGAACATCTTGATCATCCGCGGCGCCAACATACCTGTCGGCGATCTCAAGTGCCACGAACCTCATATGAATATAGGGGTGCCCACACGCGACCTTCTGCCGTCTGGAGTCAATGGAAATGGCAAAGTCGCTCACGTGGCGGAACAACTCTCGAAATTCCTCGTTGACACACGGCGCCAGATAGCGGCGATGAATTTGCCACCTTCCTGTGTCGCGAATATGCTCTGGGCATGGAGCCCTTCGGTCAAACCGAACTGGCCTAGTTTCAAGGAGAGGACGGGGAAGACCGCCGCTCTGGTTGGCGGGCTCGATTTCATCCACGGCCTTGCCATGGCGGCAAATATCCATTACGACGTCATCCCAGGCGCCACCGGCTACATCGACACGAACTATCAGGCAAAGGCCGATTGCACGATCCGCTATCTCAAAAACTACGATTTTGTTCTTACACATATCAATGCGACGGACGAAGAAGCGCATCAGCACAATCATGAGGGCAAAATGGAGGCGATCGAAAAGGTCGACCACATGATTGTCGGTCCGGTTCTTCGGGAATTGATCAAAGAGTACGGAGATGATTTCCGGATCGTTGTCTGCGGCGACCATCAAACACAGTGCTGCGACGGGAAGCATACGGATGCCCCGGTCCCCTATGCGTTGTTTGGGTCGGGTATTGCCCCATCGAGCGTACCCTCGTTCAGCGAGACTACCTGCAATGACTTCGAGCCTGTTTCGGCATTGACGTTTCTCGAAGAACACTTATTCGCTGCTTGACGCCACGGAAGGACCATTGCATGACATTGCAAACACACCTATCCACATCCGCGAGTGCTGCTCGGACGCCCTTGGAAATGAAGGACGTGTGCCGCAGCATCGTCGGAGTCGTCGGGGGGATGGGGTCTTACGCGACGCTCCACTTTTTTCAGAAAATACTCGACGCGTTTCCAGCCGAGAAAGAGTGGGGCCGTCCCAGGGTGATTATCGACAACAACTGTGTCATGCCCAGTAGAGTTCGGGCGATCCTATATGGCGAACGACGGGAGGAGCTTGTCGAAGATTTGGCGCAGTCGGTTCATGGGCTGCTCGCATATGACGCGGATATGATTGTCTTGGCGTGCAACACCTCGCACTACTTCTTGCCCGAGATACGCGCGAAGGTTCCGGCGATTGATAACGTGTTGGTGGACCTGATTCGCGCTGTTGCGGATCACTGCGCGGCATCAGGCGTTTCCGAACTTTTCATGATTGCAAGTGAAGGCACGATCGCCACGCGCGTCTACGACTCGTACTGCTCCGACTACGGCATCACCGTAGATTACCCAACTGAGGAAGAGCAAACGGTTGTGCGTGCGTTCATTGAGGACGTCAAGCGAAAACGATGGGATGGGCTACCCGAACGGTTCGCCGAGTATTTGCGCAAATCACGATACGATCATGTCGTCTTAGGTTGTACCGAGCTTTCCATGATTCTCGATGCGATACACAGTGCGAATGGCATCGATGTGGAACCGACTGTTATCGATCCCGTCCAACATGCCGTCGATTCAATCCGCACTCGAATGATAAGGACCAAAGCGTAGGGATCGTGAAAGCATTGATTGAGAAACTGTATGACGGCTTGTGTTGGCGATGCCGGGAAATGATCTACCTGCTCGCGCGATTATTGTCGTGGCCCGTTAGAGCGTTCTGTCGTTGTTTTCGGACCACTTCGGAGAAGAGGGTTCTGCTGAGATGCGATTCCTTGGTGATGGCTGAGCATCTTCGCTATTTTTGCAAACTGTTTGAGGATGATTCCCGCTTGCGATTCAACGTCTTGTTTCCAGCATATGCCAGAAAGGACATCTCCGGCGAGGAACGCGGGATAGATGGGTGTTTGCCCGTACCGGAAATAGGCTTTGTCTCTGCTTACTCGCGGGACTGGGACTTGATTGTGCTTCCAAGTCACGCGCCTCGGTTTCTTGCTGCAATGCGATCCACTCCCGCGGTTTTCATTGGACATGGGCCTCACTCCGGATCGGAAGCAGGGGGCACGGGAGCTTCTGCGTACGGCAAGCCGGCATTTGATCGAAAGGGACGCCCGTTCTACCGCCGCATGTTTGTGTCCGAACCGATGATCCGGGACTTGGCGATTCAAAACAACCCGGTCTTGAGTGACGTGGTGACTGTCGTCGGAAGCGTTGCAAATGATAGGTTGTTGGCGCAGTGCGATCAGCGAGATGAGATTCGACGTTGCTTCGGTTTTCGGCCGAACGATATTGTGGTCTTCGTCTTGAGCACATGGCGCGAACACTGCCTGTTTCATACGGTTGGTGACGCTTTTCTGGAGGAAGCCAAGAAGCTCATGGGAGAATTCAAGTTCGTTCTTACGATTCATCCCAACGAATATCGCCCAAAGCCGCCGGGACAACGTGTCTGGGGAGAGTACCTTCGTACGCAAAAACAATCCGGCTTCGTAGTTCGGGAACCAGCGGACGACTGGAAGCCATATATGGTGGCCTGCGATATCATCGTAACCGACCACACTTGCTTGGCCGAATACGGCGTCTTGCTGGAAAAGCCGATCATCCGCGTTCCTGTGCCAGACGAATGTATATGGAAGGACTCCATTACGTGGAAGATCGGCGAGTTTGCACCGGTGTTGGATGATATGCGAAATCTGCGAAAAGCGCTACGTGAGGCGACGACTGATTATCCCCTGGATAAACTGAAAGCACTGGCGAAACAGATGAACCCTTATGCGGGCCAGAGCACCGAACGAGTCAAGAAAGAGATTTATGAGATACTTGGCCTAGTGAAATGAGGCCGACAGCGAGGATGGCACCCGATGCACACCTGCAAACGGTGGCCACTTGTTTGTGGGATGTTTCAGCATTTTTCCATCGGACCGTTTGTACGTGGAGTTCGCAACCACGATGCCAACCGACCGGGATGGGTTCCGGGCCGATGTCGTCGACTAGCGATATTTGAGGTGATGCTGTAGCGGGCCCCCGCCCGACAGCAATCGCCAAGGACAGGAAGCTTTCGGCTATGTACGCAATTCTGCTCATTCTTGCTTTCGCCGTTCTCGCCTGGTCGAGCATCCGTCAGCGCAAACTCCGATCGGCCGCGCTGGTACTCTTCTTTGTTGCACTTACCACCAGGTTGGCGATGCTGTTCCTATGGGCATACTGGAAGAATGGTAGTTTCAACGCGAACTTTCTGCAGTTTGTCGATGAAGAGTTCTATGTGGGCTATTCCTGGGGAGACGCTCGCGCGGCATGGGGAAATGCCTATTGTGTGATCGTGTGTGGGCTGAGACAGATCGGTTTCACTATCGTGGATCTGAAGGTCTTGAACATCTGCGTTTCGAGTTTCATTCTTGTTCGTCTCCTGTCTTTGCATGATTGCGTTTCGTGCCCCGTGAGGTACTATCGGCTTCTGTTGGTGGTGGGTGCTGTTCTGAATCTGCATGAAATCTTCTATTCGTTGTTCGTCCTCAAAGACACGATCACGTACTACGTGGCGGTCGAGTTGTTCCTCCAACTGGTTCGGCGTCGTCAAAGAAGACGCTCATGGCCCATCATGCTGAACATTTTGGCTCTGACTCAGATGCGGTCGACCCTGGTGCTGATGGTTTTCGTCTTCCTGTGGGATCATGACTGGAAGATATCGCGAGTCAAGGCGTGGACCGGGACGATCATTACGCTAATGTTTGCCTCGGCCTTGTGGGGAGAGGTCGTTTCGGAATTCGGTCGCCGCGTAAGTATGGGCGAGTACTTCAGGCTGGGGTTGCCCGCTGAGGACAGATACGTTCCTGCCCACGAAGCGGCTGAGTACTTGCTCACCTATGGCCCGACTGTCATTTCGCAGAACTTCGCCTGGAATGCCCGGAAGGTGCTCGTGCCTTTTGCGCAGAACGATCTCATCAACGTTTGTATTATACTTTGCAACTACTCGCTATGGTTCTACTTGATTTGCGTGGAAGGACTCAGAACGCGGATCAGGACCATGTGGCCAATACTCGTGTTCCCCTTGATCTTTCTGTGCATTAACCTGCCGTGTCTGTTCAACCTTCGCTGGGCAATCTACCCATTCTCGACCTTTCTCACATCGTTGATATTCCTGGCATCGAAACCATCGCCGTCGGTCTTGCCGAAAGGGGGCGTGTGCGTGCCGAGTTCGCCACACTATTCCAACGCAGGGCTACGGGATGTGCACGGCAGCCGACGCCCTTCCCGCCCGCAAACGAGTGACGCCGATCGAAAGTGTGCTTGCGCAAGTGGTCGCTGACGTAAAGGACATCGCTGATCTTGTTTCTAGGAAGTGGTCAATGCATCATCGTACGATTCGCAACCTGTCTTTTATCGTCATCGCCAAGAACGAGGAATTTGCCATTCAGAAGTGCCTTGCCAGCCTCAAGACGCTTCATTTGGAGAACTGCGAGATCATATTGGTGGATTCGGGCTCACAGGATGACACGTGCAACCTCATGCTCGCTTTTGCAAAAGATCAGGATTGTGCCCAGGTGTTTCGTTGCAGCGGTTTCGTCAATGCGGCAGTAGCGAGGAACGTGGGACTTCGTCACGCTACAAAGCAATACCTGTTCTTCATTGACGGCGATGTTGCCGTATCCGAGCAATTCATCCTGCGCACCCTGGAGGAATTCGAGCAACACCCAAACATTGCAGCAATTCGCGGCCGTCTACCAGAGATTCAATACGCACCGGGCTATTCACACGTGCGGGCAAGTCAAAGCGATCGGCATGCTATCGACTCACGTAAGAAGATGTTTCTATGGGGGGGGGTCTTTGTTGCTCGACGCGAAGCAGCCACAAGTATCGGCGAGTTCGATGAATCGTTCGCCACGAATGAGGACTTGGACTATTCGATGCGATTCTCACGCAAGTATTCGTGCGACGCGATTCCAATAGAGATGGGCACACATCACACGATCGACTATTACGACAAAGAGAGAATGCGCGCGTCCTTGCGCAATAGCAACTACTTGCATTACGGCAGGCTCCTCAGAAAACATATCCGGTGGCCGAGGACCGTATTCTCGATCATTCGCCGCAATCCAATGTTGCACTACGGGCCGTCTGTATATGCCCTGTTTCTTGCCGCATTATTGCTCTATGCTGTCCGCTGCTACACTCCAGCCGTCATCCTGGCCGCCGTCGCCGGTTCACTAGTGCTGATCGACATCGTGCATGCGATGCGTGCAAAAAAGGCAGTCTCATCCAGATTATTTCTGCACTTCGTCCTTCCTTTTCGGATTCTTGCTACTTTCTTATTCGCAAGACAGCCCAAAAGGAGTCAATCTGCTTATGAGCAGCTTAGATAGGCTCTTAATGATACTTCGTATTCCATAATAAGCTGCATGCGAGAATACTTGAGGACCTGCACGTTGGCGTTAGTGCAGGGCTCAATACAAAGTGACTCGGTTTGAGAAAGGTTGTGGTGATGGCACAAATGGAAACACGCAGTCGATTTCAGGTGCGGCTGGACGCCGCCAGAAGGCTCTTTCTGTGGCGATTCCTCTCAGGAAGCCGGCCCTTTTACTTAGTCTCCGAGTTTCCTAAATGCGGTGGTTCCTGGGTTTCGCAGATGCTGTCCGCTTATCTGGATATTCCTTTCCCTCGCAATGAGAACGTATCACTGCTGAATCAGCCGCCCTCGCTGCTGCATGGCCATCAACTCTACAGTCGGCGATTTCGCAATGCTGTTTACGTGCTGCGCGACGGACGTGATGTCTTGGTTTCCGCCTATTATCATGCCCTTTTTCACAACAATAGGAACGCACAATGGGCAGTAGATCACCTGCGATCCGAAATCAATCTCAGTGACTACGACAACATTCGATTGAACCTACCGGCTTTCATTAAGTACATGTTCACCGTCTATCCGCGGAGCTTATTTCACTTCTCTTGGAGCGAGTATGTCGATTCCGTGCTTGACAATCGGGCCAATGTGATCTTGTATGAGGATCTGTTGAAGGATGCGGTCGGAACCATGGCCAACGCGATCAGGACTTTGACCAACGAGGAACCCCACCTAGAGAGGATACGTGAGGTTTGCGATACGTTTTCCTTTAACCGTCAAGCGAATCGCAAGCCCGGTGAAGAGGATACGACGAGTTTCCTGAGGAAAGGCATCGCCGGAGATTGGAAGAACAAGTTTACAAGGGAAGCTTGTGAGGTCTTCGACCATTATGGCGGCGACGCACTGATCAAAGCAGGCTATGAGGCAGATCGCGGATGGATCGAGGAAATCAGGGACTGATCGGATCAGGAGTATGACGCATCGTAAACGCATCGCCATCATTGCCCATCCGCTTCATGCAGGCGGCGGCATTTCCGTTGGGCGAAATCTGATCGCCGCTCTCGCAAAGGTCGCTCCGGAACATGACTACTTGATCAGTATTCCATCGGGTTTGGGCTACGAAGAGGTAGTCGCCCTCGTCCAAAGTCACGAGTTGAGCGTCTTTCGTTACCGAGGCAATCTGCTGAAACGGTGGCGTTATGAACGAACCGAGCTCAAACCGGCCCTTCGACGTTTTCGGCCCGATCTCATTCTGCCACTCGCCAGTAAGGGTGTCGGCCGTTTCGAGTGCCCCCAGGCTATTCTCTGCCACAATTCCTACCTCTGGTATCCCTCGAAACACTATGGCTCCTACCCGCCCAAAGAGATGGTGATCATGTACCTGACGATCTGGATCCTGCGGTTTTGTCTCCGTAGGGATCTGAAGGATCCTCGCAATATTTTGCTGCACCAAACTCTTTCCGCACGCGACCGTATCGCCAATTTCTTCGATCTGAGAGCGACGCCCATCCATTGCCCTAACGCCGTCTCGAACTTCACCACGCGATGCGACGACACGCATTCAACTCCCGATCGAATCCATCGCTACGCGGACCGATTCAAAATGTTCTACTTGGCCCGCTACTACCCGCATAAGAACATCGAAGCCATTGTCGAGACCTTTCGACGATATCGCGGAGACCTGCAAGATGCGGTTGTCTTCATCACGATTGGTGCGAATCAGCATGCCGGCGCCCGCCGCCTGCTCCAGGCCATCGAGCGATACAACCTCCAGGACCATGTGGTGAATGTCGGGCCCCTTGCCCAGGAGGAGTTGGGAGGCTGGTTCTCACACTGCGATGCCCTGCTGATGCCGACTTTGCTCGAATCCTTCAGCGCAAGCTACCTCGAAGCGATGCATTTCGGCCTGCCGATCCTGACCAGTGACCTGGACTTTGCCCGCGAAATTTGTGAAGATGCGGCATTCTATTTCGACCCCTGGGACACGGCTTCGATTCGCAATGCAATCATCGAGGTCAAGAACCGCCCCGACATGGCGAAGGAATTGGTCGCGAAGGGGAAAGAATGCTTGGCCCGAATGGACAACACCTGGGAAGGCATTGCCATGGGCGTTCTGGAGGCGATTCAAGCGGTTGCGGATGAAGGAAAAATGAGTCGTGAGGCCAAGACCGAGTTCGCCCAAACAATGGCCATGGTAGAGAGCACGCCACCGAGATGACGCAAACCGTTCGAGTGAAGCAGGTCGATTCGTTCATTCACTAAGTGGGAATCAATGGACCGCGAACGCGGGGACTTGAACGTACAAGTCTGAAGTGTTGGAAAGAAGGCCAAGTATGGACTATACAAGACAGAATGCCAGATTCAAGATCAAGAAAGCGTTACGCTACTTGAGAATCTATGGACCTCGTCGGACGCGAATCAAGGTCATGGGCCAGTATCATATGAAAAAGAAGTATGATGTCTTGCCTCGGCTCCCCTCGACGCTGCAGAGTGGTGGCCATGTTGGCCTGATTGGCTGCGGTAACTTTCAGTTCAGCGTGATCGCCTATTATCTGAAGAAGAACTACGGTGGCGTGATACGCGGCGCCATGGATATGGACATCAACAAAGCCGCCTCGATCTACGACGAATACGGCCTACGCTACTATACCGATGACGCCGACCGGATCATCAACGATCCGGAAATCGAACTTGTCTATATCGCCTCGAACCACGCTAGCCACGCTGAATATGCGATCGAGGCACTGAAGGTAGGAAAGAGCGTGCATATCGAGAAGCCTCACGTTGTAGGCGAAGATCAATTGAAGCGTCTCTGCGAGGCAATGACCGAGTCCAAGGGAAGAGTCAGTCTGGGGTTCAATCGCCCCAAGAGCCGGATCGGCAAAGCTATCAAGTACTACCTGGACACGCAATCCGGCCCATCCATGTTCAACTGGTTCGTCGCCGGGCACAAGATCCCGCCGGACCACTGGTACTTCAAAGAGCAAGAAGGCGGCCGCGTGCTGGGGAACCTGTGTCATTGGACCGATTTCGTCCTTCAGTTGGTCGCCCGGAAGAACCGCTACCCCCTTACGATTACGCCGACTCGATCCGAAAGAGCGGACTGCGATATCGCGGTCACGTATGTCTTTGGAGATGGAAGCGTCGCCGCGCTGACGTTTTCGACGAAATCCGAACCTTTCGAAGGCATCCGCGAGCGATTTGCCGCCCAGCGAGGGGAGGTGCTTATTTCTATGGATGATTTCAAGAGCCTCACGGTCGAAGTCGCCCATCGAAAGTACAAGATATCGCCCATGTTTCGCGATCACGGCCATGAACTCAACGTCACCAACAGCTACGAAATGATCAGACCACGAGGTGACAACGAGGTGGCCGAATGCCCGATCGACTATGTTTGGGATACCGGCATGCTATTCCTTAAGACACGTCAGGCATTGGAAGAAGACCGCCGGATCGTGGTGCATCCCTTTGACCCGACCCTTCCGCTCACCAGCGAAAAGGACGACCTGGCGGCTTAGAATCTGCGAGCCGAACATCGTACGAAATCAACCCGGCAGACTCCGAATGAAACAAATCCTGCAGCACCTTCGAACCGGCCGGATGGAACTGGCCGAGTTGCCCTGTCCGCAGCCGACGGCCGGATCGGTGCTGATCCAAACGCGCGCGTCGCTGATCTCGGCCGGTACGGAACGCATGCTCGTCGAGTTCTCTCAGGCCAATCTGATCCAGAAAGCCCGCCAGCAGCCCGACAAAGTCAAGCAGGTCCTCGACAAAATCAAGACCGATGGCCTGATGCCGACGCTCGATGCCGTCTTCCGCAAGCTCGACGAGCCGCTACCGTTGGGCTATTGTAACGCGGGGGTGGTGCTCGAAGTGGGGCCGGGCGTGCACGACCTTCGGCCGGGCGATCGCGTGCTGAGCAACGGCAACCATGCCGAAATCGTCTGCGTCCCACGAAACCTCTGCGCCAAGATTCCCGACGGCCTCCCCGATGCCGAGGCCGCTTTCACCGTGTTGGGAAGTATCGCTTTGCAGGGCATCCGATTGGCCGGGCCGACACTGGGCGAGCGGTTCATGGTCTTCGGCATGGGGTTGCTCGGGTTGCTGACCGTCCAGTTGTTGGCGGCCAACGGCTGTGAGGTACTGGCCGTCGATCTGAACCCCCAACGACTAAAGCTGGCCGAGGCCTTCGGTGCTACGACCGTCGATCTCAGCGCCGGCGGCAACCCGATCGCCGCGGCCGAAGCCTGGACCGCCGGTCAGGGTGTCGACGGAGCCCTGATCACTGCCTCGGCCAAGACCGACGAAATCGTGCACCAGGCCGCCGAGTCGTGCCGCCGGCGGGGACGCATCATCCTCGTCGGCGTCGTTGGACTGAACTTGCGTCGTAGCGATTTCTACGAGAAGGAATTGACCTTCCAGGTTTCGTGTTCCTATGGGCCGGGACGCTACGACGATGCCTACGAACAGGCGGGCCGCGACTATCCGCTCGGCTATGTTCGCTGGACCGAGCAGCGAAACTTCGAGGCCGTGCTCGGCGCCCTGCGGGCCGGTCGGCTCGATGTCGACCCAATGGTTACGCATCGCCTACCCTTCAGCGAGGCACTATCCGCCTACGAGACGATTCAAAGCGACCAGACGGCTCTGGGCGTTCTGCTCGAATACCCACGCGAAGTCGACCGAGCGCCCGCGGTAACGGTCGCGCAAGACGCTGCGACGCCGGTCGAAGGCAAGGCGACCATCGGCATCATCGGTGCCGGTGGGTTCGCCAAGGGAGTGCTCCTGCCTGCGCTGGCCAAGACGCCCGCTCGCCTGGCCTATCTGGCCGACCTCAACGCGGCAGCCGCCCAGCATGGTGCGAAGAAGTTCTCGGTCGGCACGGCCGTCACCGATTATCGGCTGATTCTTGACGACGCGAACGTCGATGCTGTGTTCGTCGTCGTCGGCCATCACCTGCACGCACGTTTCGTCTGCGAAGCACTCGAGGCCGGCAAACATGTGTTCGTCGAGAAACCGCTGGCCATGAATGCCGAAGAACTCGATCGGGTCGCGCAGGCCGCAAGCAAGGCGAGCGATCGGATCGTGATGGTCGGGTTCAATCGTCGATTCAGCCCGCACACGATCAAGATTCGAAAACTTCTGGCCGGTCGCAGCGAGCCGTTGTGCATGAGCATGACCGTCAACGGCGGCTCGATTCCGGTCGACCACTGGATCCAGGACCCCGACCGGGGCGGAGGTCGCATCATCGGCGAGGGCTGCCACTTCATCGATCTGTTGGCCCATGTGGCCGATAGTCCGGTCACAACCGTTTCGGCCATGATGGTCGGCGAGGGGGTGGCCGTGCGCGACGACAAGACGGTGATTCAGCTAGCCTTTGCCGACGGCTCGATCGGCACGGTCAACTATTTTTCGAACGGCTCGAAGAGTTATCCGAAGGAGACGCTGGAAGTCTTTAGCGACGGACGCGTGTTGCGGATGGAAAATTTCCGTCAGACGGTCGGCTACGGGTTCGATCGCTTCAAGAAGTTCAAGACACCGCGACAAGACAAGGGCCATGATGCCGAAATGGCTGCGTTTGTCGATCGAATCTCGGCCGGTGGCGAGCCGCTGATTCCGTTCGATCA
>Ga0102962_1000403_pt1 | contig 21304 bp, 19 predicted proteins | sample SalPonF2_C_D2_MG_FD_84519 | JGI IMG/M metagenome (GOLD analysis project Ga0102962, IMG submission 84519) | Salt pond soil microbial communities from South San Francisco under conditions of wetland restoration - Salt Pond MetaG SF2_C_D2_MG ...
AATTGGCAATCGGCAATTGGTAATTAGCAATCGGCAATTAGTAATTAGCAATTAGCAATTAGCAATTAGCAATTAGCAATTAGTAATTAGCAATTAGCAATTGAAACCCTGCGGGAAAGTAACCGATGCATAATTTGAACAGCATGTAGGTAAAAGTTATCGCCTAAGCGCCTTATGCTTATGAGGAATTAGAATTTTTGCAATAACGCAGTTATCGGACATTAAGGACAGACACTAAATAAAAAAACCTGACAGGTCCGGCAAACTGTCAGGTAATTATTAATTATCTGATACGATCATAGGATCGTATCAGTTTTTCATCTCTTCGAATACCTCTGAAGGCTAAAAAATTCAAAATTGCTGCCGCAAGCGGAAAAATAAAAGCAGGTCTGAAAGCTTGTTCTCCAATCGCAAGTTTATCGATTAGCTGGCTGTAATAATAATAAATGAGTCCCATGGTACCCAGTAACAACAAAATATTGTAAATACACAACCTCATCTGCAATATTCTTTTTTTATAAAGAAAAATTGTCACAAGACTCAAAACCAGTGTAGCAGATATAATAATCGTAACCGGCAGTGCTGATTGCAACAATACATTGCCATCAGGTTCAAGCCTGAATATTCCGTTATAATTAAATTGCAGCAGATACTGGTTTGAATCAACCATTTCAATAAACGGAAAGAAAAACATTAAACCTGAAAAAACAGCTGCCATCAACAGGTATATCGTCTGAACTCTTTGTATCATCTCCTTCTTAATTTTAAAAATTACTAAATTACATTATCAAAATAACAAATTATTTAAAGAAACATAACACAATTGCAATAGGTTTTATCCACAATTATTCAGGCTAATTAGAGTCTGTCAATAAAGTCAGGTGTCTGGATCAAAATGTTCGAGAACAAAGCCTGTCCCGCTCTAAACAGGAGCGTGCAATAATTTTAATCTGCAGTATACTAATGTATATGAGGAATTAAAATTTTTGCGATAGAGCATATATCAAACATTATGGACAAACACTAATTATTTCCCAGAATCAAAGGAAGACCATCAGCACTGCTTCCAATCACAACAACTTTTGAATTGGGGGATTCAGAAAGCTTTATTGTTGCCTCAATACCTCTCATTTTCAATAATTCGCGGGTGAGGCTGCTGTTAATGATTTTATTAGCCCTGGCTTCGCCTTCCGCTGCAATTCGCTTTCTTTCTGCTTCACTTTTTTCCTTCTGCAGTTTAAACTGGTAAGCCAGTGCTTCCTGTTCCTGTTTCAGCTTATTTTCGATGGCACTTTTTATCTGATCGGGTAGGTTTATTGACCTGATCAGTAAGGCACGCATATCAATATAATTGGCTTTCAAAACATTTCCTGTTTCAGTTATAATTGCTTTTTCCACTTCTGCCCTTTTGGTGGAATAGATCTCTTCGGCTGTAAAACGACCGGCAACCTGTCTTACGGAACTGCGCACTTCCGGAATGATTAACTGATCAACATAGTTTACACCGAATTTTTCGTGCAGAAAAGCAATTTTAGTATAAATTGGATTAAACCGGATGGTTACATCCATATTGATTGAAAGTCCGTTTTTATCCAGCACGTCCATGGTTTCCTCACGCTGTTGTTCCTTAACATTGTAAACATAAAGTGCATTCCATGGAGCAATCATATGAAAACCAGGTAAAAAGGTATGAGTAGTATCCAGGCCTGTGGTGAATTTCCTGAAAATTACAGCTCGTTCTCCTGGTTCCAGTGTTTTAAACATCTTGCTTCCAAAAATGGCTAACACAATTATTACTAATCCGGCAACTATTAATGCAGTCTGTCTGTGCTTCATAATTTTAAATATTAATAAGATTTATTAGTGGTAGATTGATTATATTTGTAAAAATACAGGTTTTATAAACAAAAGCAATTTGTTACAGCAATTTGTTACAGCAATTTTGGTTTGCATACGGCAAAACTAAAACTCAAATAGCTTCTTTAGAATTTGATGATTTAGCTGATTTTATACAATACAAATATTCACTGATCAAAACCTACAGTCTACAAGCGTTATAAAAAAGATTTGTTAAATCTGTTTCTGTATTTCCCTCGGAAGATTTTATTCCGGTACACTGAAAAAGAAAAAATATAAATCAAAAAATCGTTTGTTCATAAACATCTTCCGTGTAAATGCCCTAAAGAGGATAAAATTCATAATTTTGGAGTAAAGATCATTAAAAAACATAAGACAATACAACCATTGATATAAACGATAATAATTTGTAAATGAACACAATTGGTGCATCAGAACTGGTAATGAATGATGATGGAAGTATATTTCATCTTCACCTGCATCCTGAGCAGGTAGCAAAAAAAATTATTCTTGTGGGCGATCCCGAAAGGTCCAATTTTATTTCGGGCTATTTCAGTAAAGTGGAAACAACCGTACAAAACAGAGAATTTATTACACATACAGGATATTTTAATAACGAAAGAGTTAGTGTAATTTCAACGGGTATCGGAACAGACAATATTGATATCGTTGTAAATGAAGTTGATGCATTATTCAATATTGATCTGTCGACCCGTCAGATTAAAGACAGTAAAACATCATTACAGTTAGTAAGGCTGGGAACAACCGGAGCAATGCAACCTGATATTGATGTGGACTCATTCCTGGTAACAGAAACATCTGTTGGCTTTGACGGTTTATTAAACTTCTATGCAGGAAAGAAGGATGTTTGCGATAAGGAGATGGAAGAATCTTTTATGCAGTTCACCCACTGGAATCACAATCTTGCTACACCTTATTTTGTTCATGCAGATCCTGAGCTTATGAAGCGCTTCAGTGAGCAAAACAAGACAGGCATAACTATATCGGCGCCTGGTTTTTACGGACCTCAGGGAAGAATTCTTCGTCTGGCACTTGCTGATGAAAAACTTAACGAAAAAATCAGTAATTTTGAATATAAGAACAAAAAAATAGCCAATTTTGAAATGGAAAGCTCGGCCATTTACGGACTATCGAAGTTACTGGGACACCAGGCATTAACTGTTTGCGCTGTAATTGCCAACAGAGTCACTAAAAAATTCAGTCCAAACTATAAGCCAACTATTAAGAGGCTGGTTGAATATGCCCTGGGGACAATTACTGACCAGGTATAACAGATTAATACAATGAACAGCAAGGAAATTGAAGCCATAATCACTTTACTGGACGATCCTGATGGTGAAATATTTACCGAGATCTCTAAAAATCTTCTCGACAAGGGTGATGCTGTGATTCCTGAGCTGGAAAAAGCATGGGAACGCACACTTAATGAAGAAGTTCAGGAAAGAATTGAGACGCTGATTAATGATATTCAGTTCAATACGGTTGAAAAAAACCTGTTTAACTGGTATATATCAGGGGGTGATGACCTGCTTGAAGGAGCCTATTGGGTGGCACGGTTTCAATACCCCGCACTGCGGTTTGACGAGCTTACAATACAAATTGACAGGATTCGCCGTGACATTTGGCTGGAACTGAATAATAACCTTACAGCACTTGAGAAAGTCCGTATTATAAACCACATCCTGTTTGAAGTACACAGATTTTCCGGTAATAATGCTAATTTCTATGCTCCCCAGAATTCATATATCAACCAGGTACTGGAGCAGCGGAAAGGCAATCCTATATCACTGGCTATCATCTATTCAGTAATTTCGCAGATGCTGGACCTGCCTATATTTGGAGTTAATCTACCTAAAAACTACATACTTGCCTTTCAGGATAAATATGCTTTTGACGAGGAAGATAATATTTTATTTTATATCAATCCTTTTAACAAAGGAGCAGTGCTTGGCAGAAGGGAGATAGACTATTTCCTTGAACAGCAAAAAATAGAACCTGCTGATGCTTTCTATAAACCATGTTCAAATATTGATACAATACAACGTTTATTGTTAAACCTGATCCTTTCTTATGAAAAGCTGGGATATGCCGAAAAATTAACCCGAATACAAAAACTGCTTAAGATCCTTAAAAGCAAACCCTCTTTTTAATTTTGCACAAATAAAAAAAGGACCGCCTTTCGGACAGTCCCTCTAATTATAGTTTGTCAATAAATTCAGGTGTCTGGATCAAAATGTTCGAGAACAAAGCCTGTTCCGTTCTAAACGGGAGCGTGCAAAAATTTTAATCTGCAGTATACTATTTCAATTGGCAATTGGCAATTGATACCCTACAGGGAAGTAGCCGATGCATAATTTGAACGCCATGTTGGTAAAAGTTGTCGCCTAAGCGCCTAATGCTTATGAGGAATTAAAATTTTTGTAATAACGCAGTTATCGGACATTATGGACAGACACTAATTAGATCTGCAGTAGGTTATTTTGCATAACTAATTGCCCTGGTTTCTCTGATAACTGTAATTTTTACCTGACCAGGATATGTCATCTCATCCTGTATCTTTCTGGAAATTTCATATGCCAGACTTTCGGCGTCTTTATCGGTAACTTTTTCACTACCCACGATAACTCTGAGCTCCCGTCCGGCCTGAATAGCATAAGTTTTCATTACACCCGGATAGGATAATGCAAGGGCTTCAAGATCTTTGAGTCGTTTTATGTATGACTCAACTACTTCCCTCCTGGCTCCCGGACGTGCTCCTGAGATAGCATCACAAACCTGAACAATAGGAGCAATCAGTGTCGTCATCTCCACCTCGTCATGGTGAGCACCTATAGCATTACAGATTTCAGCCTTTTCCTTATACTTTTCTGCCAGTTTCATTCCAAGTATAGCATGTGGCAATTCGGGCTCATCATCAGGTACCTTACCAATATCATGTAATAAACCAGCTCTTTTTGCCAGTTTTGGATTCAGTCCGAGTTCAGAGGCCATAATGGCACAAAGATTGGCGACTTCACGGGAATGTTGCAAGAGATTTTGCCCGTAACTTGAGCGATATTTCATTTTACCCACCAACCTGATCAACTCAGGATGCAACCCGTGAATACCCAGGTCTATAGCTGTTCGTTTTCCTATCTCAATAACCTCGTCATCAATCTGTTTTTGGGTTTTGTTTACTATCTCCTCAATACGGGCCGGATGAATACGCCCGTCTGTAACAAGCTGATGCAATGAGAGCCTGGCTATTTCACGTCTGACCGGATCAAAAGCAGAAAGTATAATTGCTTCCGGAGTATCATCCACGATGATTTCAACACCGGTTGCAGCTTCCAGCGCACGAATATTGCGTCCTTCACGTCCTATTATTCTACCTTTAATTTCATCACTTTCAATATGGAATACTGTGACTGAATTTTCGATTGCACTTTCTGTTGAAACACGCTGAATCGTTTCGATGACCACTTTTTTAGCCTCTTTGTTGGCAGTCATTTTGGCCTCATCCATAATCTCATTTATATAAGACATTGCTTCGGTTTTTGCTTCTGCTTTCAAAGAATCTACCAGCTGGGCCTTAGCTTCTTCTGCCGAGAGGCCGCTTATAGCTTCCAATTGTTCAACCTGCTGTTTGTGCATCTTTTCGAGTTCCTCACTCTTTTTTTCGACCAGTTCCATCTGTGAAGAAAGATTCTCCCGAATAGCATCAACCTCTTTTCGCTTTCTCTGTGATTCCTCAATTCGCTGTGAAAGGCTGTTTTCCTTCTGTTTGAGTCGATTTTCAGCTGCAGCAACCTTGTTATTTCTTTCGTTTATTACTTTTTCATGCTCAGCTTTTAGCTGAAGGAACTTTTCTTTTGCCTGCAGAATTTTATCCTTTCTGATAACTTCAGCTTCGATTTCTGCCTCCTTAATAATGTTGCTGGCCCGCTTTCTAAGCGCCATTTGGAAAAGGAACCAGGCAACAGCACCACCAAAGAGGAAAGCAATGGCACTTATAATTATTGTTTGAATCATTACTAATTATTTTATATCAGTTTTTATTAATAAAAAAACCCGCATTAATTTCTCCTAAATTTAAAAAACCCCAGATTATTCATGGGTGGAACCGCCAGTCTATCTCGAGTTTCCTCCGGCTTCAAATGAAGCATTCCGGCGAACCGGAATTGAGGCCTGCTCTGCATAAACCGAGCTTTGTTCCAATTGAGTAAGTGTTGAGTTTCTAAATCTTAAGAAGAAACAATGCGGGCAAAATCTTTTATCCAACTATTTGAAAGAACCTATTGCTATTACTCTCCTCTTAAATACTGTTCCAACTCCTGATCGAGTTCCCTGATTCCGTCAACCAAAGGAGAAACATCAGTTTGCTGTTCAAATTCTAACAATTTAATTACATATTGCAAAGATGCCATCGCTAGAAAATCCTGAATATCTTTGTCAGCGTATTTCTGCTTGTATTGCAATACCTTATCGTTAATCATTTTTGCTGCTCTTCTGATCCTTTCCTCATCTTTCCGTTCAATTTTTAACGGATAATATCTGTCGGCTACATTAACCTTGATAGAAAGCTTATCGTCCATGCAACTAATTTAATATCTACTTATTTAAGAGAGCAATGCACTTGTCAATTTCCCGCACTATCCTGTTTATTTTAATTTTAGCATCATGTGAATCTTCACTCGATGCAACAACAGTTTTGGCTATTTTTAGTGTTTCAATTTTATCTTCCAGTTCTCTTGTCTTCTCAATTTTATCCTTCAAATCATCTCGCAAGTAGTCATTTTCCTGCCTAAGACCGGCATTTTCCTTCCGGCTTTTCTCCAACAACGAAATGACCGTTACTATTTTATCCCGTAAACTACTTACTATTTCTTCATTATTTACAGCCATTTTCGCCAAATATTCTTCATACAAATATAACATAGCTTTAAGAAATAAAAAAAAAACCGGAGTTTTTATTTTATCCAAAATAATTATATGTAGTAGCTTTGCAGCAAATTATTGATGTAAAACAGGCAAGATTAAGCAGGCATGAGAGAAAAACTAACCAGCGCAGTAATCTATTTATTTGGATTATTAAATTTTATAAACCCGGTCCTTTCAGGACAGGAAAAGAATACTGAATTTATTTCACCGGTGAATATACCGTTGTATTTATCCGGTAACTTTGGGGAATTACGGAGTAATCATTTTCATTCTGGTATTGATATTAAAACCAGAGGTGTTGAAGGACAGCCAGTACGGGCTGTTGAAGATGGCTATATTTCCCGGATAAAGGTTGAAACAGGAGGTTACGGCCATGCTGTTTATATTACCCATCCGGATGGTCTGATGTCTGTATATGGTCACTTAAAAAGCTTTAGAAAAGATATTTCGGATTACGTAAAAGAAGCTGAATACAAGGAACAAAATTTTACTGTTGATCTGTTTCCTGAAAGAGGTAAATTTACTTTGAAGCAGGGTGAAGTATTTGCGTATTCGGGAAATACAGGTAGTTCAGCCGGCCCCCATCTCCATTTCGAATTGCGCAGGGTAATTGACCAACATCCCCTCAATGTACTTAAGTATGGCTTTGATATTACCGACAATATAAAGCCTGTTATTTATAACCTGAATGTTTATCCTCTGGATGAATTTTCCACGGTGAATGGGAGCAACAATACCCTAAGAATTAAAATATCAGGTAATAACGGCAGGTATACACCCGATGTGAAACACATTGTGGTACACGGAAAAACAGGTTTTGGTATTGAAACTTATGATTACTTGAATGGCACACATAATCGATGCGGAATATACAGCATTGAAATGCAAGTGGACAATACTACAATTTATTTGCAGAAAATGGATGAAATATCTTTTGCCGAAACCAGATATGTACAATCCCATATTGACTATGCAGAAAATCTCCGGCTTCACCGAAAAATTCAAAAAACTTTTATCGATCCGAATAACCGGTTGGATATTTACAAGACGTTAAAAAACAGAGGCATCCTCACTTTTGATGACAGTCTTAATCATCCTGTTAAATTCATTGTAAAAGACACTTACGGTAACACAAGTGAATTAAATTTTACTGTAAATTCCTCTATTGAAGCACCTGAAGAACCTGTAACAGAAGGTGAACCCTTTACAAAGAAAATGGACTGGGATACCAAAAATGATTTTGAAACACCAAATGTAAAAGTATCTATTCCTGCCGGATCACTTTACAGGGACCTGTACTTCGAATACGGTGTTTTACCTCCGGGCAGAGACTGTATTAGTCACATTTATGAAATTCATAATGAGTACACTCCTTTGCAAAAATATATAACGCTTTCAGTCATGCCGGATACATTGCCCTATCGCCTTGAAGGCAAAGCCCTGTTGGTGACATTTGATGACCAGGGGAATCCCGTTCCGGAAGGAGGAAATTATGATAATGGGTTCATTACAACCCAAACTCTGGATTTTGGCAAATATGCAGTAATGATTGATACAGTTCCGCCTTCTATTGATCCGGTAAATATTTATGATCATGCCGATATGAGTCACCACCATCATATATCCTTCCATATCGATGATAATCTTTCAGGAATAAAAAAATATGAAGGTTATATTGATGATCAGTGGGTATTGTTTGAGTATGAACCAAAGTTCAGGTTAATTGACTATAAATTTGACCCCAAACGACTGGAAAAGGGGAAAAAGCATTTACTGGAACTGTATGTAACAGATGAAAAAGACAATATTTCTGTTTATCAGGCAAATTTTACCTGGTAGAATTATATTGAATTCTTTTTTACGTAACAGAGAGAATTAAGAAAATCATTCAACAGATACAGCATGATTTTTTTTTCTATCTCTGAATCCTTTGAGAAATGAAGGCAATATTCTCGATGGATTCATTTGGTAAATACTGGCACTCAGGATTACTGACTGGTTTTCTTCAAGTATAAAATCAAAGGAACCTGGTATAAAAAGATCCTCTAAACATTCATTTTGCCTGCTTAGTAAGTCATATGGGTAATTTACATCATATTCCCAATTTTCTGCCAAATTAAAAGAAACAGGCACCGAAAACTGCAGAAAAAGATCCGGAACAAGGAGGTTTCTTCTAATAAAAATTCCGTTGGGTACTCTTTCGATAGCAATTTTACACTCCGGAGAAGCTTTCTGGAGTTTATAGGCTTCCCTGCAAGCAATTCTTGGTTTTAACCTGAATTTAACAGGTCCGCCGGCTTCATTAAGTGTATATTTGATCATCAGGGCATTATGATGCGGCTGAAGCAATATTTCCTTTTCAAACATCACCGGTCCCATACAATAAACCGCTTTGGGAAGCGGATCAAAGCTTACCTCTTTGAGATAGGCAAGCCTCTCTTTTATATTGCTGTTTTTTTTACCATAAACATCAAGGTTGTATTCGCAACGGTTGAACAAAATGCTTTCTGCAACAGAGGATAGAAGCACAATCTTATTCTGGTTGCTATTATCCGGGCAATAAACAAGCAATCCATGGTCCCTGCTGGTATTGCACCCAATGAGGGATGAACGGTAATAGCTGCCATTGCTGTTATATACGCTTACCTCATGCTTCAGGGAATAACTCAATTTATGTAAATGGCGATGCATTTCACTTTTATCTATCATGGGGGAAAATGTTAAAAATTTTGACATAATTATCCCCTCCCACTGATTTTGCAGGTTTTGAATTTACCTCTAAAAATCAGAGGTCAGGAAAAATAAAACCAAATATAAAAGGTTGGGTACCGGGCTGTTTTACAACTGCCAGGGAACTACAAAGTCATAAACAGAGTTCCTCTCAGAGGCTGCCTTTTCTTCTCTTTGTTTCTTTAACAAACTTGTATCTAATTTGTCATTGATGGATAGTTCAAGCTTCCTGATTTCTCTTTCAAGCTCCCTTATCCTTTCTTCGTGAGATTTAATACTGTTATTTATCATGGCGCTGGTTTTATAGGTTTCTACAAAGGACATTAAAGGTACTAAATAATTAGCAGAATGTCAAGTATTTATCACATAAAAATATCCTTGAAACAACGTTATATCAACCTGGTAATCTGTAATTTAGATTACAATTTAAAATAATTGTGTAATTACTTGTATAACACATTTATAAAATGATATTATGCATGATTTTTGATTGAAATAATACCATTGATTAATCCTGGTATTTTTAAGAACAATTGCCTGGTTAAAAAAGTTTAAAATGATTTATATTTTTTTTATTCGACACTATTTTTTTTTTATTTTTATTAGAGATTGTCAATAAAGTTAAGTGTCTGGATAAAAATGTTCTAAAACAAAGCCTGTTCCGTTCTAAACGGGAGCATGCAAAAATTTTAATCCGCAGTATACTATTTCCATTTGCAATTAGCAATGGGCAATGGGCAATTGGAACCCTACGAGGAAGTAGCCAATGCATAATTTGAACAACATGTTGGTAAAAGTTGTCGCCTAAGCGCCTAATGCTTATGAGGAATTAAAATTTTTGCAATAACGCAGTTATCGGACATTATGGCCATAAACAAATTAAATTATAAAGGCATAAAAACAATGACAATATCAAATTATGCCATCCCCTGTCGGTTCATTAAGAAAACTAAAAGATTGAGGGGATTATTGCCGGTTTTGCTGATACTGTTTACTGCATGTGCTACCGGCCAACAAAAGGAAAAATACAATATGCATCATACAAAAATGACCAAAAACCGAATGCCGGTTGTCGCCGGACAATTTTATCCATCAGATTCAGCCACACTTTCTGAGACTGTTGCTGATTTTCTGAAACACCCGGGGCATCAAACCGGTAAGCGCATCAGGGCAATAATTGTACCCCATGCCGGCTATGTATTTTCCGGCGAGGTAGCTGGTTCGGCATACAATTTAATACAGGAACAGAAACCTTATAAAAATATATTTATCATTGGGGCAAGCCATCACGAATATTTTCATGGCGCTTCAATTTACACACCCGGAAATTATGAAACCCCTTTAGGTGAAGCAAGAGTAAACAACGCAATTTCAACCAAACTTATTAGTGACAATAAAAATGTTTTCCACTATGTTCCGGAAGCTCATCAAAAAGAACACAGTATTGAAGTTCAGCTTCCTTTCCTGCAAAAGATTTATGGGGATAATTTCAGCTTCATCCCTGTTTTATTTGGGGATCAGTCAGCAGAAACAAGCCGCAAGGTTGCTGATGCGCTCAAGCCTTATTTTACTGATGAAAACCTGTTTATCATCAGTACTGATTTTTCACATTATCCTGCCTACAATGATGCAATTGCCAATGATCAGAAAACAGCAAGTGCAGTAGAATCAAAATCAGTAGATAAATTTATGGAGGCTGTTAAAATTCCGGAAGACAAACAGGTTCATAACCTGTTGACCAGTATGTGTGGTTGGCAGGCCACGCTTGCATTAATTTATCTTACCCGTAATGATGAAAAAATCAGCATTCTCCCGGTTCAGTACCAGAATTCAGGTGATTCTCCTTATGGTGAAAAGGACAGGGTAGTTGGTTATTATGCCATGGCTGCCATAGAGGATGAAAAACATGATCCTGCAGAAGATTTTGTACTTACAGCCCAGGACAAAACCTCACTGTTAACAATAGCACGGGAAAGCATAACCGATTTTTTGAGGAACGGACAAATACCTGAACCTGATCCGGAGCTTATAACCGGCAATTTAAAAATAAATGCCGGTGCATTTGTAACTTTACATACTGAAGATGGAAAGTTACGTGGTTGTATTGGACACATGCAGAGTGATCTTCCACTTTACCAGGTTGTTCAGAGAATGGCAATTGCTGCTGCTACTGAAGATTACAGGTTCAATCACATCTCTGCTGATGAAATAAACAATATTAATATCGAAATTTCAGTACTTACACCCATGAAGAAGATTACAGGTCCCGAAGAATTTAATCCATCCAAACATGGCATTTATATAAAAAAAGGAAATGCCAGTGGTACATTTCTCCCTCAGGTAGCCATACAAACCAACTGGACCAAAGAAGAACTACTTGGGCATTGTGCAAGAGACAAAGCACATATTGGATGGAATGGATGGAAGACTGCTGATCTCTATGTATATAAAGCCATTATTTTTAGTGAAAAAAAACAGGATTGAAATGATTCAGTCTTCCCGCCATGGAAAAACCCTATTCTGTCATTCTGATCTCAACCCTTGGTATTTCTCTGTATTTAATCTCCCGCTTATTTGTTTTTCTCGGAATTTATCCGGATAATTTACACAAAAAGATATGGAACAGTCTCCTTCTGATAACATTTTTAATTAGCGCACTGTTAGGTTTTTTTCTTGCCATTCAAATAAACAACAAACTGGATTTTCAATGGATTGACATGGTCACCAAGTGGCATGTTGAAATCGGTCTGGGACTTTTTGTCACCGGTATTTTGCATCTGAGCTGGCATCTCTCCTATTATAAAAAACTTTTCAGAAAAAGTAAGTCGAAAAAACAGGATGCCGGCGAAGAAAAAATAAACCTATCTGAATCTGAAGGCAGAATCCTTTATCTTCCCGTATTTCTGAGTGGTTTTACAGCAGTTATCACACAAATCATTCTGATAAGGGAATTTATCTCTGTCTTTAACGGAAATGAACTTGTAATTGGAATTATTCTTGCCAACTGGATGATACTTACAGGATTTGGAGCTTTAATCGGAATAAGAATTAAAAAGGTCAGGAATCCCATGAAGTTCTCAGGCATTGCCTTACTATTAATTGGATTGCTGCCTTTTATTACTGCTTTTGCATTAAATTATTTCCGAAATATTATTTTTCTGCCTGGGGTAACCATTTCGCTCAATCAAATCATCCTGAGCAGTATTGTCATCCTTTCGCCGTTTTGTCTGACAACCGGTGTAATTTTCACATTCGTAGCACATATTATTTCAGGTATATTGAAAGAAAACCTGATAAGTCGTGTTTATGCCTGGGAAGCCTATGGCAGCATGGCTGGCGGCATACTTTTCAATTTTGTACTGGTGTTTGTATTTAAAACTTTTGTAAGTCTTTCAATCGTTATGCTGATCAACCTGGCTGCGGGGACCTGGCTTTTGGTGAGAAAAACGAAACCTTTAGTACGCAATACCGGTATTGCCATAGCCTGCCTGATCCCTTTGGTAATTATTTTCAGTAAACCTGATCACCTTGCGCGGAGTTTTCTTTTTAAAAACCAACAGCTTATCTACATCAGAGACACTCCCTACGGAACGCTTGCTGTCACACGTAACGACGGACAGGTTAATTTTTATGAAAACAACGTGCTGCTTTTCAATACACAGAATATTATTGCCCAGGAGGAAGATGTGCATTACACTATGGTGCAACATGCGGATCCTGAAAATGTATTGCTTATTTCAGGAGGCATATCAGGTACACTGAATGAAATTCTTAAGTATCCTGTACAACGAATAGATTACGTTGAATTAAATCCTGCTATTATTGAACTGGCTGATAAATTTTCCAAAATACCAGCGGATACTGCCGTACACATCATCAATCAGGATGCACGGCTGTATATCAAAGAAACGAAAGTGAAATATGATGTTGTGCTGATTAATCTTCCTTCTCCTTCAACAGCGCAAATTAACCGGTTCTATACGCTTGAATTTTTTCGTGAACTAAAGAAACTAATGAACAAAGAGGGAGTTGTATCAATCGGTTTGCCGGCTTCAGCTAACTATATTACAAGGGAATCAGGTGAATTAAATTCAATACTTTATAATACAATGAAAAGAATATTTAAGCATGTGCTTATTGTTCCCGGTGAAAAAAACTACTTTCTGGCCTCTGACAAAGAGCTGACGATTGATATCCCAATGGCGATCCGGCAGAGAAACATTAGCACCATGTATGTTAATCAATTTTACCTTAGCACCCCCATTCTTCAAGGTCGTAATCAGCAAATCATGGAAAAGATTGATGAATCTTCTCCGCTCAACAGGGATTTTACTCCTGTATCTTACTATGAACAGCTCATTAAATGGCTTTCTCAGTTTAAAACAAATTTTTGGATGTTGGCTGTATTTTTCAGCTGCCTGATTATGTTCCTGTTGTATTACTTAAAACCTGTTGATATTGGCATTCTGGCCGGAGGATTTGCAGCCTCGTCCTCCCAGGTCATACTTTTACTTGCTTTCCAGGTCATTTACGGATATGTATTTATGATTACCGGTTTTATTATTACACTCTTCATGGCTGGAATAGCAGGAGCGGCATTTTTTAATCTGCGCCTTTTCCCTCAGGCAAACAAAAAAACATTTATAAACATCCAAGTGGCCATAATAGGCTATTCTTTGTTAATTCCGGTTTTTTTACTTGCAATAAAAAACACAGGATTTATACCTTCTGTAATTCTTCATGGAATATTTTTTCTGATTTCACTAATTGTTGCTTTTATCACCGGAACCCATTTTGCTGTAGCATCCAGAATTAGTGAAGGAACAATTGCCAGAACCGCCGGAAAAACTTATGGTGCCGATCTCTTTGGTTCAGCATTGGGAGCCTTGCTTGTTACAGCTTATTTAATTCCTGTATTTGGTATTATAAAAGTAAGTCTTCTCGCCGCACTAATTAATCTCTTCGCTGTTGTGTATGTTAAACACTCAGGCAGAAAATGAAAAATTACCGAATACAATATAAAAAATATTATTATGATTCAGAATCATTCATATTTTATGAAATAATAGGAGACGGAGAAATTCCCGTTATTTTAATTCACGGCTTCGCCTCATCTCATCTCAACTGGCATAGTATTACCGCATTATTTACATCCGGTAATTATACATTTTACCTGATTGATCTGAAAGGATTTGGACTTTCGTCAAAGCCAAAAGATTTATACTACACCCTGAATGATCAGGCTTTACTTATAAAAAAGATAATTAAGAAAGAAAAACTTCAGAAAATTGTTGTTGCCGGCCATTCTCTGGGAGGAGGAGTTGCACTAGCATTGTATACTAGTATGGAAGGCTCCGGGAGTATTGATAAACTGATACTTATGGATGCTGCAGCCTTTAATGATCATATACCTCTTTTTGTAAAGTTGTTAAAGACACCTGTTATTAGAAAGCTTTTTCTGATGCTCATTCCCAGCAGCAAGAAATTAATAAAACTGGCAATTCAACGGGTTTATGCAGACAAACGCAAGGTTAGTGAAGAAATAGTGGGACGATATCAACCCTTTTTCTACAAAAAATCCTTTCATCATGTTTATCTGAAGACGGTAAAAGGCCTGCCTCCATCCAATTATGAAGAAATGATTAAGAAATACAGCGATATAAGTATACCGGTTCTGATAATTTGGGGGGACAGCGATCCTGTTCTTCCTCTATTGCACGGCAAAAGGCTTCACAGGTTAATACCACATTCAAAACTTAGCATAATCGAGCATTGCGGACATGTTCCTCAGGAAGAAAAAGCCATTGAAACTTACCGGGAAATTAGTAAATTTATAGAGGCAAATTAAGCTGAACCAATGAGCAGTTTTACTGATGAAAAAGAAAACAGCTTATAGTATACCCGGAAAAAAGATAACTACCCGTCAGTTTCTGAAGAAATCAGTCGGAGCAGCAGGAGGAATGTATTTACTATGCACACAGCCTTCTCTGTTTAACAGCCTGGAATATCTTATAAATGAAGGACCAGGAAAATGGAGCAGGGAAAGTATGTTTTATGAACAAACACCACGTGGCACAAAATGTTTGGTTTGTCCTAATGAATGTACATTAAAACCCGGAGAAACCAGCGATTGTCATAATCGCATCAATTATAAAGGAATACTTTATTCCATTGCCTATGGCAATCCATGTGCTGTCAACCTGGATCCGGTTGAAAAAAAACCACTTCTTCATTTTCTACCACAAACACTGACTTATTCTATAGCAACAGCAGGATGTAACCTGACTTGTTTAAACTGCCAAAACTGGAATATATCACAAGCAAGTCCCAAAGAAACTAAGAATTATGATCTTTTGCCAGCTCAGGTAGTTGAAAAAGCCAAAAAGAATAATTGTCGTTCAATAGCCTATACCTATTCTGAACCAATTACATTTTATGAATATGTTTACGACACTTCACGCTTGTCACATTCATCCGGAATTAAAAACATACTTGTTTCAAACGGGTATATAAATCAGGAACCACTGGAAAAACTTTGTCCACATCTTGATGCAGCGAATATTGATTTAAAATCATTCAGTGAAAAAATATATCTTAAACTAACTGCCGGAAAATTGCAGCCTGTCCTTGACACACTCAAAACACTTAAAAAAAATAAGGTCTGGCTGGAAATAACCAACCTGGTTATTCCCGGCTGGACGGATGATATGGGGATGATCAGAGAAATGTGTTCCTGGCTTTATGAGAATGGATTTAAGGACACGCCTCTGCATTTCAGCCGGTTTCATCCAATGTATAAACTAACCCAATTACCTCCTACTCCGTTTTCTACACTTCTGAAAGCCAGAAAAACGGCACAGGAATGTGGTTTGCTATATGTTTATATTGGGAATGTTCCCATTAAAGGTACAGAAGATACTATCTGTCCCGCTTGCAGTAAAAAAGTAATTGAACGAATTGGATTTAAGGTTACAGCATCTCACTTAAACGAGGGTAAATGTGCGTTTTGTAACACTTCTATTGCAGGAATATGGGAATAAAATCTATTGGATTCTTTAGGATACTCAGAATAATTAAGTTTTAGTAAGTTCCGAATTTCTTGTTTACGAGAATGCTTGATTCGCGGCGTGTGAGGCAGGTTTTATGATGAGATGAAAGTTCTTCTTTACTGGCAATTGATAAACTGTTAAAGTCTTTTATAGCCTGGGAGGTTGACATATTACGAAATTTCTTAAACGGACAATCATCTTCAGCCTCCTCCATCGGACAGGCAAACAATAAGCCATGTAACATCATATTACTTCATTTTAGCAAATAAATACCGCGATCGTTTGTTATCTGACGAAACTACGAAAAATTTGAGATCGATTGCATTTTTATTTGACTAATAAATACAGTTGTGTGATAAAACCAGAAAAAATTAAGACATAAGAAACATCTGATTCTAATTAAGTAACGGATACAGCAAGATATATGAAACAGAAAATTAGAAATCTCAGCCTGTAAAAATTGCGATCAGAGCAAAATCATCATTAAGGTATTACACAGAGCTCATCATTGAGGGCAATAATAGCTTCTTTAAAATTCTCACGTTCAATCACGAATTGGATACTAACCTGAGCCAGTGATTGCGACACAGCAGAAATATTAACTCCCCTATCGAAAAGTGCACGAGCGGCTCTTGCTAAAAATCCGGGACGGGCAATATTACTACCGAGGGCTGTAACAACTGCTACCCTGGCAAGCGTAACTTTCTCGTATCTGCTTTCCAACTCCTTCAACAAGCCTGGATAATCAGAATCTTCCCATATTACAAGTGATATACTGTTTGCACTGGTTGATTTAAGAATATAACTTATCCGGTGTTTAGCAAATATTTCCATAATACCCAGATCAAATCCTACTTCTCCCACCATCAGCGGATCATGAATATCAATTGCCACAACTTTGTCAGTTCCGGAAATAATCTCTATTCTTGATTCAGGACTGACATATTCCTTGGAAATAACAGTCCCGGCATGCCCGGGTTCAAAAGTATTTTTAATTCGCAGTTTAATCCCTGCCACTTCTATCGGTTTTGATGCTTTTGGATGTATAGCTTCCATACCCACGTCTGCCAGTTGGTCAGCTACATTGTAATTTGTAAAACCAACCGGAATGGATTTATCAACTCCGACAATTGCCGGATCAGCTGACGAAAGATGGTATTCTTTATGAATGATTGCCTCATCTGCTTTCACCTCAACGGCGATTTTACTAAAAGTGACTTCAGAATAACCACGGTCAAATTCCCTCATAATTCCTTCAGTACCTTTAGTGTAACCTGTAGCAATACACAGGGTATTGGAAAAATCCAAACCTGAAAAAGCCTTTTTTATCCGCTGATCAATAGTAAGATAGTCCGGATCCTGAAACCCGCATAAGTCAACAAATGTTGCATGAATTCCATTGTTGTTGATAATATTCACTGAATTGAATGCAGAATGTGCTTCACCAATAGAAGAAAGAATTTCCCTGGCTGCCAGCAAAATATTCTGCCGATTAATATATCCTGACCCTAATACATCTGCCATGCTGTTCAGATAATTCCTGGCCTGATCAATACGGCCAATTATAAATTGATCAGCTTCTTCCTGATCAAGTCCGATATCGCTGAATGTACGGTTAATCTGAATTAACTTTTCCGTTAAACTATTTAATGATTCATTAAAATTCTCATCATTCAAAAACTGGCTATAAATTCCTGGTTCTCCGGTTTTTTTATGTTCAAGCAGCCAGTTGGTAACATTATTATAAGCTGACACAACAAATATCCGGTTAAAATGATCTCCTTCTTTCCGGTCACCAATAATTATATTCTTTAAAACATCCTGAAACTTCGACATTGAAGTACCGCCAATTTTCTCAACAGTAAGCATAATTATAAAATCATTAATAATTTGAATAAGAGACAAAGTTAGCATAATTGCTGTAATTTATGTTGTAGAGCATAACAAAACAATTATATTTTTTCTGCTTTAGAAATAGACAGACTTATTCCATATATATTTATGTATCTATATATCATTACATGTTGATTTTCAGTTAGTTTTTGACAATAATTTTTTCATCCTAACATAATGACTTTTTATCAACACATTATTGTTATTCATCAAACACTAGTAAAGAAAACACTAATTACCACGTAAATACAAATAAAAAAATCTATCAACCATGGAAAACAACCTTTGCCCAAATCATGTTAAGTGTCCTATTTTTAATGGTGTATTAAAAGGAACTGAATACAGTCAGACTTACAAAAGACTTTATTGCTCTGCCGGAGAAAGTGGAAGAAATTCATGCAGGCGGTATCAGGTTTTTAAAATTATAGGGTACTGTCCGCCCAACATTCTGCCAAATTCAACAAAAACAGCGAAGGAAATTGTTGAGTCTTTGAAAGAAAAAGCCTAAAAAAAATCAGCAATTAGTTTCAAAATGACATATGGCGGATAGCTTAATATTCTACCTGCTCTATTGGTTAAGACATTTTTCTGCATCAGACAGAAGCGGATTAAAATTTTTGCACGCTCCTGTTTAGAACGGAACAGGCTTTGTTCCCGAACATTTTGATCCAGACACTTAACTCTATTGACAGACTCTAATTAAAAACAAAGCTTAAAGGATAATGCAGACCGGGATCAGGGAATTGTATTTCAAAATGATGATACAATTTCCGGAATAAGATTTGAAAATGAGGCAGAAATCATCAGTGCCGGGAAAAACAACTTTTTTTGTTTTCTTTTTTTCACTGGCAGTCTCCAGTATACTTTCCCTTCGACTTCTTCCGTTATGACAAAACCACATTTTTCAAGCACTTTCATGGAAGCACAATTATCAACATCAGTTTCAGCCACTATTGCCCTGATATCCCGTCTCTTTCCTGTCCAGTCAATGAATACTTTTAAGGTCTCTGTCATGAAGCCCTGATTACGAAACTCAGGGCCAGTACTATAACCAATTTCAACCTGTCCTTTTTTATCGGGTATTCCATGCATGCAGATACTGCCAATCATTTTTTTGGAAAATTTATGAATAATTAACCAGATGGTATAATAGTAATATTTATCCGGATTATTTTTTATTTTAGGTAATCTCTCAAACCTGATTGCTCTTTCTTCCGTACATTCCATGGGATAATCAAAAGGTATAAAATCGAGGTCCCAGGCAAGTTGATCTCGTGCTGTAAGATATCTGAACAATTCAGAATAACTAAGAGGCAATATGTTTAATCGCGAAGTAGAAAGCATAGGCCTGTTTTATTCAACAGATTTCCGGCATATATTTACTGTTACAAAAATAACAAAAGAATATTTATGTTACAAGAGAATAGACATAATTATTCAATGGGCTTGTAATTGCATTTTTCCAAAAATTTAAAACGGGATGCAAGTAAGAAGTTCTCCGTTACATAATGGGCTGAACAGAGAGAGTAAGGAATGATGTATAAAGTTTATGCCGGTATGTTTACCACCTGGCAGGTGCATTTGAAAAAATATGGCACTTTTCCTGCATATACCTGAAATAATAGTACAACTTATAATTTAGATCTTTACCATAATTTATAGTATTGTCATAATCCAGATATGTTTCAGGATAACAATCTGTTCTATAACTACCTGAACTGTATAGAGTATTCCATTCAGTAACGAGCTGTTGATTCCAGTTTTCAAGGTAAGATTGGGTATAATACCATTCTGGTTTTCTGACACTCAGAAACCATGAATCAAACCCCGTATCAAAAATAACGAGTTCATAACTTAACGAATCTCCCTGAGAAGTTGTGTCTGCCTGTATTTTAAGCGTATCACCTGTCACCTTTGTATCATTCTGTGCAAGAGCAACTCCTGCTGAAAAAAATGAAAAAACCCAAAAGAGAAGTACAAATTTTTTCATGGTAATAACTCCTTTCTTTTATATTTATAACAACAGAAAAATCAGTTAGGTTTACAGAATATCAATAATTTATACTGTTTTTTAAAATAATTAACAAAAAAAATGCAGGGAAATCCATTGAAGCTGGTTATCAGACCTCAGACTTGTTCATTCTGTTTCTATCCTCTTGTGCTATCCGGAAGAATTTCTGAAAGTTGGCATAAACAAAAACAGCCGTTCAGAAATTAATCCAAACGGCTGTTTTTGAGGCGACTCTGGAGGGATTCGAACCCCCAACCTCCTGATCCGTAGTCAGGTGCACTATCCAGTTATGCTACAGAGTCATTGCGAACGGGTGCAAATGTACAAATTTTCAATTAAAAAAGACATCTTGAAATATAAAAAAAGCAATATTTTTAGTATTCGTACTGAATTACATATTTTTTAGTAAATTGCACAATAAATAATCCACTCAGAACCGTTTAACTACTCATTACCTGTACCTATTAATATATATACATTATTAATCCTGAAACAGTTATTCTATGAGGTGGCGAAATTCATTTTACCTGTTAGTTGCAGGTATGTTCTTTACTACAGTCTCATGCAGACACGAAAGCACAGATATTTCTTCCTTTAAAGACATTTGTTTTGAAACAGAGGTATTACCCATTTTTAAAACAAACTGTGCTATTTCCGGGTGTCATGATGGAAGCGGAGAAGCTTTCAGATTAGAAGACTATCCCGATATTATGCAGGGCATCACTCCTTATAAACCCCGGGAAAGTTCAATTTACAGAGCAATTACCGCAGAATGGCTGAATCTGATGCCCCCTGATAATCCCCTGAGCAAGGAACAGCGCAC
>Ga0102962_1000404_pt1 | contig 21300 bp, 19 predicted proteins | sample SalPonF2_C_D2_MG_FD_84519 | JGI IMG/M metagenome (GOLD analysis project Ga0102962, IMG submission 84519) | Salt pond soil microbial communities from South San Francisco under conditions of wetland restoration - Salt Pond MetaG SF2_C_D2_MG ...
ACCGCCCCGGATAATCCATCGCTTCTGTTAGCGAAACCAATAGCAGAGGAACCGTATGCGGGAAATCTGCTCGTACGGATCTGTGGGGGAGCGGGGAGGCAACGAACCGCTCTACCCGGAAATTATTTGGAAGGTGCGTACATGAGATCGCCAAGAGAACTTTTAATTCCAAGATGTTCGTAATGAGAAAGTTCCTTAAACATCTGATCAGCATTTTCAGCAGGACAATTAATGTTATACGTTACTTCCGATAAATAGTCACTATGATTAATGCTACAATTGTACTTATTAATGATTTGATCTATACGATTACTCTCGGAATATGGATATTGAATGGTCATTTTTTTTACAGGAACCAATTTTACTAACGTAGCTATCTTCAAACATTCCTCTGCAGAAGTACCATACGCTTTAATTAGTCCTGGTTTTCCCAATTTGGTTCCACCATAATATCGCACAACGACTAATCCGACATTATGAACCTCGAACGATTTCAGCTTATTCAAAATGGGGAGTCCTGCTGTTCCACTGGGTTCCCCGTCATCATTGGCATATTCGGTGAGATGCTCTAATCCAATACGATATCCATAACAATGATGAGTCGCATCCGGATAGTCATTCTTAATTTCATTTAAATGCTGTTCAAAACTCTCAATCGTTTCACAACTAAACAGAAAACCCCGAAATTTGGAATTTTTTTCATTCAGCTCACTTTCCGTTTTTCCCGATATGGTATAAAAGGTATTCAAACTGATTTAAATTTGATTAAATGTTCAATATTGGAGAATGAGTTCAAATGTATTCTCGAATTAAATGTATCGGATATCGGATAAATATTCTGTAAAACATGGCAATCCATATTAGATGAAATTAATAGATAAATATTCGTGAAAAGTTAATGTTCATACTTTAAAAAATTACAAGTACTTGCTTAAATGAAACCATTGTCTTAAACCAATTTAGGCAGACAATAACATGATTTTTAATCTAAGCATCATTATAATGGGTTTAGTTGTATAGAACCTATACAAATAAATGATAGCATCTGCAAGATTAGCAATATTTATGTATCATTTACAGTGCTATTCAGAAGCGCTTTTTAAAATTTGTTAAAGAGTATATGTTTTAGCTTTGAATAAGGAGCGATAACGTTAAAATTAGTAATTATATGAGTTCAAAAGACAAGTCATCTTCATCTATAGTCTGGTCTGCGATTGGCAAAAAGCTCATAACAGGAATTACCGGGGTAGGTCTGGTCCTTTTTATAATTGTCCACCTACTGGGAAATCTGACACTTTTTGCCGGATCCAAAACCTTTAATGAATATTCACATTTTCTGACCAGCCACGGAGAGTTTATATATCCCGCTGAGATCATACTGTTACTCTTCTTTTTATTTCACATTATTATGGGTATCAGTGTTTATCTCAAAAAGAAAAAAGCCCGTCCGCAGGGATACCAAAAGTATCAGAGTGCTGGTGGACAAAGTAAACAGACCATTAGTTCGAAAACAATGATCATAACCGGTCTGATTTTATTTATTTTTCTGATTATTCATCTGATTCAGTTTAAATACGGACCAGAATACATGACCACAATTAACGGACAACAAGTTCGGAACTTACATGCCAATGTGGTTCAGGTTTTTGCTAATCCATGGTGGGTCCTTTTTTATGTCGTTGTAATGGTGTTGTTGGGATATCATTTGCGTCACGGTTTTTGGAGTATGTTACAATCTCTCGGCGCAATGAAACCAAGCTTGACTCCGGTTATTTATACGATTGGAGTCATATTCGCTATTGTTGTGGCAATAGGTTTTATCATCCTGCCCATTTGGATTTTTCTTAGCGGAGGAGGAGCATTATGAGTTCTGAAGAAAAAAAATCAAGTATAATGAGTGATAAAGAAAATATTTTAGATTCCAGAGAGCCTGAGGGACCATTAGCAGAAAAATGGCGTTCTCATCTTGATAAAATTAAACTTGTAGCGCCGAATAATAAGCGTAAATTTGATATTATTGTGGTCGGAACCGGTTTGGCAGGAGCTTCTGCTGCAGCAAGTCTTGCGGAATTGGGCTACAATGTGAAGTCGTTTTGTATTCACGATACCCCACGGCGGGCACATAGTATTGCTGCTCAGGGTGGAATTAACGCCGCAAAGAATTATCAAAACGATGGTGATACTATTTATCGCCTGTTTTATGACACGATTAAAGGTGGCGACTTTCGCTCACGTGAATCGAATACCTATCGTTTAGCTGAATTAAGTGTGAATATCATTGATCAGGCTGTGGCGCAAGGTGTTCCTTTTGCACGAGAATATGGTGGCTTGTTAGAAAACCGTTCATTTGGTGGCGTTCAGGTTAAGCGGACATTTTATGCACGGGGACAAACGGGTCAGCAGCTGCTTTTAGGAGCGTATAGTGCTTTAATGCGTCAGATAGATGCCGGAAATGTTGAGATGTTTCCTCGTCGTGAAATGCTGGAATTAGTCGTTGTTGATGGCAAAGCCCGCGGTATTGTCACGCGAAATCTATTAACTGGTGAAATTGAAAAACATGCTGGTCATGCCGTGGTATTGGCAACCGGTGGTTATGGAAATGCGTTTTTCCTTTCTACAAATGCTAAAAACTCGAATGTAACGGCGGCCTGGCGTTGTTATAAGAAAGGGGCCTATTTTGGAAATCCCTGTTATGTTCAAATTCACCCGACCTGTATTCCTCAATCGGGACATTATCAGTCGAAGCTTACGCTGATGAGTGAGAGTCTCCGGAATGACGGACGTGTTTGGGTGCCCAAGAAAAAAGGCGATAAACGTAAACCTAATGAGATCCCCGAAGACGAAAGAGATTATTACCTCGAAAGGAAATATCCGAGTTTCGGAAACCTGGTACCACGGGATGTGGCATCACGAAATGCCAAATTAGTTTGTGACGACGGTCGCGGTGTTGGAAATACCGGTAAGGCCGTCTATCTCGATTTTAAAACAGCCATAGAACGCGACGGCATCGATACGATTCGGGATAAATATGGAAACCTGTTCGAAATGTATGAACGGATTACCGCTGAAGATCCTTACAAAGTACCAATGCGTATTTATCCGGCAGTCCATTATACGATGGGTGGTTTATGGGTCGATTATAATCTAATGAGCACCATTCCCGGCTTGCATGTTTTAGGGGAAGCTAATTTCTCTGATCACGGTGCCAACCGTTTAGGTGCGAGTGCGTTGATGCAAGGTTTGGCTGATGGCTACTTTGTCATTCCTTACACTTTGGGTGATTATCTGGCTCAAGTCGATCTTGATCCTGTTGATACCGGTCATGAATCATTTGAAGATGCCGCACAACAGGCTTCAAACCGGATTGATAAATTGCTGAATATTAATGGCAATAAAACGGTTATGGAGTTTCATCGTGAATTGGGTGCCATAATGTGGGATAAAGTTGGAATGTCTCGTAACAGTGACGGTTTGAAAGAAGCCATAAAAGAAATTAAGGAACTTCGTGAAGATTTCTGGAATAATCTCAAACTGACCGGAGAAAAGAATACGTATAATAAGTATCTCGAATTTGCCGGCCGGGTAGCCGACTTCCTCGAACTCGGAGAGTTAATGGCAGAAGATGCACTTCAAAGAGAAGAATCATGCGGATGCCATTTCCGGGAAGAATATCAAACGGATGAAGGCGAAGCTTTGAGAAATGATGATGAATTCAGTTATGTGGCTGCCTGGGAATACAAAGGTGACGAGAAGAAGCCTGAGCTTCATAAAGAACCGTTAACTTTTGAAACCGTTCACCTCAGCCAACGAAGCTACAAATAGGGAGAGAGAAATTATGAGTAAAGATTCCATGAAACTTCATTTAAAAATTTGGAGACAAGAAGGTCCGAAGGCACCGGGGAAATTAGTTGATTACGATTTAGACAACGTATCCCCAGATATGTCATTTCTTGAAATGCTCGATATCCTGAACGAAGAGTTGATCAAGAAAGGCGAACGCCCGGTAGAATTTGAACACGATTGTCGGGAAGGCATTTGCGGTTCCTGTAGCATGGTTGTAAATGGTATTGCGCACGGCCCTCAAAAAGCGACCGCCGTTTGTCAGTTGCACATGCGTCATTTTAATGATGGCGATACGGTCTACATCGAACCATGGCGCGCTAAAGCATTCCCAATTGTAAAAGATTTGGTCACCGATAGAAGTGCTTTCGACCGGATTATGCAAGCTGGCGGATACGTCTCGGTTCATACCGGAGGCGCACCCGATGCTAATGCTATTCCGATTGGCAAGGAAATAGCTGATCAGGCATTCGATTTTGCTACCTGTATAGGTTGTGGAGCCTGCGTCGCGGCTTGTCCGAATTCATCAGCTTCCTTGTTCACAGGTGCTAAAATCGCACAACTGGCCTTGTTACCACAAGGTGCCCCTGAACGTAAAAAACGTGTTCGGGCTATGGTTGAACAAATGGATGCCGAAGGATTTGGAGATTGCTCCAATCATGCCGAATGTGAAGCCGTTTGTCCTAAAGGTATTTCAATCGCAGCTATAGCTAAAATGCGACGAGAATATCTGAAAGCAATATTCTAAAAATCAATTCTGATTTTCTGTAAAAACGCATGTTCTGTTTATAGGACGTGCGTTTTTTTATTATAATGTTACTAAATATTGCCTCGGATTAATCACCAAGAAATTTTTTTGTGTCCCGAAAGCTTTTGGGATTAAAATGCGCATTAAACGTACATTGGTTCGTCGATAAAGCTTTTTTAAATTCAACGCAGAGCATAGCAAAATTTCACAGCTCTTTTTAGCCTCCTCGAAATTGAGGGAAGAGTCATTTTTAAAGGGTCTTTTATTTACAAGATGATATATATTGATTCTTGTATTATACGTGAATAATTCGGGTTATCAGTGATCATAATCTAACCATCATGTAATCAGTAAAATATGCCGGATTCCTCATTTGATAAAGCAGTTCTGAATTTAAAAAAGATTTGGGGATTCGATTCATTTAAAGGGGAACAGGAAGAGGCTGTACGGTCCATTTTGAATGGAAAGGATACGTTGATTCTTTTCCCTACAGGTGGAGGTAAATCACTCTGTTATCAATTACCGGCAACCGTTTTAGATGGCTTAACGGTGGTTATATCACCGCTTATTTCTCTCATGCAGGATCAAGTCGATCAATTGGGAAAACTGGGCATCCCTGCTACATTTATCAACAGTACCCTGCAGCAGCATGAGATCGAGCAGCGTCTGATTAATGCAAGAAATGGTATGTATTCGTTACTCTATTGCTCACCGGAACGTTTGGAAACCCCGTTATGGCAATATGAAATGCCTAATCTAAATATCCAATTAGTAGCAGTGGATGAGGCACATTGTATTTCGGAATGGGGACATGATTTTCGTCCTTCTTACCGTAAAATTGCCGAATCTCTTGAATCGATAAGGAATGAAATCGTATGGGTAGCTTTAACAGCCACGGCCACGCCGGAGGTACAGGATGATATCGTTCAGTTGCTGAAATTAAAAGACCCGGCTATTATAAGTGGTAGTTACGAGCGGGCAAATTTAAAATGGTGGGTTTTGGATTTTGAGGATAAAGATAAAAAATTGTTGGAGATGGTTGTCCGGGCTGGTGATGAGGCAGGGATCGTTTATGCCGGTACGCGTAAAGACTGTAACAGGATTGCTCATTTGCTTAAAGTGAAAGGTAAAAGTGCATCTGCATATCATTCCGGTATTGAATTTCAAAAGCGTAAACAAATTCAAAATGCATGGATATCCAATCGCATTCAATGGATTGTGGCAACCAACGCTTTTGGAATGGGCATTAACAAACCGGATTGCCGCTATGTGTTTCATTACGTGATTCCAAATTCTATTGAGGCTTACTATCAGGAAGCTGGCAGAGCGGGGCGTGATGGAGATTTGTCGTATCCTGTATTACTCTATAATCAGTCTGATTATCAAAGACTTCACCGGTATATTGAAGACGCTTATCCCAATAAAGAAATCTTGCAGAAAGTATATGATGCGTTGTGCGACAGCCTCGAGTTGGCTGTCGGTTCGTCTTATGAAGAGACTTTTCAGGTATCAATTGAAAAACTGATTAAGCGAAATAAATTACCTGTCAGGATACAAAAAGCAGGATTAAGAGTCCTTGATCGATATGGAATCCTGACTATGATCACGGATTATAAAAGCTCTTATGGAGTCTATTTCGCACTAAGTTATGGCGCCGTACTTGATGTAATTGAATCAACCCAAAATAAACAAAAAGCAGTATTTATCGATCGAATATTTCGACTATACGGACCGGAATCGCAAAATGAAATGGTATTTCGTGAAGTGGATTATCTTACAGAAAAACTTCAATTGTCACCGAATCAGATTTTGAAAGGACTGGAAGTTTTACAAAATGAAAAAGTATTGTTTTATGAAGTCAGAGACGGTAATCCCTTGATTAAACTACATGAACCCCGATATGCGAAATTATCGTTTACGCCTCAAGAGATCGAAGGATATCGAAATGTACTTCTTAAAAAATTGGATTATATGAGGGGATATGTGGATACACAAAATTGCAGGAGTAAATATATCCGGTCATATTTTGGTGAGAAAAAGGTGCCCAATTATTGTGGAAATTGTGATATATGTATTGCACGAACCACCAAAAGCAAGTATTCGGTATCTAAAGATAGTGTTCAGAGTGTATGTAATAGCCTTAAAGAGAGCCCCCAAACAAACAAAGAATTACAAAAAGCTACCGGGTTAAAGAAAACGGATCTTGTACAGACACTCGGCATGCTTATTAAAGAAGGAATTATATCCACAGAAATCGGGGAGCAGCCAGTTTATTATTTATCGGAAGATTGAGATTTCGATTTCTTTTGTTTTTTTCTGTACCGGTCTCTTATCTTCTTTTCCGTTTTTGACATTTTTTTGGGATGATGATTTTTCACATTCCATATGCTATCCCGTGCAACGTTCAAAACCTGCAGAGCTTTTCTTAAACGTTTGTGTTCTGCACTTTGATCCAGTTTATAAAACTGATCGCTTCGTTTAAATTGTTCCAGTGTAACATGATAGTGCTTGAGAACCTTTTGTCGCAGTTCAACCGTCTTGGCAGAATCCTGATACATGGTTTGATAAGATTTCAAAAGCTGAAACTCTACAAGAAGATTTTCATACTTCTTTGGCGGAATAAGGTCCTGTGGTGGTGTCGGGCCACCACTGCATTGGACCAAAAATAATCCGAGGATTAAAGATAACGATACGATATAAAAGCGATGATGCATTTAAGCGGATACTTATTTTTTAGGTGGTTTAGGATTCAATGGCCGCATAACCACTTCATTTATGAGAAAATTATCAGGAGTCCGAAGCACATGAATAACGGTTTTAGCAACGTCATCCGGGTGAAGCATATTGTCGTGCGTGGATGGACCGCCCGATTTCTCAAAGAAATGGGTGGCGGTTGATCCGGGAAAAATACACGTCACCTTTATTTTATCATATCGAACTTCCTTCATCATCGATTCACTGAAACCTGTTAATCCGAATTTTGATGCGTTATAACCGGAAAGCTGTGGGTTACTCACTTTACCGGCAATGGAACCGATATTTATAATGTGATTAACCGAATCCTGAGATTTCATCAACGGAATGATCAGCCTGCTTAAGTAAAAGACTGCCGATAAATTGGTATTGATCATCGTTTGCCATTGTTCCAGGCTTAATTCATCCGTTTTGCTAAAAATGCCAATACCCGCATTATTGATTAAAATATCAGGTGAATGTTTGGTATCAAAAGTCGTGGAAACCCATTGTTCCAATTTGGAGGCATCGGTGACATCTATCACCACCGGTTTGAACGCATCTCCCAAATCTTTGTGAATTTGGTTTAATACTTTTGAGCGACGTGCCAATCCATAGACTTGAGCACCCTTTTCAATAAGAGCTTTGCTGAACGATTTTCCTAATCCGCTGCTTGCTCCGGTTACAATGGCAATTTTAGAATTCAAATTCATAGATAAAAAACGTTATTTTAGTTTAGTATTCGAATTTTGTTATGGAGTAAATGTAATTAATTGATGAACGAAACAGAACCGTTTAATAATTCCGATAATATCCTTTATGTCGACGTTGGTAATTCACTCATTAAGTTGAAAAAATACTTTTCGGGCAGATGGGAAAACATATATCAAATTAAGCATAATGAGCTAAAGGTACTTGCGGATTATTTTGGAGAACACTCGGCAAGATTTGATCATATTGTTATCTCTTCTGTTGTTGATGCAGTTACCAATAATTTACAAACGATTTTTGAACCATTTCCTTTAAAGATAATAAAAACAAGTGAAATTCCAGCTAATTTGTTGAATTATCAAACACCGGAAACATTAGGGATAGATCGTTTTCTCGCTTGTTACGGAGCCCGAAGAAAAACAAAAAGTGCCGTGGTCGTCATCGATGCCGGAACAGCATGCACGATTGATTTTATGGATGAGAATGATGTATTTCAGGGTGGTGTAATTATGCCAGGTTTACGAATAATGGAAGAAGGGTTACATCAATTTGCACCGGCTTTACCGAAAGTGGAACGTGAGAAACCTTCTGTATGGCCAGGTAAATCGACGAAATCAGCACTTCAGTGGGGAATAACCGGTGTTTTCCTGGACGCTTTATATGCGATGCTAAAGCGTTATGATGATCATTATGGCTCTTTTGAATTATGGCTGACGGGTGGTGACGCCTTACTGTTAACGGAATATTTCGATAATAATGCAAAAATTGATCAGGATCTCGTGTTTGAAGGAATGAGAAGATTTGTTTTTCAATAGAAAGACGATTCTAAATAATGCCTAATTTGCCTTTAATCAGGGAGTCTACCATATCCAAAGCTACTGTATTTTCTCCTCCATGCGGAATTATGATATCAGCATAGCGTTTAGTGGGTTCCACAAATTCGAGGTGCATGGGACGCACATATCTTTCATATTGAGATAGCACACTATCCAAAGTACGTTCCCTTTCCTGAATATCTCTTCGCAATCGGCGAAGTAAGCGGATATCATCATCCGTATCCACAAAAACTTTGATATCCATTAAATCACGTAATTCCTTCTCGTAAAAAATCAGTATCCCGTCGATTAAGATAACATTTCGTGGATATATCTTAATGGTTTCATCCTTGCGGACATGTTTTGAAAAGTTATAAATCGGCATTTCCACACTGTATCCACCGATAAGAGCACTTAAATGACGAACCATCAATTCGGTTTCCAATGCAGAAGGATGATCAAAATTTTGTTTGGTCCGTTCTTCAAAAGGCAGGTGTTTTAAATCACGATAGTAAGAGTCGTGCTGCATTAGTACCAGATTATCCTGACCGATACGATCTACCAGGTGATTAACTACGGTCGTCTTTCCTGACCCGCTGCCGCCGGCAACACCTATAATTAAAGGCTTTTCAGTCCCCATTTAAAAAAAACTAAGATATTACTTTGTTGATATATTTTGGCTTCTGTCCATCTGTTCCTTGTATTTTCGAACAGCCCGGAAAATAGCCGATGCCATGATAGTTTGTCCATATTTACTATTCAAGAATTTTTCCTCTCTTTTATTGCTCAAGAAGCCTAATTCTATCAGAACTGCAGGCATGGAAGCATAGTATAGCACGATAAAACCTGCCTGTTTTATTCCACGCGTATGACGATGTGCCCGGTATTTAAACTGATGATTAACATCTTCGGCAAATTTCTCACTGTTCGCCATATAACCACTGTTGGCAAGTTCATAAATTAGCAATTGCTCCTCAGTAAGATGTGATTTCTTACCACTTCCATTTTCCAGTTTAACCACACTATTTTCTTTCTTCATGACTTCATAAGCCTCTTTCGTGTGGTGTAATCCCAGAAAATAGATTTCCGTACCGTGAGCACTCTTGGCGGGCGATGAGTTACAGTGAATGGAAATAAATAAATCACCTTGTGCTTTGTTAGCTATATGTCCCCGTTCTTTCAAGGGAATAAATTCATCTTTATCCCGTGTATAAACCACTTTTACGCTCGGAAGATATTTCTTGATATAATGGCCCAATTTCAGAGCCACGGCAAGGGCAATGTTTTTTTCTTCAACATGATGATATCCGATAGTCCCCGGATCTTTTCCTCCGTGACCCGCATCAATAACCACCGTATCGAATTTGATCCTTTTTTTCATGGCGTAATAAGAAGCGTCTTCCCGGGTTCCTGGAGATCCTGGGAGTTTCGAATTGCCATTTACCTTTAATTTTGTATCAAGCTTTTCAACGGGGATGTCGAACACATCCCAATTAATTTTCGAAACTCCTTTGGTTAAAGAAGTAATATATTTTTTGTTGGAATTGGTAAGTGAAACCAAGAGGTCGTGTTTGTTCGCATCGGGATAAGCCTTGGCAATAAAATAATGATTTTTATCGATGTGAATATTTACGCCGATTCCCAGCGGAATCTTTTTGATATCTATACTTTGAACTTGTTTATGATGGTTTACAACAGGTACTTTATCGGTTTTTAAATGCTTTTTATAAATGGCTAACTGAACAAGTTTAGTATCCGATTGAATGACAATAAATGAATCGGCAGGAGCCGTCATTTCAAACCTGATAACATAGCCTTTGCCATCACTTCGTTTGGAAACGGTTATTCTTTTTAGCGTGGTTGTTTTTTGAGCATATCCTGATGGCACTAAGGGGCTTAGAAATAAAAATAAAGATAATACCGCCAAAACGGATAATGAATACGTTTTAATCGAAAAAAATGTCAGACGATAAAATATTTTTTTACAATAAGTTAAGATAATGTTGAAAGTAGTAGCAGAATACTTATTAGGCATTTTTATGTTTACAGATCATGAGTTATTCAAAGATGGAATAGCATAAAATTACTGACAATTTAAGGAAGATTACCCGATTTCGACAATTTTTAAAGTAAAAATCTATGTATTGTAAATCTCACTTACAAAATAATATATAAGCATATGCAGGGAATAGATTACAATAACGGACTCCGTAACTAATATTATGATTCCATTTTAACAGGATTAGATGCCTTAATTTATCTATGTATTATAATTAATACCTTAAATAATTTGTTCCTTATGGGTAATTTTATGTTATTAAAAATATATTGTAATAATATATTAAGAAGGCTATGCAAAACCGCTCTTTTGCTCAATATCTGCATATTCACGACTTCGAAATCCTTGAATCCCGAAAGCATTCGGGATACTGAGGTTCCGAAGTCACTCAGGCTTTGATATTGAATACAATCCTTGGTTTTGCAAAGCCTTCTATTAAAAGCGTAACACCGTCTTCTTTTAAACTAAATAGATAAGATGGTATAACGTAATTAATTAAAATCATCAAGAGAGATTATGGAAAGAATGATCAAGAAAGTACATGTTATTGGGATGATATTGACTTTGTTTCTCGCCTTTTTGTCAGTAAATGCGCATGCACAAAGTAACTCTGATACAAAGGGAAATATGACGATCAAAGATCGGCTGAATCAGTATACGGAAGTTACTTTAACAACTGATATCAGTAAGTTGACGCGGAATGAAAAGAAAATGATACCATTGCTTATTGATGCGGCCAAACAAATGGATAAAGTTTTTTGGAAAGAAGCCTATGGCGATAAGGATGAGTTGATGAGAAGTCTACCCAACGATGATTACCGGACATACGCCCGTATTAATTATGGTCCGTGGGATCGGCTGGATAATAATCAGCCGTTTTTGGAAAATGTTGATCACAAGCCTTTGGGTGCTAATTTTTATCCTGCTGATATGACCAAACAGGAGTTTGAAGCCTCATACGCGCCGGGTTTAAAGAGTTTGTATACATTGATAAGACGTAAAGGTGACGAAAGCTTATATGCCATTCCTTATCATGAAGCTTTTGCAAAAGAACATGAATTAGCTGCACAGAAATTGAATGAGGCAGCTAACTATGCCGAAGATCCCGGATTAAAGAAGTACCTGAATTTAAGGGCGAAAGCTTTATTAACGGATAACTATCGTCCAAGCGATATGGCGTGGCTCGATATGAAAAACAACCACCTGGACATTGTAATTGGTCCGATTGAAACGTATGAAGATCAATTTTTCGGATATAAGGCGGCTCATGAGGCTTATGTTTTAGTAAAAGATCAAAATTGGAGTAACCGGTTATCAAAGTACATAAAAATGTTGCCGGAACTTCAAAGCGAGTTGCCTGTCGATAAGAAGTATAAGCAAGAAAAACCGGGATCCGACTCAGATCTGAATGCTTACGATGTTATTTATTATGCCGGTGATAGTAATGCGGGAGCCAAGACGATTGCAATTAATCTGCCTAATGACGAAAAAGTTCAGTTGCAAAAAGGGACACGCAGATTACAGCTTGAAAACACTATGAGGGCCAAGTTCGATAAAATTCTTATGCCCATCTCAAATATGCTGATTGCTCCCGATCAACGTCGGTATATTAACTTTAATGCTTTTTTCAATAATACGATGTTTCATGAAGTTGCTCATGGTTTAGGAATTAAAAACACAATTAATGGTAAGGGCACCGTTCGGGAAGCGTTAAAAGAAAAAGCATCCGCGCTTGAAGAGGGGAAAGCCGATATTCTTGGTTTATTCATGGTTACGAAACTTCTTAAAAAAGGAGAAATTACCAATGCCAGTTTAAAGGATCATTATGTAACATTTATGGCCAGCATTTTTAGATCCGTCCGTTTTGGGGCGTCTGATGCTCATGGACGGGCCAATGTGTTACGCTTCAATTATTTCAAAGATATGGGAGCTTTTTCACGTGATGATAAAACGGGCACCTATCAGGTCAATTTCGATAAAATGAAGCAGGCGATTGACGCGCTATCCAATAAGATACTTACCCTGCAGGGAAATGGAGATTATGAAGGGGTAACAAAATGGGTTAATAAGGAAGGGCATATCGGACCACAATTACAATCCGATTTAAACCGCCTGGCTGATGCGAATATCCCAACAGATATAATTTTTAAACAAGGTGTTGATGTTTTAGGCTTGAGAAAAGACTGAATACCATAATTTAAAAAGGCTGGTTAGACCGGCCTTTTTTTAATCCCAATTATTTTTCATTCATCCAAACAGGCTTTGTTTTGGATTGGTGCTTTCTGCTCAAAATATCTTTATATAATTCTGGCCTTCTCGCATTTCGATATCGATAGCCACCGGCCAGTTTCAGTTTGTCTGGTGTTATTGTGCCAATTGTGATCTCATCATCGAAAGCTTTGATCTCCGTTAGAATTTCACCATATGGATCAATTAACATGGAATTACCATTTTTTAACTGATCACCATCATACCCGATGGGGTTCGAAAAAACATAATAAACTCCATTATCGTAGGCACGTGCCGGGAGCCAGTGCATTAACCAGCCTCTTCCTTTAGGTCCGTCAAATTCCATTCGCAAACGTACCGGATCTGTTTTTCTGTTTTGCCAAAGTTCGTCATCAACAAAACCTCTGCCGGGCATTGAAGAAGGGGTACAACCGGTTACGTGTGGAGCAATAATGATATCGGCTCCCAAAAGCGTCGTAGCTCTGACATTTTCAATCACATTATTATCGTAGCATGTCAGAATACCCCATTTCCATCCTTTTAAATCGAATACGGTGTAACTGTTTCCTGCCGACATATATGGACTGATAAAAGGATGCAATTTCCGGTGTTTTGCAATAAATCCGTTTTGATCGACACAAACATAGGTATTGAAAATCTTTCCGTCGTCAATTTCTACGAGTCCCGCTGAAATTGGAATATCATACTTTTGAGATAGCGAAATTAAATGCTGACAGCTTTGTCCATCAGGGATCTCTTCAGCTATGGAGTACATTTCATTTTCATCGAGATCTTTCAGGAAGGTATATGCTGTGATGGATAATTCGTGAAAACTTATGAGATCCGCTCCTTTTTTACTGGCTCGCCGGGTTAGTTTTTCTATAAGTGATAAATTATAGTCTTTATCCCCATCCTTCGGTTCAAATTGGGCAACTGCGATATTTAAATTATCCATCCTATTTTAAGATTATATTATGTTTTCGAACAATTTACGTTCATAAAAATCACAAATTCCTGCCGTATTTCAAACAGAAAGCAGAAATTAAGTTTAAGTCAGAATAAGTATTTTCAAATAAAAAACAATATATTGATATCCTTTTGTGAGGAGTCTGTCGGATTTCGGTTAATCTGTTGCAATAATTCAGTCTTGACTCATTACAATCCTCTGAGATCGACAGAGTCATCTGTAAAATCAATAATTTCATAAAATTTATAATTTTCGCATGTCTGATAAGCATTTTGATACGGATAGTATTCGTATTCAATCAGTTAGAACTTCCCAAAAAGAACATTCCACTCCTCTTTTCATGACATCCAGTTTCGTATTTGATTCTGCCGAACATGCCAGAGCATTATTCGCGAATGAAGTGGAAGGAAATATTTACAGCCGGTATTCCAATCCCAATACGGATGAATTTGTCCAGAAAATGTGCCGGATGGAAGGAGCTGAAGAAGGTGTCTCGACTGCTTCCGGGATGTCTGCCATTTTTTCAACGTTGGCCGCTTTACTTGAACAAGGAGATCATGTTTTAATATCGCGTTCTGTATTTGGATCAACGCATCAAATCATGACTTCAATTTTACCTAAGTGGGGCATTTCCCATACATATGCCGAGATCGATGATTATAGAAATTGGGAGAATTTGATTGAAGAAAATACCCGAATAATCTTTGTCGAAACGCCTTCTAATCCCGGTCTCGATTTAATAGATTTGGAATGGATAGCAAATGTAGCTCATAAACATGATATAATTCTGGTCGTTGACAATTGTTTTGCAACTCCCTACCTGCAAAAGCCCATTGAATTAGGAGCCGATATTGTTGTACACTCAGCGACGAAATTTATAGACGGACAGGGACGAGGTATCGGTGGTGTTATTATTGGAAAGGGACGTTTTATGTCCGAAATTCGATTTTTTGCAAGACAAACGGGTCCGGCGTTATCACCCTTCAACGCATGGATGTTTTCCAAAAGTCTTGAGACGTTGTCGGTCAGAATGGATCGGCATTGCACGAATGCTTTGAAACTGGCAGAATATCTTGAGAAACATTCTAAAGTAGCCTCTGTGAAATATCCGTTTCTGAAAAGCCATCCTCAATATGAACTGGCACAACAACAGATGAAAGCGGGGGGAGGCGTTGTCGTTTTTGAAGTTAAAGGGGGATATAAACCGGCTAAATCCTTTTTAGACAATCTGAATTTACTATCACTTTCAGCCAATTTAGGAGATACCCGAACCATAGCGACCCATCCGGCATCGACAACTCATTCGAAATTAACGGAAGAAGAACGACAAGCTGTAAATATCACTTCGGGTCTCATTCGTGTCTCCGTAGGTTTAGAGAATATTGATGATGTGATTAATGATATCAATCAGGCTTTGGAAAAATTGTAATTGATGAATAAATCACCGATTCCCAAAATGCTGTCAAGTATTTTTCGACACTGATAGCGTTTTCTAATTAAACCCACTTATAATTAAAACCGCGAAAATCCGCGTTGTCCGTGTCGTCTGCATTCTATTTTTTTACCTAATCTCCAAGCAGATTTTCGTAGTCTTCTTTCATCCACATGAGTTGGGTGCCACTTGCTATTAACGCAGCAACCATGATCGTTTCGCTGATTTCTTCTTTACTGGCACCAAATTTTTTAGCGCCCTTAATGTGACTTATTGTGCAATGCCGGCAGCGTTTTGTTTCAGCTGCTGCGATGGCGATGAGTTCTTTTGTTTTACGATCGAGCGCACTTTCTTCATAGAGTGCATCGTGAAAAGAGCGCCAGTCTTTTCCCATCTCTTTCGAATTCTCCTCAAACCATCGATCATTTTGTGAGCCATTTCCAAGTAGATTCTCATAGTCATCCAGCATCCAGTGCAATTCAGCGCCACTTGAAATAAGAGCTGTAATCATGAATGTTTCGGTCACTTCTTCTTTAGTTGCTCCAAATTGCTGTGCTTTTTTGATATGACCTTTAGTACAATGGGGACACCTGTTTAATGTAGAAGTTGCGGCGGCAATCAATTCTTTTGTTTTACGATTCAAAGCACTTTCTTCATAAATGGAATCATAAAAATGCTGCCATGATTCCCCCATTCCAGGAGCATGTGCGGTAAACCATCGTTGTTGTGTAGTTACTTCAGCCATAATCTGTCTGTTGAGGTTAGAAATTTATGCTATCTCGTTTAATATTAAAGCAATTTTATGAATTAAATCATTCCAGACAGATCAATAAAAATATTTATCATTTAAACGGTTACCTCTTAAACGGTTTTATGTTTTTTAGAAATTTTAAATATTCGAGGATAAGCGCTAATATTCTTTACGTAACGCATTAATATTTAGGCTTTTAATTAAAAAATCGAAATGATTTTTTAAAATATTTTGGTTGCTAAACACGTCATAATAGTGTACAATATTAATAGTAAACTATCATTCAAATTTTAAGCTGGAGGAACAGCCTATGAATGAGCAAGAATTCTTGGACGCTGCCGAAGACGGCGACGTCGAGAAAGTCCTAGCCTACCTTGAAAATGGTGGCAATGTTGAAATTACCGATGAACACAACAGAACCGCTCTAATGAAAGCCGCAAAACATGGTCACCTCGATATCGTTAATATTTTACTTGAGCATAAAGCAAACGTGAATCATAGAGATAATCGGGGAACAAGTGCGCTTTATTGGGCGGTTGAAAAAAGTCATTCACAAATCGTGAATCTATTAATCACTAATCGTGCGGATGTAAATGTATTGGATGATAGGGGCTGGTCGGCTCTTGATCATGCCAGGGCGACAAAAAACGAAGAACTCGCCAACGTGTTAAAGGAAGCTGGTGCAACAGCTAACATCATATAAATTAGTTATTTTGTTTATTTATTTTATTGATTCGAGCCCTGATGTCATCAGGGCTTTTTGATTATCGATGCTTGCTATACTTTTTCCTTTTTGATTTTACCTGACGTGTCTGATTTGCAGAATAAAGTAAGAAAATAGTTGGTCGCTTTTCAAGATCGGGTAAGGCGCTCATCTTTTTCCACTTAGCGACTGATGCTGAAATGATCGATTCGGTGGGCAAGGTGATATCAGTCGCTGTACACAAGTACGTATTCTCATCGCAATGTTGCAGGAGGTCCGCTAATAATTCCTGGTTCCGATGTGGGGCTTCCATAAAGATTTGTGTTTGATTTTGATAAGTGGAAATATTCTCCAATTCTTTGATTTTCTTTTTCCGATCCTGCTTCGAAATAGGTAAATATCCCCAAAAAGTAAAAGATTGACCGTTGAAACCGGAAGCCATTAATGCCAGTAAAATCGAATTAGGTCCAACAAGTGGAACTACGCGGAATCCCTGATTATGCGCCATTTTCACAACAATGGAGCCCGGATCAGCTACTCCGGGACATCCGGCTTCTGAGATAATACCAACATCCTGTCCGTCTTTAAGGGGATTCAGGTAATCGATAATATCTTCCGATTGGGTATGCCGGTTTAACTCGTAAAAAATGATTTCATATTCCGGTACCGTATTTCCTATCCATTGTAAATATTTCCGTGCCGTTTGAATATTCTCAACAATAAGAATCTGCAGCGATCGAACAATTTCTAAAACATGTTCCGGAATCGTATTATTGAAGGGCGTGTGACCAAGTGTATTGGGTACGAGATATAAGGTTCCGCCTTTTTTTTCAGAATGTGACAAAATATTAATTGTCGGTTATTTCTAGTGTTAAATGATCCGGTTTATGCAATTTCTGGCGTTTCACAAAGTATTTTTCGATATAAACTGCGATACCGACCGTAATGAAAAGAGATATGACGATGATCCCAATGTCAATTAATGTCATATTTTTTTGGAAGGAATACGTAGGAATCATGACAATCGGTTCAAAACTGCTTTCCATGTAACGAATAGGAATATTGGTGTAATCCTGAATTTCTTCGCCCATCTGAATAGGAAGTGTCATTTTTTGTTTGATTTGCTTTCCTTCTGGTGTTTTAAAAGAAAGAATGACCACACCATTCGTTTGTGCCTGTAAATTATTCAGGTGATAGTAATCCACTTTAGCTACCAGGCTGTGGCCGTTTTTGTAGGTTTGTTGCACGCCAAAGTATACGGCCGTTTGTTGGATACCTAAAAACAATAGGTACGCCGGAATGAGCCAAAATAAATGATATAATTTCTTCCAATTCATATTATTGATAAAAAGATATTAATAAGTTGGTTGATTTGAAGATAATCTCAAAATTGATTATTGAATTTGATTTTTTAATACTGGTAATATATTGAAAAAATATAAGTTATTGAATGAGTCAATGTGCCAGTTTATTATAGACATAATGATAAAATGATGGTTTCCAAATCATTTCGCGCTGCATGGTTTGATTCGTAAAATTACTGCTTAAATGCATCCATAACGAAACGGGTACGTCATTCAAATAAACAACCTGAATTCGGGTTGATTTCGTATTTACCAGTTTTCCCATATCGATGCCATTGAGTATGCCCATCCTGGAATCAAATAAACCTCCATAATACACAATTTGCTTCTTCAGTGATTGAGCATCGAATGACCACTGAAGTGCTTTTTTTATTATTAGAGAAACATGCGCATTAATCAAAGATCCATTATTAATTTGTTGCAGAAGATTGGCCATAGCACGAGGCGTGGCTTTCGGACTCAATTGATAGAGCTTTTTCTCATAGGAAAATGCCGAGCCTAATCCATTGCTCTGAAACGCATGAGTAACTTTATCACGAAATGCTTTATCGTCATTCAGTTTCTTTGAATTATTAAGTGCGAGTTGATCATATTTTTCTTTCGACATGTTTTTCAATGTGTGAAGTCGCTGTTGGTTTGTCTGATGATAAAGCGAAGCCTTCCAGCTGATAACCTGACCTGACCAGGGGACAGGAAATTCTATGTTTTTTGTATGTAGAATGTTGGGTAGATTTCGAATGCTATCAGGACTCAGTTTGAAATATAAGTAATCAGAAGCGGCAAAATCATTAGATTGAACGAGCATGCCGATTACATCATGCAACGGTATCGTACCATTTTTACTGATTTGATGATTATTTTTTAAATCGGTTACAGCCTCTTTATGGTTGGCAGAATAATATTTTGGGATATTATACTTATTAATCTCACTGAGTCTGACCGGCTCATCAGGATTAAGAGATCTGTTATCCACCCGACGTGCATATTCGATTATGAGTAACAAATTCGAAGTTGATCCCATGACCCGTTTTTTACCGGCTTGATAATAGATGGAGGAGTCTGATTTTCCCGTAGAAAAAGAAACAAGTCCGACATTTCCGGGGTAAGCTTTCATGTAATTGATCAGTCCCTTGTCGGTAGTTGAGCGTTGAACGAGATTGCTGCCTTCTTCGAGGTCTTTAGAATTACTAAAAATAGTCTTAAAAGCACTTTGATTTGGGATATATATGATTAAACCCAGTATAAGAATGACGGCTAAGAATACGCCAATAAATTTTATTAATTTCATGAATAAATCTTCAGTTGTGGTAATAAAAAGCGCAATTTTTTCGATTTTGAATATACTTAATTATTACCTCATAAGTTATATATAGGTACTACTTCAAGACTAGTTAACGCAGTTAGACGTATTATATTAATTTAATTACCGTCTTTACTGAGCATAAATTATTTTATAAGCCGATGGTCGGCTGTAATATCATTTTTTTTATTTATTTAGGTAAGTCGTCGTAAAATCTGAAAGGAGAGAACTCGATGATTCATGAGAGTAATTTCATTATTAATAGCAAAAAAAAGAAAGTATTTACGCAATCATGGAGACCAGAATCAGAATTTAATGCAGCTATATTATTGATTCATGGTTATGCAGGTCACTCAAATCGCTATGAATATTTTGCCCATAAAATGGTAGCGTATGGCTATGCCGTTTTTGCCATAGATCTACAAGGATTTGGTCGAAGTGAAGGACTCAAAGCCGATATCGAAAATTTTGATGATTATATCGAAGATACCAAGTTATATTTGCAACAACTATTGGGAAAGTATAATGATATACCATGGTATCTCATGGGACACTGTATGGGCGGAAATGTTGCGATCTTAACTGCTACAGAAAATCAGGATAAAGTTGCCGGTTTGATTCTAACTGCTCCCGCTTTAAAAATTGTCTCAAATTTGCCCAAGGTTGTGCAGGAAATGGCCAATTATGTGAGCGCTTTTGCTGCTACGGTACCGATCATGGCAATGGATTTATCTGCACTGAGTAAAGATCCTGAGGTAATTAAAGATTTTGAAAACGATGAATTAGCTTATAATGGCAGGATACGTGCCCGGATGGCCATTCAGATGGGCAAAGGTGCAGAAAAGGCGAGATCCGTTGCAAATAAAATAAACATTCCGGTATGGCTCGGTTATGGTGCGGAAGATCAATGGATTGAAGCTGAAACGGCAAAAAAATTTATGACGGAGTTATCTTCTGAAAACCTCAGATTTCAGCTTTTTGAAGGACTTTACCATGATATTCTGCATGAACCGGAAAAAGATGAAATCATTTCTGATATCGGGAAATGGATAGCTGAAGTAGATGTGAAACCGATTAAACAATTGGAAGAAATCGAAGAAATCATCAGATAGATAATAAGTTTCATCGATTTTACAACAATGAATAACTACACAGTAAAATACCTGGGTTTGTCTAAGTCCTTATTTTGACCCAATCTAAATTTGTTAAATTTCTATTATTTTTTTATAAAAAAATTATATTGAAAGTGACTGGTAAACGGAGTAATCCGCCAACCTTTCTCCTTTCGAAGCTTCATCCCTGACAGGATGAAGCTTTTTTGTTATATATCTTATCTACTTCCTGAAAATAGTTGAGAATGAAATAGATCCATAATCCTCAAATTATTTGGATTCCTTTATCTTGGTACAAATACCGTTTGTTAATTCTGTTTTTTTTATCGCAGTAATATCTAAAAAAATGTTGATAAGCTGATTGGTAAATTCATTACATCTCACTTTTAGAAGGCTATGCAAAACCGTTCTTTTGCCCAATATCTGCATTTTCACGTCTTCGAAATCCTCGAATCCCGAAAGCATTCGGGATGCTGCGGTTTCGAAGTCGTTCAAGCTTTGATCTTGAACAAAATCCCGGGTTTTGCAAAGCCTTC
>Ga0102962_1000405_pt1 | contig 21280 bp, 16 predicted proteins | sample SalPonF2_C_D2_MG_FD_84519 | JGI IMG/M metagenome (GOLD analysis project Ga0102962, IMG submission 84519) | Salt pond soil microbial communities from South San Francisco under conditions of wetland restoration - Salt Pond MetaG SF2_C_D2_MG ...
GCCATGCTGCAGCCGCTTTGGCAATATGTGCGCCCCGCCGGTCCGAACGGTCCGCTCAGCCCGCTGGGCGTGGGCGTCAAGATGCTGCCTGACGACAACACCAATACGCTGCTGCTGGAGGTGAAGGCACCGGAGGGCACCCCGCCGGCGGCGACGGCCGCCATCGTCGACGCCGTCGACGGCGTGCTGGCGAACAACCGCTACGTCACCAACTTCGAGAGTTTTTTGGGGCAGGCGGCTCCGCCGGATTTCGCCGCTCTGGTGCGCGGCGACAGCCTGCATGAGGGTTCCAACTTCGCCCAAATCCGGGTCAATCTGACGCCCAAGGCACAACGCTCGATCGGCTCCCACGCCATTGCGCAAGGGCTGGGCGCCGCTCTCGCCCCCGTTCGCCGGGCGCATCCTAAAACGCGCCTCAAGATTTACGAAACCCCGCCGGGTCCGCCTGTGCGCTCGCAGGTTCTGGCAGAACTCTACGGCCCGAGCTATACGCGCTTGCAGCAGCTGGCGGGCTCCGTGGAGGGTCGTTTTGACCACGTGTGGGGCATGGACAATCAGGACGATTCGGTCACTGCGAACGCCCCCCGCTATCAGTTGACCGTGGATCGCCAAAAAGCGGCCATGCTGGGCCTGTCCGCGGCCAGCGTCGCGCAGACAGCCCACGATTACATGAACGGTTTCACCGCAGGCATGCTGCACAACGACAGCGACCGCGCGCCGGTCGATATCCGCGTGCGCCTCCCGGAGGCCGGCCGCAGTCACGTGCAGCAGCTGCTGGACCTGCCCATGATCAGCACCATGGGCGAGGTCGTGCCACTCGCCAACGTGGTCTCGGTTGCCCATGATCTGGCGGACAAGCCGATCTATTCACAGGACCAGCACCAGGTTGTCTATGTCACCGGCGACATGCTGCACGGTAGCCCGGTCAGCGCCGTGGTCACGTTGCAGAAGGAGCTTAACGGCCTGAAGCTCGGCAACGATGGAAAACTGACGGCGGACAACCTCGGGTTCATCGATAAGCGCCCGGATGATGTCAGTCATTATCGGTTGTTCTGGGGCGGCGAGATGCGCCTGACCCTGGACGTCTTCCGCGATCTCGGTTCCGCCTTCATTGCCGCCTTGATGCTCATTTATTTGCTGCTGGCGGGCTACTACCAGTCCTTCATGATGCCGCTGGTGGTGATGGGCGCCATCCCGCTCACCCTGATAGGCGTCTTCCCGGGGCACTGGCTGATGGGCGAACCCTTTACCGCCACCTCGATGATCGGCGTCATCGCCCTCGCCGGCATCGTGGTGCGAAACTCGCTCATCCTCATCGACTTCATTATCGACTACCGTAAAGAAGGCAACTCCCTTTACGATTCGATCCTCGAGGCGGGTGCCGTGCGCGCCAGGCCCATCATCCTGACCGCAGTCGCCATTGTCCTGGCCTCGGTCGTCATGGTGCCCGACCCCGTGTTCGGCGGGCTGGCGATCTCGCTCATCTTCGGGGTCATGGCATCCACCCTCCTCACCTTGTTCGTCATACCACTGCTCTATATGGCCTGGCAGAAACGCGTCAAGACGGCCTTCTGAGGACGCGTCCCGACCGGGAAGACCCGAAAGAAAGCACTGGTCAGTCGACAGAACGTGGAAGCAATCCGCCAAGGCGCGTTGTCTTATCGGATGTGCGCCCGAAGCGGCCGCCGGCGCAACGGCCTGGACGCGCAAAAGGCAACTTCGGCGATCGTCGGCTAACGCGCCGGAGCGGGCCGTCTGCAGGCCGCAGGGTGCTGTCCGGCCCATGCCGCGAGTCGCGTTAAGGCATGCAACCCGTTGATTCGTCGAAGATCAACCGATAACGTAGATTTTTTTTATGGGCTTCACAGCGACGTAGAGGAGGACCCCAGACATGGGCTTCGCACTTTCTGACATGCAGCTGCAGAGCAGCGCCTTCGAAAACCACGGGAAAATCCCTGCCAAGCACACGGGTGAAGGCGATGACGTGTCGCCGGCTCTGTCGTGGAGCGGCGCGCCGGCCGGCGCGCAGTCGTTCGCCATTATCTGCCACGATCCGGACGCGCCTCTGGTCAAACCCGGCGAATACGGCTTCGTGCACTGGGTGCTCTACAACCTGCCCGCGTCCACGACCAGTCTGACAGAGGGCACCGTCGAGGGAACCTCGGGTGCCACCGACTTTGGCAAGACCGGCTATGGCGGGCCGATGCCGCCGGAAGGCCACGGCACCCATCACTATTTCTTCTGGGTGCTGGCCCTGGATCGAAACCTGAACCTGGAGCCGGGCCTGACGCTCAAGCAATTCCTGGAACAGGCCGAGCCCCATGTGATCGGCATGAACCGCTTGGTGGGGACCTACAAACGCGGCTGACCCGCCCGCCAATCCGGTTGGCCACGGCAGACAGCGTCCAGCTTTTCTCCCGCGGCAGGCGCTCGCGGAACTCCGCGAGCCTTGCCCGGGCCCGCACCGCCCCTAAATTGACCTCGGTCAAGACTGCAGCCAAGCCGCCGGCGCACAATAGCGTAAATGGTGCGGATCGAGGGCGCGCCAATGTCCTACAAAACCATTGTGGTACAAGTCGGTGGCGACCGCTGGTGCGACGAGCGCGTGCGTTATGCTTGCGCGCTTGCAGCGCAGCAGAAGGCTCACCTGGTGGGTCTGTATCTCACGGGACCCACTTCAGGGACGCTCGCCTACGACGGCTATGCCGGCATGATCCAGGTCTGGTCGCGCGAGCACCGGCAGGCGGACGAACGCTCCGACAAGCTGTGCCAGGCGTTCGAGGCGAGCGTTCGCGACTACGGCATCGAGCATACGGAATGGCGCCGCGACGACGGTGAGGCGGTGCATGCGGCGGCACTGCACGCGCGCTATGCGGATCTGATCGTTCTCGCGCAGCCCGATTTGGACGACGCCGGCAACTGGTTCGAGCCGCATTTTCCGGCCGCGGCGGCCATAGCGGCAGGGCGTCCTGTCGTGGTGAGCCCCCATGGACGCGGGCTGTGCCGGCTGCCCTCCACCGTGATCGTTGCCTGGAACGGGCGCCGCGAGGCGACGCTGGCGGCAACGAGCGCCCTTCCCTTGCTGCGACGGGCCAAGCGGGTCATCGTGACGGTCGTGGACGCCGAAGGCGACAACGACCCTTACGGCAAAGACTTCGGGTCCGCTTTCGCTCTTTATTTGTCGCGTCACGGCGTCGCGGCAGAGTACACGCACGAAGTGGCCGGGGACGTCACCGTCGCGGATGTGCTGTTGTCGCGCGCGGTCGACTGGGGGGCTGATCTCTTGGTGGCCGGCGCTTATGGCCACTCCCGGGCCCGGGAGCTAGTCTTCGGCGGTGTGACCCGCCAACTGCTGGCCAGCATGACTCTGCCTGTGCTGTTTGCCCATTAGGGCTGGCGAAGGGGCGGCGTATCTGAACGCCCCGGAGCCGGGTGCTCAAGACGTTGATGCAGATCAACTTCCGAGCCCCGCCGTCGGCTAAGGTGGCCGGTGTACAGATCGCGCTGAAGCGGCGCGCGCGTTCCGCCTGCAGGCGGTTGCGGCGTTAGCGCCGACCGGCGCCATCCGAACCCCGATGAGGAGAGCCCATGTCACCCATTGAGCCTTTGCCCGTCGATGCTCTCTACAAGCGCTGCGATCCCAACCGTTTCAGCTTTGATACCACGGCTCAGATCACGGCACGCGACGAACCGGTGGGCCAGCAACGTGCGCTGGAGGCGCTCGATTTCGGGCTGGACATGGACGACCACGGCTACCACATCTACGTCATGGGCTCCACCAGCCTGGACGCGCGGCGCTTGATCCGCACGCACCTGCAGACGCGCGATCGCAACGGCACGGCGCCGTCGGACTGGGTCTACCTGCACAACTTCAACGAATCGAACACGCCGAGGCTGGTGGAACTGCCTGCGGGCCAGGGTACACGCGTGCGCCACGATTTGGAGCAGCTCACGAACGAGCTCCGCACCGCCATACCGGCCACTTTTGAAAGTGACGAGTACCGCGGGCGTCTCCGCGAGCTCCAGCAACAGTTCGCGCAACGCCAGAACGAGGCATTCGGGGCCATTGAGCACGCCGCGGATGAGCAGGACATCGCCTTTCTCGCCACGCCGGCAGGGTTCACGTTTGCCCCTAAGAAGGAGTCCGGGGAGGTGCTGGAGCCGGCCGAATTCAATCGCCTGCCGCAGCAGGAGCGCGAGCGTATCGAAAAGGCCATCCGCGAGCTGCAAGCCAAGCTGCAGTCCGTCATGCAGAATGTGCCCCGCTGGAACCGCGAACTACAGGAGCAGATCCGGCAGCTGAACACGGAGATGGCACGTTTCGCGATCGGTCATCCTATCGGCGAGCTGCGCCAGAGCTATACGGACTATGCACCGATACTCGCGCATCTGGACGCTGTTGAACGCGACATCGTCGACAACGTCTCGGCTTTCCTGCACAAGGAACACGACACGTCTGCCGAGGCGTCGGCATTGACGCGGCGCTACAACGCGAATCTGCTGGTCGATCATAGCAGCGAGGAGAGCGTGCCGCTGGTCTACGAAGACCTGCCGACCATGCAGCGCCTCGTGGGGCGCATCGAGCATGTGGTCCAGCAAGGCGCACTGCTCACCGACTTCAGCCTGATCAAGCCGGGAGCGCTGCATCAGGCCAACCACGGTTATCTGCTGCTTGATGCCCAGAAGCTGCTCATCCAGCCCTTCGCGTGGGAAGGTTTGAAGCGTGCGCTGACGGCGAGGCAGGTCCGCATCGAATCGCCGGAGCACATGTACAGCGTGATAAGCACGGTTTCGTTGGAGCCGGAACCGATGCCGCTGTCGGTTAAGGTCATTCTGCTCGGCAACCGTCGCCTCTACTATCTGCTCGCAGCGTACGATCCGGACTTCACCGAACTGTTCAAGGTGCAAGCCGACCTCGAGGACGACGTGCGGCGCACGGGCGACACGGAACAAGCCTACGCCGAACAGATCGCCGCGCTCGCGCGCCGCCTCGAGTTGCGCCCTCTCGACCGCAGTGGCGTTGCCCGCACCATCGAGCACGCCAGCCGCCTGAGTGAAGATGGCGAGCGGCTGACGGCCCGGCTGCACCGCATCGAACCGGTCCTGCAGGCTGCTAACCACCAGGCGCAGCTCGCCGATAGGGACACCATCAGCGCCCAGCACGTCCAGAACGCTATCGATGCGGCCCTGCGGCGGGCCAGTCGCATCCACGACCGCATCAACGACGAAATCGAGCGCGGCATCCTGATGATCGACACCGCGGGCACGGCCGTCGGCCAGGTCAACGGGCTCTCGGTGATGCAGTTGGGCACGCACGCGTTCGGCCGCCCCACGCGTATTACGGCCACGGCGCGCCTGGGCCGCGGCCACGTGGTCGATATCGAGCGTGAGGTCGAGTTGGGCGGCAGTATCCACTCAAAGGGTATTCTGATTCTTTCCGCCTTCCTGGGCGCCCGTTTTGCGCACGACAAGAAACTGTCGCTCGCCGCAAGCCTAACCTTCGAACAGTCGTACGGCATGGTCGACGGTGACAGCGCGTCCGTGGCGGAGCTATGCGCACTGCTCTCAGCATTGGCTGGCGTCGGGCTGCGTCAGGACCTTGCCGTCACCGGCTCGGTCAACCAGGAAGGCGAGGTACAGGCGGTGGGCGGCGTCAATGAAAAAATCGAAGGCTTCTTCGGGGTCTGCCAGGCAAAAGGGCTGCAGGAAGGGCAAGGCGTGCTGTTGCCCGCATCCAATGTGGCCCATCTCATGCTGGCAAGCGAAGTGCGCGAGGCCGTCGAACAAGGCACATTCAACGTTTATCCCGTCCGCCGCGTTGACGAGGCGATCGAGCTGCTCACCGGCATGTCGGCGGGCGAGCGCGGCGACGATGGCGAGTTTCCGCTGGGAACATTCAATCACCTGGTGGCTGAGCGACTCGCCCGGTTTGCGCAACTGCAGGAGGAGAATCACAACCATCAGGATAACGGACGGGACAAGCCATGACCGCTGTGTTCCAACGGGTTCTGTTGATACTGGAGCGCGCCAATCAGGGCGCTGAAATGGCGCTGCACACAGCAACCGAGCTTGCGGTGCGCCATGGTACGCCGTTGCTGGGGCTCTACGTCGAGGACCTGAACCTCTTGCGCTCAGCCGCCCTGCCCGGCTCGACGGAAATCCGTTTGTCCACCGCAATGAGCTCGCCGTTGAGCGATCGTTTGCTGGAGCGACAGCTCGACGACGAAGCGATGCGCCTGCGCCAGCTCGTCGAAGCCGCGCGGCAACGCACGCTGCAACGCTTTTCGTGTTCGCTGGAGGTGCGCCGCGGGGTACTCGCCGAAGAGGTGCGGCAGACTATATTGCCCGGGGATCTGGTGATAGTCGATCGCAGCCCTTACCGTCCCGCCTTTCCCGCCGCCCGGGGGGCGGTTCAGGCTGCACTGGCAGTGAGCACGCCGTTTACCCTGCTGCTGACCCTGGACCAGACCAGCGCAGGCCGGCTGGGCGTTCTGGTCGACGCGCCCGATTCTGAAATAGAAGCGCTGGTGACGGCGGCGAGCGCATTGGACCGTGACGATCACTCATCGATCGTGGTGTTTCTGGCGGTTCCGGAGTCGCAGCGGGCAAACGCCCAGGCACGAGCGACGGCCGCAGCACTGCGCCTCGGCCGGCATATCGAATACCGCCCGATGGATCCCGTGCGCGCGGCTGACCTGGAACGAAAGCTCGGCCGCTTTCACGGTCGCGCCCTGGTCGTCAATCGAGCCAGCCCTTTCATCGCGAGCCAGGCCGGCAAGCGATTCCTGCAAAGCGTGCACATCCCGCTCTATCTAGTCACCGTCACAGGCACGTCTGACAGCTGAAGCGGGGCTGATCCCCGCCTCCAGCGTATTCGCGGGAGGCGCAGAAGACGGCCGTATATTGATCTCAGTCACCGTTATCCCCGCCGGCGTCGCCTATCCTCATTTAAGGAGCCATCCCGGCTCTGGAATACGGCGTTCGTGAATCGTCGCGGCATGCCAGCAAACGGGAACTGCAGTGGCCGATCGTCCCCACAAAACTGGCCAGACAACCTCTCCGCGGAGCCACCAGTCCCCCGTGGAGCTCACCGCCCACTTCACGGCTCAGGCCTGGATAATGGGACACTTTCCCCATGCAGACTGGTTCGATACCTGGGAAGGGCGCCAGGTGTTTGCCTCCTGGTGCGCATTGCGTGCGTTGCTCGCGCCGCTGCCTTCCCCGTTTATCCATCACCAGTTGGGTGGCCTCATCCGGCGGCATCGCACAGTGGACAACCGCCTGGACGCCCTCGCGCCGCAGGTGGTCGTGGAAATCGGTGCAGGGCTGTCGGCCCGCGGAATCGCCTACGCCGAACGACATGCGGCCGTCACTTACGTTGAAATCGATCTGCACAACGTGGTGGTCGCCAAACGCCGTTGCCTGCGTGGTAAATACCTGCCCGCCAACTACCGTCTGGTGGCCGGGGATATACTGCAGCCCGCACTCGCCGATTGCCTACCCGCCTGCCTGATCAAAGACAAGAGCCTGGTCGTCATCACCGAAGGCCTCATGCCCTATCTGTCGTTGGAGGCACAGCGCCGCGCCTGGCGCAATGTGGCCACGCTGATGCGCAAGGCTGCACACAGCATCTATCTGCTCGACATGTATCCGCGTGATCGACTGGATGCAGATCCGCTTGGCAGTGAACTGATGCTTTCGGCGCTATCGCTTTTCACGGGGACGCCGATTGCGGACCACCTATTGCCGACGGTACAAAGCATCGTCGATGAATTGCATGCCTGCGGCTTCGCCACGGTTCACGCGGTAGAGCCGGGCAACGCCGCCTGCCCCGGTCCGGCGCAGCCGTGGCTGCTGCTGGAGGCACGAACCGGGCGGCTGCGCCTGCCGCAAGGCACGCGGCGTGGCGGTCCCGGCCGTCGCCGGCAGCGCCAATCGGCAGCACCCGCGGGACAAGCCTTGCATGCTTAGCGGCGGATACGGCCTCGGGCCGGGCCTTTGTGAATTGCAGTTGACACCGGCGCCAAAGCAACCGTTGCAAGCTCTTTGGTCATGATGACCTTGCGGCCCCGCGGTCTGAATAGATCCGCTGCTACAAGCTTAGACGCTGCCGCCCCGTGGGTGAGCGGTAAACCTCAGACTGCAGCAACTCGTCGCACGGCTGTTCTCAGGACAACAAAATGGAGTCAAGGCCGATGAAACGGTTCTTGGTCGCTTCCGACCTCTCTGATCGCTCCGATCTGGCAATCAATCGCGCCCTGGCCTTGGCAGGCCAGCACCGGGTGCCCCTCAAAATTCTCCACGTCGTTGACGAGGATCTGCCCGCCTCTCTTGCGGAGAGCATTCGCGACTATGCCCAAGTCTATTTGGACAACCGCGTAACCGCCGCGGGGCTCACAACCGCGGGCGTGGACGCATCGGTCGACGTCATTTTCGGCCATGACTATCAAACTGTTTTGCGCGTCGCCGACGAGGATGACGCGGAACTTATCATCCTCGGCTGCCACCGTCCGGCCGATACCTCGGGAAGGTTTTTGGGCACGGTCGCGGAACGAGTGATTCGTCAAGGACACCGGCCAGTGCTGGTCGTCAAAAATCCCGCCGCTCATGATTACAGTAAGGTACTGGTATGCATCGATTTTTCCGTGCAGGCACAGCACGCCACCCGCTGTGCCGCCGCCTTGGCGCCCGGCGCGCGCTTTTGCTTCGTTCACGCTTACCAGATCCCTTTTCAGGGCCTGATCCGCGGACAAACCACGCGGGACCAGGTGCGTGTCGCGCACGAGCAGAGAGTGCATCGCGTCGTGCAGCAGCAGATGGACGCGTTTGCCCACGATACGGCCGCGTATGAGACGGATGCGCAACACATCATAGAGCAGGGACCGGCGGTGGAAGTCATCATGCGCCAAGTCCGCCGCGCCAAACCCGATCTCATCGTTGCCGGCACGCATGGGCGCACGGGCGTCGCCCACATGCTGCTCGGCAGCGTCGCGGAAGAGCTCCTGCGGGATCCGCCAGGTGACATGCTGGTGGTCAAAGGCTGGTGAGCTAAAGGACGCGGTTCCATGCATTCGCTCAAATTCCTCGCCTCCCTGGGATCACGGGTCCGTCGCCGTCACCGCAAAGCCGCCGGCCGTCATCCGTTGGCCGTGCACAGGCTGCACTCGTGGCATACTCTGTCCGCCGAAGCAACATTAGGCGCCCTGAAGAGCAGCCGCACCGGGCTATCGCAAGGCGAAGCGGCGGAACGGCTGCTGCGCGTAGGCCCAAACCGGCTGCCGGAAACACCGCCGCCAGGCATCGTCGTCCTATTCGTGCGCCAGTTCCGTAATCCGTTCATTTACGTGCTGCTCGGCGCCTCTGCGGTCGCCAGTGCCATGGCGGAATGGCTCGACGCCGCCTTTATCGGGGCCGTCCTGCTGCTTAATGCCGTTATCGGTACGGTCCAGGAACTGCATGCGCAGAACAGTGCCGGTGCGCTACGGCGCCTGCTGGTCAGCCGCGTGACCGTTATCCGTGACGACGAAAGCCACGAGGTGGCGAGCACTGACTTGGTTCCGGGCGACGTAGTCGCGCTCGAGTCGGGTATGCGCATACCGGCGGATATGCGCCTGCTTCAGTCGGAAGGCGTCGAGATCGACGAGTCGGCATTGACCGGCGAATCGCAACCCGTCGTCAAACAAGCTCAGGCCCTGCATCCCCGCGACACGGTTCTTGCCGAGCGCAGCAATATGGCGTTTGCTGGGACCATGGTGACGCACGGCCGCGCCACCGGCGTGATCACGGCTACGGGCCGGTATACTGAACTCGGCGACGTGGCGGCCTCATTGTCCGGGATCACCAGTCCCAAGCCGCCGCTGCTGCAGCGCATGGAGCGCTTCACCTACCAGCTCGGGCTAGCGCTCGCCGGCATCATCGTGTTCATCACTGCGGCCCAATTCGCTCATGGGGCCGCGCCCGCGGACCTGTTACTGGCCGCTCTCGCACTCGCGGTATCAGCGATCCCGGAAGGTTTGCCCGTGGCCCTGACAGTCGCCCTGGCCGTGAGCGTCAACCGTATGGCGCGGCGTGGCGTCGTCGTACGCCGGCTGGTGGCAATCGAGGCGCTCGGCTCCTGTACGGTTATCGCCACCGACAAGACCGGCACTCTCACCGTCAATGAACTGACCGCGCGCCGACTCGCGTTCCCGGGCGCGGACCAAGTCTGGGAGGTCTCCGGCGAAGGATCGGACGTTGACGGCTACGTCACTGCCTTGAACCACGAGGCGACGGACCTGGACCGCCGTCTGGTGGACCGCTTGTGTCGTGTCGGCGTGCTTTGTAACGAAGGCTACCTCGGTCGCCGGGATGGCGACTGGGTGCATCACGGCGATCCCGTGGATGTGGCTCTGTTGGTGCTCGCCGAAAAGGCCGGTCTCAGCCGCGTCGACATAGCCTCGAGCCTGCCGCTTCTTTCGCGCATCGCCTATGAGCCCGAGCGCGGTTATGCCGCCACCCTGCATCGTGATGAGGATCCGGCCGGCCGTTCGCAGGGCCGCTGTCTTGTATGCGTCAAGGGAGCCCCGGAGCGGGTCGTTCCGATGTGCGCACAAGTGGCTGTCAGCGACGGCAGCGTCGATCTTGACTTTGCGCAAGTGGATGCGACTGTTGCATCGTTGGCTCGGGCGGGGTTTCGCGTGATCGCGTTCGCCGATGCTTTGGTGGAGCGCGATCCCGGCCATGTGCTCAGCGACAGCGAGCTCAGAAACCTCACCCTGATCGGACTGGTCGGCATTATCGACCCGGCGCGCCCGGAAGCCAAAGCCGCCATTGCCGCCTGCCGCAAGGCGGGGCTGCGCATTTGCGTGGTGACCGGCGATCACGCCGAGACCGCGGCCGCCGTTGCCATGGACGTCGGCATCGACGGCGAAAACCCCGCGATTCTCACGGGTGCGCAACTGCGCATGTTGGCGCCCGAACGCGACGTCGCCCTGTGGAGCCAGATCCAGCGCACCGATGTCTTTGCGCGCGTGGAACCTCGTCAAAAACTCGATATTGTGCGGGCTTTGCAGAATGCAGGGGAATTCGTCGCGGTCACGGGCGACGGCATTAACGATGCACCTGCCCTGGCCAATGCCCACGTGGGCGTGGCCATGGGACAGCGCGGTACCGACGTTGCCCGCGAGAACGCCGATATTGTGCTCACCGACGATAACTTCTCCTCGCTCGCCGCCGGCATCGAAGAAGGCAGGATCGCCTATCAGAACATCCGCAAGGTGATTTTTCTGCTGATCTCGACCGGCGCCGCGGAGATCGTTCTGTTTCTACTGGCTTCGCTGACGGGGATGCCGTTACCGCTTACGGCGGTACAGCTTTTGTGGCTGAATCTGGTCACCAATGGAGTTCAGGACGTAGCGCTCGCGTTCGACCCGGCGGAGGGCGGCGAGATGGAGCGCGGCCCCCGGCCGCCCCAACAGCCTATTTTCGACCCCTTGATGGTGCAGCGCGTGGTGTTGTCGGCACTGGTCATGGGCGTATTGGGGTTTCTTGCGTTTCGCTGGCTCCTCGATCACGGGTGGGACGAAGCAGCCGCCCGCAATCTCCTGTTGCTGTTGATGGTTCTGTTCGAAAACGTGCAGGCTTTTAACAGCCGATCAGAAACGCGCTCCATTCTGCTCAATCAAAGCCCGTTTCGGAATCCGCTTCTGTTTTACGGAATTGTGGCCGCGCTGGTGATTCATGTGTCGACGCTGTATGCGCCACCCCTCCAGTGGGTGCTGCAAACGGCACCGGTGGCGCCGCGAGGATGGCTCCTTCTGATCGGCCTCGCGTTGGTTTTACTGATCGTCGTGGAGGCGGAAAAGTGGGCGCGTGCCCACCACCTCAGGCGACGCCGTTAACTCATAGCCACTTGGCTCGCGTAGCACCACAGCACAAACATTCGCGGTGCGCAGTGCTGCTGCCGGCCCCGCCGCCGGGGCGGATCAACGCCCTGTTCTTCTCCCCGGGCTCACTCATGCGCCGCCTTTCGCTTCGGGATCGGGCTGGCTGGCGGCCTGCGGCGGTGTCTGCTGCTCAGCATGCGTGATTTGTTCGTACCAGACATCGTGGTGCTGACGTGCCCATTCCACGCTCACATCGCCCTGAATCATGCCTTCCCAGCCGCCCTGCACACCGATAGTGCCCAAATAGACATGGCCGAAGGCAATGGAGATCCAGGCAACGGCAACGAAGCCATGGATGAGATTGGCCACCTGCATGGTTTGCCGGGTGAACCCGAAATTCGGGAAATCCATTATCAGCCCGGTCACGCAAACCGCCAAGCCGAACAACGCGATGAACCAGAACCACATCTTCTCGCCCGCGTTCATGCGCCCCGCCGGGGCGTGCGGGCGGCGCTTGATCATGGCTACGATCCACTGCCAGTCTTCCGGCTTGGGCAGATTCCAGCGTATCCAGGACAAGATCATCAGCAGCACGCCGGCCGTAAACAGCGGACCGAGAAAGTTGTGCACATACTTAATGATCCAGGCATAGCCCGCGAAGCCGCCAGGACCAAACGCGGGAATGAGCACAGCGCGACCGAACAGAATGCTAAGCCCGCTGATGGCCATGAGAATGAACAGAACGGCCGTGTACCAGTGCAGTGTGCGCTCATACAGGCTCCATCGCTGGACCCTCTCGCCCGAGGGTGCTTGCTCCAGCCGGCTGGGGCCGATCACCATATGAAACAAGCCGATGAGCACCACCATGATCGCCATGAACCAGGGCGTGACGCTGGCGACAACGCCGTTGCGCAACTGTCGCCAGTTCTGCCCGCCGCTCTGGATGAGCACATTGGCACCGGGGTCGCGTACTTCGGTCGTCCCCACCACGCCCCGTCTGACGTCCCCCCAATAGCCGGCGCGGGGATTGTGCCCGTCCTGCCATTGTGCGTGGGCGGCCGGCATGACCGCGCTGATGACATAGCTTGCCGTCGGTAGCAGCACGGCGCCCGCGAGCACGAGCAGCAAACTCCACAGCAACGCCCGCTTGTGCGTCCGGTCCCGCGACTTCAGTGTTTGAATGTCCATCACGCGTCTCCTGTACCCCCGATCTTCCTATGGCGGACCAAAGGCCGGATCAGCGGCGTTCCTCAGCCTGCTTAAAGCGAAGTTGGAGCTTGTGCTCAAGAGTGCCCCCCGTTTGCAGCTTGGCCACCAGCGGGTCGGTCCGGCCCTTATACTGTCCCGGTGTGGCAAGGCTAACCTGGGTTAGGGAGGTGTCATAACAGCCGGCAACTCCCATCAACACCAGCCCCGCCAGTCCTAACCACGCCAGTATCCGCGATAAACCGTGCTTCGTCGCCATGACGCCACCTGTCTGTCTCACGAGGACGAGGACGAGGACGGCGGTATGCCCTCGCCATAAGCTTTCTCCCAACCCCAAGTATCGGGCCGGCCCGCGCGCTGCATCACGCGTTCGCGATAAATGTCCGCCACCATATCGCCGTCCCCGGCCAGCAACGCCTTGGTCGAGCACATCTCGGCACAGGCAGGCAGCTTGCCCTGGGCAATGCGGTTGGCGCCGTACTTCTCATACTCCGCTTCGGAGTTGTCGGGTTCCGGACCGCCGGCGCAGAACGTGCACTTGTCCATTTTGCCGCGAATGCCGAAGGCCTCCTCTTTGGGGAACTGCGGCGCACCGAACGGACACGCATAGAAGCAGTACCCGCATCCGATGCATAGATCCTTGTTATGCAGCACGATACCGTCCGGCGTGTTGTAGAAGCAGTTCACCGGACAGACCGCCATGCACGGGGCATCGGTGCAGTGCATACAGGCCACTGAAATGGATTTCTCGCCGGGCTCGCCTTCCTTGAGCGTGACCACGCGCCGCCGATTCACCCCCCAGGGCACCTCGTTAGTGTTCTTACAAGCGGTGACGCAGCCGTTGCAATCGATGCAACGCTCCGCGTCACACAGGAACTTCATTCTGGCCATTTGATCGCCCTCCTCGCCGCGCTTAGGCCGCCTCGATCTGACACAGGGTGGCTTTGGTTTCCTGCATCAGGGTCACCGGGTCATAGCCATAAGTAGTGGCCGTATTGCAGGCTTCGCCCCGCACGTAAGGCGCCGTGCCTTCGGGGTATTTATCCAGCAGATCTTTCCCTTCAAACCAGCCGCCGAAATGGAAGGGTGTGAAGATCACCCCGCGGCCCACCGCCGGCGTGACGTGCGCCTTGATCTTGATGCGCGCACCATCCGCGCCTTCCAGCCATACCCACTGACCGTCCCGGATATTGCGATCATTCGCGTCCGCACGGTTGATCTGCACGAACATCTCCGGCTGCAGTTCGGCGAGCCACGCACCGGAGCGCGTCTCCGCCCCGCCGCCTTCATACTCCACCAACCGGCCGCTGATGAAAATCAGCGGATAATCCTTACTGTGGTCGTGTTTTTGAATGGAAGCGTACAAGGTCGGCAGACGCCACAGCGCCTTGTGGTCCGCGTAGGTGGGGTACTTCTGTACCAGGTCGAAACGCGGCGTGTACAAGGGCTCACGATGGATCGGCACCGGATCCGGGAACTCCCAGACCATGCAGCGCGCTTTGGCGTTGCCGAACGGCGCGCACTCGTGCTGGACCGCCACGCGCTGGATACCGCCCGACAGGTCCGTTTTCCAGTTCACGCCACCCAGCTTCTTTTGGTCCGCCTGACTTAACGCTGCCACCCCGCCCTGGTCCAGGGTCACACCGGCCACATGCGCGATCACGCCGAGTTCCTTGGCTGTGAGGCCCTTTTCCCAGCCCAGTTGACGCAGCATGGAAAACGTGAATTCCGGGTAGCCATCCTTGATCTCCGAGCCTTGGCTGTAGGAGTGCTCGGCGAGCAGATCGACGCCGTTGTGCTCGACACCAAAGCGCGCCCGGAAGGTCAACCCGCCCTTGGAGACCGGCATGGTTTCGTTGTAGAGCACGGGCGTGCCCGGATGCTTCATCTCCGCGGTGCCCCAGCACGGCCACGGCAGGCCGTAATACTCGCCGTCACAGGGCCCGCCTTCGGCCTTCAAAGTTTTCACATCGAAAGTGTGGCGGTATTTCGCCTGGCGTTTGAGCCGCTCGGGGCTCTGCCCGGTATAGCCAATGGTCCACGTGCCGCGATTGACTTCGCGCAGCGTGTCCTCGACGCTGGGCTGGTTGTTCGCCACCTTGATGTGCTTGAACATGTGGTCCGCGAAACCCAGTTTCTTCGCGAACAGGTAGAGAATCTCCTGATCGGTCTTGGACTCGAACAAGGGCGCGATGACGCGCTCGCGCCACTGCAGGGAACGGTTGGACGCGGTCACCGAGCCATAGTGTTCGAACTGCGTGCAGGTGGGCAGGAGGTAAGTATTGTCCTTGCGGTCGCTCATGACCGCCATGTGCGTCGGATAGGGGTCGGAAATGACCACCATCTCCAGCTTTTCCAGCGCTTTCTTGATATCCGCGCCCCGGGTCTGGCTGTTGACTGCGTGGCCCTGGAAGAACACGGCACGGAAGCTGGAACGCTGCTGGATCTTGTCCGTGTCCTCGAGGACACCGTCGACCCAGCGCGATACCGGGATACCCGGCATATTCATCGTGTAGGCCATCTTGCCGCTGCCGGCATCGTATTTCTTGCCGTGATCGAAGCGGCCTTTGAGGTAGTCATAGTCCACATCCCACACACGTGCCCAGTGCTTCCACGCGCCTTCGGACAGACCGTAGTAGCCGGGCAGGGTATGCGAGTTGGGACCGATATCGGTGGCGCCTTGCACGTTATCGTGGCCGCGGAAGATGTTCGCGCCGCCGCCGGGGACACCGATATTGCCGAGCGCAAGCTGGAATGCGCAGTAGGCGCGCGTGTTGTTATTGCCGGTATGGTGCTGCGTGCCGCCCATGCACCACACCAGTGTGCCGGGGCGGTGCTTGGCCATGGTTTCAGCGGCCTGTCGCATGTCGGCCTCGCTCGCCCCGACGACGTTTTCGACCGTCTTCGGATCCCACTTGGCGACCTCCTTGCGCACGTCATCCATTCCGTAGACGCGCTCACTGATGTAGCGCTTATCCTCCCAGCCATTTTGGAATACGTGCCACAGCAAGCCCCACACAAAAGCGACGTCGGTACCGGGGCGGATACGGATATGCTGGTCGGCGTGCGCGGCGGTGCGCGTGAAACGCGGGTCGACCACGATCATCTTCGACCCCTGCTCCTTCGCGCGCAGGATGTGCTGCATGGCCACGGGATGCGCCTCGGCGGGATTGCTGCCGATCAGGATCATGGCCTTGCTGTTGAGCATGTCGTTGAATGAATTGGTCATCGCTCCGTAGCCCCAGGTGTTGGCGACACCCGCGACCGTGGTGGAATGACAAATTCGGGCCTGATGGTCGATGTTGTTGGAACCCCAGAATGCGGCGAACTTGCGCTGCAAATACGACCCTTCATTGCTCGCTTTGCTGGAGCCGCACCAAAAGACCGCATCCGGCCCGGACTCCTTGCGAATCTTCAATAATTGGTTGCCGATCTCTTCGATTGCCTGATCCCATTTGATGCGCTTCCACTTGCCGCCGACGAGCTTCATCGGATACTTGATACGCTTCTCGCCGAAGCTGTGTTCGCGCACGGCCGCGCCTTTGGCGCAGTGGGCACCAAGATTGAACGGCGACTCGAAGTCGGGCTCTTGCGAGGTCCAGACGCCGTTTTGCACGTGGGCGATGACCCCGCAGCCCACCGAGCAGTGCGTGCACACCGAGCGGTGCACCTCGGTTTTCACATCCGGTTTGGGGGCAAACTTCATGCGTTGCGATTGGGGCAACGCATGCGCCCGGCGCATCAGGCCCAGAGGCAGCGCCGACGCCGCGGCCGCGCCGCCGGCAGTCAAGCCGGCGCGCTGCAGAAACACGCGGCGATCCAGTGAGTGCGCCAGCAGCCCCGGACGCGCCACCGCGTCGCCACTATGCCCCGACAGTGATGTCGATTCCCTTTTGATCAGTTTCATAATCCGTGCCCCTCACAGCACCCGCATTCATTACCAGCCCATGCCGCCCCGCTGCCCGTCTTCCGCGTTAGCGGCGCGCACTCGCGTAGTAACGCCTTATATGTGCGGTTTCGTGGTATCCCCGGTTCGACAACTCGTTCGGACCCGCTTCAGCCGGCGCCTCCGCGGCCCGTGCAGCCTTGTAGCCGACGCCACCGGCCAGGCCGGCTAGAGCGAAGGGAACCCCGGCCATCGCCTTGAGAAAACCCCGCCGCTCACAAGATGGATCGCTTCGGTTTGTCGCCATGATTCCTCCCCCACGCTCGTCAACAGGCCGTTCCCTCGGGGGAACGACCTCACATATATTTATTCTTTAGCCCATATAAGCACTCACTGAGTTGCGAGAAATCAATATTGGTGGACTTAAATTCCGCTACGTTTAACGGAAAGCCCATACGGGATGATCGGAAATCGTCCGTGTCGCCAGAGTTACGGCACGGGCCACCGCCGCAAGGCTAGGTCCGACAGCGGATGCCTTTAGAGTACGTTGCAGGAACCATTCATGGCTGAACAAACGCCCTTGGCACGGCGCCTCGCAATCACGCTACGCCGGGAGACTAGGCAGCGAGGCCCGTGGCATTTCCCGCATTGGTCGCTGCGGGCCGTGCGCGTCGATCCTGACGAGTGCACGGATGCAGCCCCGCTGGTCGCCGATGCCGGCGACGGTGTGCAAGATTATTCGTGGGACGATCAATGGCTGCGGCTGCGGCCCGACGCGGCGGAGAGTTATTGGTACAACCTAACGAGCTCGCAGCCGTCGCTTTTTGTGGTCTGTCGGCCGGGCGAATCCTTGGAGCTAGAGCCTTTCCTGGTGACGGCCGATGGCGGTGAGGCCGGTACTATGATGGAAATGGATGAAACGGTGTTCTCGATCGCCCTGCCCGAAGAGCTGGGGCCATGGATCGAACACTGGGTCCTCACCCACTACCGGCCGGGTCCCCGCAAGGAATACAAATCCAAGCGCGTGAAGGCAAGAGCAAATCAGTATGAATCACGACACCGATAACACCGGCAAACAGGACGAGACCTTCGCGACACGTTGGTCGCGGCGCAAACGCGCCGTGGTCCGAGCCAACTCCGGTGCGCAGCCGCATGCCGAAAAAGCGACAGCAGAACACCCCGCGGCTGAGCCCTCGTCTACCGCGCCCGAGCTGCCATCCCCGGACAGCCTGGGTGACAACGATGACTACAGCCTGTTTATGGCAGCCGGCGTCGACGACGGGCTGCGCCGGGCGGCGTTGCGCCGACTGTTCCGAGCGCCCCAGTACAATGTGCGCGACGGCTTGTGCGAATACGACGACGATTACACGCAGCGCACGCCGCTGGGCGATTGGGTGGTCGCCAAGCTGCGCGAGCAGCGCGAACGGTGGCTGCAGGCAGAGCAACAACCCCTGAACGACACCGAACCCGACGGCTCTGCGGCTATTGCCACAGCATCTTCTGCGAACGTCAAGCACGAAGGCCCACCGATGAACCATGAAGACGAGGATCCGGCATAGGCCATGCGTGGACCCGCTGACCTTAGACTTGACTATAGTAGAAACGGACATTGTCCGATCTTCGCGGCTCCGCATTGCTGGGTGTGCATCATGACCCCGGTGGGGGTGACAACTTGAACCAATCAGCGACCGCCGATCGCGGCAGCGCCGCCCGCACCGCTGCTGACCGGTGCTTCAGCGAACTAGAGTTTACCCCTCCCGGCTGGGTAAGCTTCGACGCCTCCCAAGGGCGCGTGCTCATCATGGGGCCCGTGTCGGCCGTCAATGAGATCGTACCCGGGCTGGATCCGCGCCTGCGTTGCGTTGTTCTTTACGAGGACGACGGCGCCGATCCCGTTACGGCCTCACCGTGCGAGGTGCACTGGGCCTGCGCGAGGACGGTCCCCCGAATGTCGGGCTATTTGGGCGCTTTCCATGTTTCCGCGGGCGGCGACCCGGCGAACATGCTGGGCGGCGACTCACCGGCCTTCGACGTCGTTCTCGATCTGCATGCCTCGCCGCTTCTGGGGGGCCAGGAGAAACCGGTGATCGGCTATCTGGCTTCGCACGGTGATGGGGCACTGGCGCAGGATCTGGCCGCGCAACTGCCCGAGTGGGTGGGCGTGTTCGACAAACCGCGCTACTTCCGCTATCGGCCTGACCTGTGCGCGCATGCCCGGCGCGGCTTGGCGGGGTGCAGCGCCTGTCTTCAGGCCTGTGCCACGCAAGCCCTGCGTGCCGATGGGGATGGTATCGCCGTGGATCCCTACTTGTGCCAGGGCTGCGGCAGCTGTGCCACGGTGTGCCCGAGCGGTGCCATTGAATACGCAGTCCCGCCCATCGGCGAGTGGCTCAACCGCGCCCGGCGAGCCCTCAGTGCCTACCGCGATGCAGGCGGGGACCCGCCGCGGGTGCTGTTGCACGATCAAACCACGGCCGATCGCCTGGACACCGATCCGCCGGCCGACGTGTTGCCCGTGGCCGTCGAAGAAGTGGGGGCTTGGGGCATGGAAGCCTGGCTGACACTACTGGCTTACGGCGCGAGGGAGGTGATCCTAGCAGCGCCAGTCGATATTCCCGCATCGGAACTTGCCGCCACACGGCGACAGATCGGAATCGCACAGGCCGTGTTGGCTGGCGCCGGACATGCGCGCGCCCGTATCCAGCTTATCGAGCCGGGCGCCGGGTGGATGGAGGCGATACCGGACATCCCGGATGTTCCCGTACACTCGGCACACAGCGCGTTTGCCGCCTTGGGAGGCAAGCGCGACACGTTGGCGCTGGCGCTGCAAGACTTGCTGGCCGGTGCTGCACCCGACCCCATTGAGCTCCCCGGGGACGCCCCATTCGGGCGCATCCAAGTCGATCGTCAGGCGTGCACCCTGTGCATGGCCTGCGTGTCCGTGTGCCCGTCCGGCGCGGTCATCGGCGGCGGATCGGAACCCAAGCTGCTGTTTCGCGAAAGCAGCTGCCTGCAGTGCGGTCTGTGTAAAACGGCCTGCCCCGAAAATGCCATCACACTGCAGCCGCGCCTCGACTATGAAGCATTTCTGCATCCTAAAGAGATCGTGCTCAACGAAGAAGCCATGGCGCACTGCTTGTCATGCGGCCGCCCCTTCGCACCGCAAAAGCTGGTGCAGCGCATGCGGGACCAGCTTGCCGGTCACTGGATGTACCAGGACGAGCGCGCGCGGCGGCGCTTGGCCATGTGTGAAGATTGCCGCACGCGTGACATTTTCAGCGATGAGGCCGGACTGCGGGTACACCGCGACGACAGCCAGGCGAACGGGTGAACCTTTGAGCCCACCACGCGGCAGACGCACGCACAGAGAGACATGACTATGGCGGAATCCACCCTAGGGACGTCCACTGAGCGCCCGGGTACCGTACAGCGCCCCGAAAGCCACATCGGCGATGCATTGCGCGCCCACCTCTATGCGTGGTTGGGCGAAGCCTTGCGCGCGCCCCCCGGGCAAGCCACGTTGCAGCGCGTGCAAACCCAGTTTAGGGTCGACGGCGACGACGGCACCGAGGGATCGCAGAACCCATCAGCGTTGCGCAGGGCGCTTGAGCAGCTCCAACGGGAAGCGCGCCGCGCCGATCTTAACGACCTCGATGATGAATATCACGCCTTGTTCATCGGCTTGGGCCGGGGCGAGCTCATGCCGTACGGTTCGTGGTACCTGACCGGGTATCTCATGGGGCGTCCGCTGGCGCAGTTGCGCAGCAGCCTGCAGGCCCTCGGGCTCGAGCGTCAGCCGCACGTATGCGAGCCCGAGGACCATGCCGGCGCTTTATGCGAGACCATGGCTTTGCTCGCTGATCCTGTCGACGGCGTCCCGCTGAGCGTACAGCGCGAATTCTACGACAGCTATCTGGCGCCGTGGCTGGGCTCATTTTTTCGCGACATGCAGCAGGCGCCCAGTGCACGCTTTTATGCGGCCGTGGGTGCGCTGGGCGACGCTTTCGGTGAGGTGGAACAGCGCTATTTGGACACGTTCGCCGCCGAATCGTAGGGCTGGTGAAACCACAAGCCCCGTGCAGTCAACAAGCGAAGTGCGCGCCGCGTGAATGCCCAGTCTGCCAGTGTTAGAAGCGCTCACCCTTCCGGAGGCTTACGTCTTATACGCCGTCCGGCGCAGATCACGATCAGTCACACCGAGCCTAGGCCTGCCCATTGCCCAGATATCGAGCGGGGCAAGTTGGCCCAGCCTGTTCACTGCGTTTGTTTAGCGGGTGTGAAGCTCATAGCCCATACACATCATCGTCAAATTCTGATAGCCATA
>Ga0102962_1000406_pt1 | contig 21268 bp, 21 predicted proteins | sample SalPonF2_C_D2_MG_FD_84519 | JGI IMG/M metagenome (GOLD analysis project Ga0102962, IMG submission 84519) | Salt pond soil microbial communities from South San Francisco under conditions of wetland restoration - Salt Pond MetaG SF2_C_D2_MG ...
AGTGACCGTCTGGGAGTAGGAGCCGTTGCTCACCTCGACCGCAGCGTAGGCGCCCGCTGGCAGGCCGGTCACCGAGAGTTTCAGATTCCCGGTGGCGGCGGTGTTGCTGCTGCAGGCCGCCAGGACCAGGGCCAGTGACAGTGCGAGGGCGGACAGGGTTAGGACACGACGACGACGCAAGGCGATCTCCTCATGCTGGAATGTGTTGCATGGTAACGCTTCGAGTTCCAGCAGCCCCGCTCCACGCGACGTTCGTCTGTTTTCGCACCCGCGATGCAGAGCTCTCCCGCCTTCTCGGCGAGGCCCTCTCGGGCGGTCGCAATGCTGCGGGCTTGCCGTCGGCGCCGTGAAGAGGGCCGTTGACACCGTTGCCCCGACTTGCGGCTGACAGCACGGCAAAGATGGCGTCAGGATAGGCTGGGAGAGGACGTCACAGTGACGCCAGGCGGGCACCTCAACCGAGCGCAGGCGCTGCCCGGATTCTCGGAAGCCCCCGACAGGTGTTGACCCGGTCGAGCGTGGTGGCAGCCTGCCTGGGGGCATCTGTGATCTGGCCGCGAAAGCTTCGGGGGTCGGTGTGCCGCGTTCAGCCCGGTGCACGCTGACGCTCGCCAGCAGCGCCGGCGGCACGTTCCAGAACGCGGTGAACGACTCCGTCGCCAGCCAACGGCACGTCCCCGCCCGAGCATGCTCGGGCGGGGACGTCTTGGTCTACGGGATGCGGTGGGGAGTCTAGAAGCCGGGCTTGGTGACCTTCACGTTCGAGGCCTGGAGGCCCTTGGGGCCCTGCTCGACCGTGAATTCCACCTCGTCGTTCTCGTTCAGGCTACGGAAGCCGTCACCCTGGATCGCCGAGAAGTGCACGAAGACATCCTTGCCACCGTCACTCTGTTCGATGAAGCCGAAACCTTTGTCGCCGTTGAACCATTTCACTTTGCCTGTTGCCATGATGCTGATCTCCTAAATGGCCTGACCTCGGTCAAGCGTATTGATGTCCGGGCACGTGCCCGAGTTTCAAGAAAGCCTTATCGACTTTTTCGGAACGACTAGAAGCATACGCCATGCGGCCGGAGAACACAAGGGATGGTGAACGGTCGATGGTCTGGCAAGCTGGGATGTCGGGCGCCCCATGCTCCCGCCAAGCGGCGCGACCCGCCGTCGGCGGACACTGTGGTAGCGTGAGAGCACTCCTGGGAAACCTGTTGACGAGGCGTCGGGCTGTCCGGCTCGATCCGCCCAGGAAATCGCCCGAAGTGGGTGTTCTCATCTCGTTCCAAACCTCGAAAACCGCTGTCGAAATGGGCGCGTGCCCGGCGTCCCCTGGGTGCCCCGCGCGGGCGACGACCGTCGCTCCGCGCCGCCGCGACCCGACCGAAGACGCCGTGTCCAGCGCGGCTCCCGTACCCAGCGAAGGGATTTGCCCATGACCAAGAAGAACGCACCGCCGGCCGAGTTCGCCGGCTGGCAAGCGATCGTCCGGAAGTACCAGAAGCCCGATCTCAAGCGCAGCGTTTGGCAGCTCGTGAACTCCTTCGGAGGCCTGTTCCTGACGGTGGCCCTGATGGTCCTGTCGCTGGGGGTGGGCTACTGGCTCACGCTCCTGCTGGCGGTCCCCGCCGCGGGCTTCCTGGTCCGGGTGTTCATCATCCAGCACGACTGCGGGCACGGCGCCTTCTTCAAGTCGAAGCGGGCCAACGATGTAGTGGGCGCGATCAGCGGCGTTCTCACGCTGGCTCCGTACAAGTTCTGGCGCAAGACCCACGCCATCCACCACGCCCATCACGCCGAGCTCGAGGAGCGTGGCATCGGGGACGTGTGGACGATGACCGTCGACGAGTACCTGCAGTCGCCGTGGTGGAAGCGTGTCGTCTACCGCGTGTTCCGGAACCCGTTGTTCCTGTTCGGGGCCGCCCCGGCATTCAACTTCATCGTGTTGCAGCGCCTGCCTCTGGGGGCGAAGGCGAGCTGGCGCACGGGGGAGACCCGCTCGGTGTGGTTGACGAACGCGGGCATCGTCGCGCTGCTCGGCGGTGCGAGCCTGGTGATCGGTGTGCTGCCGGTGCTGATGATCGGTCTCCCGATCATCATCGTGGCGGCCAGCGTGGGCACCTGGTTGTTCTACGTGCAGCACCAGTTCGAGCGCACCTACTGGGAGCACACCCCGGAGTGGGACTACACGCTGGCGGCGCTTCACGGCAGCTCCTACTACGACCTCCCCAGAGTGCTGCAGTGGTTCACCGGGAACATCGGCTTCCACCACATCCACCACCTGAGCCCGCGCATCCCCAACTACAACCTGCAGCGCTGCCATGACGACAACCCGATGCTGCAACGGGTGTCGAGGCTCACCCTCCTGGACAGCCTGAAGACGGTCGTCCTGACCCTGTGGGACGAAGAGCAGCGCAAGCTGGTGAGCTTCCGTGAGGCTCTGCGCAGCAGGCCACGGGGAGCCGCCGCCTAGCGCGCGGCCTCACCGTGCCCCGCTTCGCGCCCGGAATGCGCGGGAGAGGGCACAGGTCGGCAGAGCTAGACTTCACCATGCAACGTCACGCCGGTCGCGGGCGCCGTCGCCTCCGAGAGCCGTTCAACGCCATCACCCACATGATCGGCGCGTTGGTTGCGCTGGTGGGAGGCTTCGCCCTGGTGGCGGCGGCCGCCGGCGACCCGTGGCGGATGCTGAGCTTCGCCATCTACGCCCTCGCTTCGTTGACGCTGTTCAGTGCCAGCGCGCTCCTCCACGGCGTCCGAGCCGGGCCCACCCTGGGGGAGTGGCTCCGTCGCGCCGATCATGCGGCGATCTTCGTTCTCATCGCGGGAAGCTACACGCCGATCGCACTGGTGACGCTACGTAGCCATGCGCCCGGCTGGACGTGGCCGCTCCTGACCACGGTGTGGGCATTCGCGGTTCTGGGCGTGCTGTTCAAGCTGTTCTGGTTCCGTGCCCCGAGATGGCTCTCGACCGGCCTCTACCTTCTTCTGGGCTGGATGGCGCTGGTGGCCATCCGTCCCATCGCGCGGGCCATGCCGTGGGGCGGCGTTGCGCTGCTCGTCGCGGGCGGCCTGCTGTACTCGGTGGGTGCGGTCGTCTACGCCCTCAAACGTCCCGATCCCGCTCCCGGCAGGATCGGCTACCACGGCGTGTGGCACCTCTTCGTGCTCGCCGGCTGGGGAGCGCACTTCGTCATGGTTGCGGCCTACGTCCTCCCCGCATGACGACGTCGCCCGCCCCCAGGGGCGGGCGACGCGGTCTCGCCCGGTCGCGAGTGGCCGGGGCTAGATCGTGGCCGTGATGAACACCAGCACGAAGATGGCGACCGTCTCCACGACGCCGATCGCCATCAGGTAGTTGCCGAATCCCTGTCCGGTCTCACCGAGGGCGTCGGCCGCCGCGGCGCCGACCCTTCCCTGCATGTAAGCGGAGGCTGCCATCGCCAGCCCCCCGAACACGCCGAGGCCGAGCATGGCGGGCCAGGCCACCGTCTGGTTGTTGGCGAGCGCGTCGGACACCCCGCGCACGACCGCGTTCATGAGGATCATGCCGTAGATCGTCTGCGACAGCGGCGCACCCACGAACGTGATCAGGATGAACGGCGCCGACTTGTTCTGCGCGTAGGCGCGTTTCCAGGCGCCGACCGCGGCCATGCCGGCCGTACCGGTACCGAATGCAGAACCGAGGGCTGCGAGGCCGAGCACGGTCGCGCCGCCCGCCCGTCCCAAGGCGGCCATCAAAACGGGATCCATCAAGCTCCTCCTTCATGACGGGGGTTCATGCCCCCTCCTTCGGACGTTGTGCGTGAGCGAACGGTCGATAGGGCCGGCCCGTCCACTCCATGCCCAGGTGGCTGGCGAATTCCAGCATGTTGAGGCGCACGCCGTGGACGAGGACGCCCATGGTCGCGAGCAGGATGTTGAGGGTGTGGCCGAAGAACAGCACCAGCGCCGCCACCGCACCGGCCACGACGCCGCTCACGCCGCTCCCCACCGCCATCTGGTTGAAGGCCTGCGCGATGGCGAAGGTCGCGGCCCCGACGGCGAACAGCCTCACGTAGGAGACGAGGTCGACGAAGTTGCTGACCAGGCTCAGCGGCAGCATCACGTGGTTGAACCACTCCGACTTGAGCGCCTTCGGCGGCGTCATGAACAGCACGATGAGCACGATCCCCGCCACCAGCACGTAGAGCATGAGGCGGGGGAAAGCCGCGCCGAGCACCATCTCGCGAGCGAGGAAGAACATCGTCCAGGTCGTGAAGATCCAGCCCAGCTGGGCGAACGCCCGGGGCGACGGGAAGAAGCGCAGCACGTTCCAGCCGTGGGCCACGGTCAGGTGGACCGCGCCGATCAGGAAGCTCAGCAGGATGAGGTGATCTTGACCCGTGAGCCACGACACCTGCACCGCCTTCAGCGGGTGGGGCAACAGCGCGATGCCGAAGTAGCTCCCCGTCAACACGCCCCAGGCGATCGTGCAGATGCTCATGACCCGAAGGAGCGAGAACATCGCCTTCGGCGCGTCTGTCATGCGCCAGCGCCCGAACTCCGTGAGGCCCAGGAAGAGCAGGCCGTATCCGGCGTCCCCCACGATCATCGCGAAGAACAGGCTCATGAAGAGCAGGAAGGGCACGCTCACGTCGACCTGGTCGTAGCCGGGGAGCACACCGGTGAACGAGAACAGGGCCCGGATGGGCCGCACCCAGCGCGGCACGGTGATCTCGGTGGGTGCGTCGTTCGGGTCGTCGACCTCCTCCACGAACAGACCCCAGCCGTACTCCTGCGCCGCGCGCTCCACGGAGGGGAGCTTCGGGGCGGGGCAGAACCCGCGGACCACGGCGAGCGGGCCGGAGAGCGCCGACCCGGCGCGCGCCCGCTCGAAGGCCAGCCGGTCCTCGGCCGGTGCGATCGAGGCCGCGATGGCGTCGCGCCGGCGCGCCAGCCCCCGAAGCTCGGCCACCGCCTCCTCACGCTCGGAAGCCAGCCGCGCCCGGCGCGCCCGCAGCGCCACCGGGGCCTCGCCGGGAACGGCGAACGGCTCGGCGGCTGCCGAGCCATCGCCCAGCCGCGCCTGATCCAGCGCCTCCGCCGGTCCCACCAGCGCCACGATGCGTTCGCGCCCCTGGCGGCCGAGCTCCCGGACGACCACGTCGCCGGGCTGCTCCGTCGACCAGCGTGCCGGCGCGCGCAGCAGGCGAACCCCGACGCCGTGGCGTGCCAGCTCGGCCAGCGCGGAGGGGTCGAACTCCCCGAGGGGCGCCACCCGTTCCAGCTCGCGCTCGACGACCGAGCGCTCCTGATCGATCCGTTCCAGGCGTTCCGAGAGCGCCAGCACGCGCTCGACCGCGGGCTCCACGCCTTCGTCGGCAGCCCGCCCCGCGTCCGGCGCGGCCTCGACCTTCGGGACCGTGCGGTGCAGCGCCTCCACTGCGGCGCGCGCGGCCTCGACGCGCGAGCGGGCCTGGGCCACGCTCTCGCTGTCGCTCGCGGGCTCGGAGGCGAGGTGGAGCGCCCCCAGGTCCTGCAGCAGCGCCAGGGAGCGCTCGTGCTGGCTCCGGAGCATCACCACCGTGACCCGCTTCATGGGGACGATCACGTGGACGCCTCCCGTTCCGTGGCTTTCGACTTGGCGATCTTGGCGCGCACCACCTCGGCGGCCTGCTGGTCGCCGAGCGCGATGCGGATGCTCCGGATGGCGCGCTCCGCCTCCGGGATCTTGACCTTCTCGAACAGGTTGACCCGTTGCGAGGTGATGCGCAGCTCATCGGCCAGCAGACGTCGCTGCTCGGCGAGCACGCGCCGCTCGAGGCGTAGGCGCACCAGGACCTGGCAGGCCGCAATGGCGTCGTCGAGGAAGGCCGGCGTGGTGTGGAGGTCCGGCGGCGTTCGCGTGAAGGTGAGATCTTCCAGCACCGGGACGTCGATCCCGGCGATGTTGGCTCTCGCGCGCCGCACCGAGGCGATGGCGAGGTGATCGGTGACGGGGAGGGGGAGCGCCAGCAGCTCTACCCAGGGCTCGAGCGCGTCCTCCGCCGCCACCAGCTCGGCCTCGGCCTCCCGCTCCCTGGCCTCGACCCGCCGGATCTCCATCTGGAGCTGCCGCTTCTTGAGCTGCAGGGTCGGCAGGTAGCGCTTGAAGCGAGACAGCGCGTCGCGCTGCCGCTTCAGCTCCTGCTTGCTGGCGCGCACGTGGCTCAAGCCGTCGCCTCCGCGGCATCGGCGTCGACGTCCTCAGCAGGCCAGAAACGCTCGATCAACGCGCTCGGCAGCCCGGTCTGCGGCGGCTCGAAGCACTCGGCGAGGATCTTCCACCCCTCGTCCAGCGCGTCCTCGAGCGGAAGGTGCAGCTCCAGGCTCATCAGCCGGTCCTCGAACGACACGCCGTACGCCAGCAACTGCTCGTCCCAGCGGCTCATGCTGAAGCCCATCGCCTGCTTCTCCAGCGTCTCCCGGTAACCGGCGTAGAGCTGGATCATGGCGTTCATGAGCGAGCGGTGGTCCTCGCGGGTCCGGCCGTTGACGAGCTGCTTCAGCCGGCTCAGGCTCCCGAAGGGCTCGATGCGACCGCCGCGCAGGTACAACTGCCCTTCGGTGATGTAGCCGGTGTTGTCGGGCACGGGATGCGTGACGTCGTCACCGGGCATGGTGGTCGCCGCCAGAATGGTGATCGAGCCGGCCCCCTCGAAGTCGACCGCCTTCTCGTAACGCGCGGCGAGCTGGCTGTAGAGGTCGCCCGGGTAGCCGCGGTTCGACGGGATCTGCTCCATCGTGATCGCGACCTCCTTGAGCGCATCGGCGAAGTTCGTCATGTCGGTGAGCAGCACCAGCACCCGCTTGCCGTCGAGCGCGAAGCGCTCGGCCACGGCGAGCGAGAGGTCGGGGACGAGCAGACACTCCACCACCGGATCGGCGGCGGTGTGCACGAACATGACGGTGCGCACGCTGGCGCCCGCCTCGTCCAGCGTCTCTCGGAACCCCAGGTAATCGTCGTGCTTGAGGCCCATGCCGCCGAGCACGATGACGTCGACCTCCGCTTGCAGCGCGATGCGCGCCAGGAGCTGGTTGGAGGGCTCGCCGGCGGGCGCGAAGATCGGCAGCTTCTGGCTCTCGACCAGGGTGTTGAAGACGTCGATCATGGGGATGCCGGTCCGCACCATGCGCCTGGGGATGATGTGCCGCGCCGGATTGACCGAGGGGCCGCCCACCTCGATGGGCTCGGCCTCCACCTCGGGCCTGCGATCGCGGGGCCGGCCGGCCCCGTCGAAGACGCGCCCCAGGAGGGCCTCGGAGAACGGCACCTGGACGGGTCGTCCCAGGAAGCGCACGTGCGCGTCGGTGGGGATGCCGCGGCTGCCGGCGAACACCTGCAGCGAGGCGCGGTCGCCCTCGAGCTTGATGACCTGGGCGAGCGAGGAGCCCCCCGGCCAGCGCACCTCGGCCAGCTCCCGGTAGGTCGCGTCTCCGGCCCTCACCGTCACGACGTTGCCGGCGATGCGCTCCACCTGGGTGTAGACCTTACGCATGCGCCGTCACCCCTTCGACCCTGTCGACCAGGCGCGCCTCGAGCTGCTCGAACTGCGGATCGTCCATCCGCACCAGATTCCACTCCTTGGTCAACTGCGTCAGCTCCTGGAAGAAGCGCCTGGCGGCGTCCTTGTCGGGGAAGTCGAGCGGCGTCCTCAGCACGTGGGCGAGCCTGCCGAAGACGTGGCGCTGCCGGCCCGCCCCGCTGGCCGCGTCCACCTCGTGGAAGGCGTCCTGCTGGAGGTAGGCCGCGTCGAGGTACTCGGCCTTGAGATAGGTGACGTAGTCCGCGATGGCCGTCCCCTCCTCGCCGACCACCTTCATCATCTGGTCGACCTCGTGGCCGCTCTGCAGCACCTCGCGCGCGGCCCGTACGTCCTCACCGTCCGCGACGCCGTCGTAGCGGCTCCAGCTGTCCAGAGGATCGACGGCGGGGTAGCGGCGTGCATCCGAACGCTCGCGGGAGAGCCCGTGGAACGCGCCCACCACCTTCAGGGTGGCCTGCGTGACCGGCTCCTCGAAGTTGCCGCCCGCCGGGCTCACCGCGCCCCCGATGGTGACCGAGCCGGTGCGACCGTCGTTCAACCGCACCACGCCCCCTCGCTCGTAGAAGGCGGCGATCACCGATTCCAGGTAGGCGGGGAAGGCCTCCTCGCCGGGGATCTCTTCCAGCCGTCCGGAGATCTCGCGCAGCGCCTGCGCCCAGCGTGAGGTGGAGTCGGCCAGCAGCAGCACGTTGAGGCCCATCTGGCGGTAGTACTCGGCCACGGTGACGGCCGTGTAGACGCTCGCCTCGCGCGCCGCCACCGGCATCGAGCTGGTGTTGACCACGATCAGCGTGCGCTCCATGAGGCTGCGGCCCGTACGCGGGTCGACCAGCTCCGGGAACTCGCGCAACGTCTCGACGACCTCGCCGGCGCGTTCGCCGCACGCCGCGATGATCACCACGTCCACCTCGGCGTGGCGGCTGGTGATCTGCTGCAGCACCGTCTTGCCCGCACCGAAGGGCCCGGGGATGCAGTAGGTGCCCCCGAGGGCGACGGGGAAGAGCGTGTCCAGGATCCGGATCTTCGTTACCAGCGGCTCTCGCGGACGCAACCGGTCGCGGTACGCGCGGATCGGCATCTTCACGGGCCAGCGCTGCACCATGCTGACCTCGTGCTTGCGCTCACGATCGTCGACCAGGATCGCGATGGTGTCGTCGACGCGGTACTCGCCTGCCGGGGCGACCCACTCCACCGACAGCCGCCCCTCCAGCTCGAAGGGCGTCATGACATGGTGGGTGACGGCGTTCTCGGGAACGGTGCCGAGGGTGTCGCCGGCCCGGAGGTGGGCGCCGGCTTCGGCCACGGGCGTGAAGGGCCAGCGCTGCTCGCGATCGAGCGGCGTCAGGTACACGCCGCGGCCCAGAAAGAAGCCGGCCGCCTCGGCCAGCTCCGGCAGGGGGTTCTGCAGTCCGTCGAAGATTCGACCGAGGAGGCCAGGCCCGAGCTCGACCGTGAGCAGGCCGCCGGAGAACTCCACCGGCCCGCCGACATACAGGCCCGTGGTGTCCTCGAAGACCTGCAGATCCGCGTACTGCCCGCGCACGCGGATCAGCTCGGCCTTGAGACGAAGATCGCCCAGGACGGCGTAGCCAACCTCGTTCTGGATGACGGGTTTCTCGAACGCCACGGTGAGCAGGTTGCCGCTCACCGAAACGATGTGACCGACGTTAGGCATGGTTGCTCTCGTTCATGGGATCCTCACGCATCGTGTGCCTCGGGGGCATCGCTGGTCTCGTAGCGCTGCTCGAGCCGCTCCAGGGTGGCCCGCAGGACCCGGCGGCCCTCGTCGACGTCGCGTTCGGCCCACGCCCCGGCGTCGCGGAGCCGCTGGGCGTACGCGAACACCGCGGCGAAGCCCCAGGGCACCACGCCGGCCAGGTCGTCGAGCAGGCGCCAGCGCAGCTCGTGGAGAAGACGCTCGCGCTCCAGCGGATCGGCGGCGTCGAAGGCGCGCCCCACGGCGTCCTCGACGTCCACGCGGAAGCCCTCGTGCTCGCGAAGGTAGGGCTCGGGCGTGACGCCCCAGGCCGGTGCGCGACGGCGCGCCACGGCGTTGCGAAGTTGCCGTTCGCCGTCACGCCAGCGACGGGTGACCGCCCCGGTCTCGCCGGGTGCGCCGGCACCGGCCGCCGGATCCTCCAGTGCGCGCAGCTCGTCCTCGCCGAGGAACGGCCGGCACTGCTCCAGCAGCGTCGCCACCGTCATCGGAGGGGGTTCGTCGAGGGTGAAGGAGGGAAGGGTCGAGAGGAGGTAGGCGTACACGGTCTCGCCGGCCGCTAGGGCCGGGCCTCGTCCGCGTGCCCCTCGGCCCCTTCGAGCGCGCTGTCGGTAGCGATGAGCTTGGCGAGCTCCGGACGCAACATCTCGCCCAGAACCGAAGCGATGGCCTCGAGCGTGAAGTCGTGCTCGACGTGGTCGCCGTTCACCGACACGCGGAAGCCCTTGTCGATGTCCCGGCCCAGCCGGATGTCCACACCCTTGGCGAGCTTCTGTCGGTACTCGTCGGCGTAGAAGCGAGCGAGCTTCTCGCGGTCCTCTTCGCCGAGCAGCACGCTCATGCGGCGTTCCGGGCCGCTGCGCTGGGCGTAGGCCTCGGCCATCACCAGGAGCATGTCGCGCAGCGTCTCGGGCGTCAGCGTCTCGCCGAGCGAGTCGTGCACCAGCGCCATGACGACGTCCTCGACGCCGCGTCGAACGGCCATCAGCACGTCGCGTCCGGCCTGTTGGAGCGCGCGCTCGCCCCGCTCGCGCGCGAGGTCGGCCTCGCGCTCGGCACCGGAGCGGATGCGCGTCGCCTCGGCGTTGGCTGCCGCGATGCGACGCTTCGCCTCGGCCTCGGCGTCGGCGAGGATGGTGCGTGCCTTGGCTTCGGCTTCGTCCACCACCTCGCCCTGGAGCTTGTCGATCAGGGATTGCAGGGCTTCGGGCATGGGGCCCCTCTCACGGACGCGGCGACCAGGTGAGAAGGTGCCTCCCCATAACCCGCGTACAGCGTGCGGTGGGAAGGTGGCGTCCTTCGCCTGGTCGCCGGTCTCGAGCAGCTCAATCTCGCCTTCTTGTAACACGTACGGCCGCTCGTCGTGGGGGTTACAAACGTCCTGATGGGCGGGATGTCCCGCCGCGCGAGGCGCCCTTCCCGAGCGCTCAGAAGCGCTCGGTGACCGTCTTCATCTCCATGAACCCGCGCAGGTAGTCGGGTCCGCCCGCCTTGGCGTTGGTGCCCGACAGCTTGAACCCGCCGAAGGGTTGGATGCCGACCAGGGAGCCGGTGATCTTGCGGTTGATGTAGAGGTTCCCCACATCGAAGACGTCGCGCGCCCGCTCGATGCGCATGCGGTCGCGCGAGCACAGGCCGCCCGTGAGGCCGTACATGGTGGCGTTGCCGAGCTCGATCGCGTGATCGAAGTCGCGCGCCTTCATCACCGACACCACCGGACCGAAGATCTCCTCGCACGCGATGGTCGCGCTCTGTGGCACGTCGGCGAAGACGGTCGGCTGGATGAAGTACCCCTTGCCCTCGGCCGCGCCGCCCCCGAGCACCAGTCGGGCCTCCTGCTTGCCGGTCTCGATGTACGCCAGGATCTTGTCGTACTGCTTCTTGTTGATCACGGCGGCCACGTCGGCGTTCTGCTCGGCCGGTCCCACCCGGAGCCTCCGCGCGCGCTCCAGGAACCTCTCCAGCACGGCGTCGTACACGGCGTCCACGACGATGAGGCGGCTCATGGCCGAGCACTTCTGGCCCTGGAACCCGAACGCGCCGGCGACGGCGGCGTCCGCGGCGAGGTCCAGATCGGCGGTCTCGTCGACGATCAGCGCGTCCTTGCCGCCCATCTCGGTGAACACGCGCTTGATCCAGTTCTGCCCGGGATGGACCTTCGCGGCGCGCTCGTTGATCCGCAGGCCGGTCGCCACCGAACCGGTGAAGTTGATGAAACGGGTGCGGGGATGATCGACCAGGGCGTCCCCGAGATCGGCGTCCTCGCCGGTCAACAGGTTGATGACGCCCGGCGGGAAGCCCGCTTCGTCGACGCACTCCATGAACTTCTGCGCGATGATCGGCGTCGAGGGCGAGGGTTTGAGGATGACCGTGTTGCCCACCGCCACCGGACCCACGGTGGTGCCGACGAGGATCGCGAGCAGGAAGTTCCAGGGCGGGATGACCACGCCGACCCCGAGCGCCTTCAGGTGGCTGGTGTTCTCCTCGCCGGGAACGTCGTAGGTCGGGAGCGGCCCGGCCAGCTTCAACGACCGGCGCGCGTAGTACTCGCAGAAGTCGATCGCCTCGGCGACGTCGGCGATGGCCTCGAGGTAGTTCTTGCTCGCCTCGAAGACCTCCCATGCGGCCAGCTCCTCGCGGCGCCGGCGCAGTACGGCGGCGAGCTTCACCAACGTGCGCGCGCGATGCGCCATCGGCAGTCGAGACCAGGTCTCGAACGCCTCCTGAGCGGCCGCCATGGCGCGCTCGATCTCGGGGCCCTTGCCCTTGGCGCTGCGACCCACGACGCGGTCGGGATCGCAGGGATCGACGGAGGTGAGGTACTCCCCGGTGTCGACGCGCTCGCCGCCGATCACCAGCGGGTAGTCGCGCCCGAGCCGGGAGCGCACCTCGTCGAGCGTGCGCTCGAACGCCTGACGCGTGGAGGGGTCGGAGAAGTCCAGGTAGGGCTCGGTCTCGTAGGGTTCGAACAACATGCGTGATGACTCCTTGTCTGGATCGCTCGGGCTCAGCCCGCGATGCCGCGCAGCACGAACGCGAGGTTGGCAGGGCGTTCGGCGAGGCGGCGGCTGAAGTAACCGTACCAGTCCTCCCCGAACGGCACGTACACCCGGAGCGGGTGCCCTTCGCGGACCAGCCGGTCCTGCAGGTTGGGCTTCACGCCGTACAGGAGTTGGAACTCGTAGCGCTCGCCGTCGAGGGCGGCGCCCCGCACGAAGGCTGCGACCTCGCCGAGGATCCGCTCGTCGTGGGTGCCCACGTTCACCTTGCCGCCGACCTCCAGAGCGCGATAGGTGAGCTCGCGGTAGGCGCGATCGACGTCCGCCTTGTCCTGGTGGGCGACCTCTCGCGGTTCGTTGTACGCCCCCTTCACGATGCGCAGGGCGGGCACGGGGGAGAGCGCCAGGAGCCGCTCGAGATCGTCGGGCGTGCGGTAGAGGTAGCTCTGCAGGACGGTCGAGACGTCGTGGTGCCCGGCGGCCCACAGGCGTTCGAACAGCGCCAGGGTGGCGTCGACGTAGCCGCTGCTCTCCATGTCCAGGCACAGGTGACCGCCGCGACGCGTCGCGGCCTCTGCGAGATCGCCCGCCAGATCGAAGGCCAGATCGGCATCGATGCCGAGCCCCAGCTGGGTGGGCTTGGCGCTGAAGTAGGGCTCGAGCCCGGAGCCCGCGGCGGCCTCGAGGGCCGCCAGGATCCGTGCGGCCGCCTGGCGCGCCGCCGCCTCGTCGCTCACGAACTCGCCCAGCACGTCGAGAACGATGCCCTTGCCCGAGCGCTCGATCGCCTGCAGGTGGGGCAGGGCGGACGCCAGCGATTCGCCGGCGACGAAACGCCCCACGCCCAGCCGCCATCCGGCCCGGGTGATGAAGCCGCGTACGAGCGGGGCGTCCGACACCGCCAGCATGGCGCGGCGGTAGACGCCGTCGAGCGTCACGAGCGGCCCCGCTTCGCGGAGGAAGACCACCGTGGTGGGTTCACGCGTCACTCTACCGCCGCCCGGTCGAACAGGGATCCGGCTCCCAGGCACCCCGCGTACTCGCCCGGCAAGGACACACGTTGACAGGACCGAGCCGTCGCCGTAGCCTACCGCTGTTGTCCCAAATCGGTTCCGATGCTCGCTCGCGGGGGTGACGGGGCTCATGCGTGGGGGGTGGCTCGAGGCTGCCCGCTCTCGGCTGCATGGCGCCGAGGGGGAATGGGAGGAACGATGTCCAGGAAGTGGATCGTCTCGACTCTGGTCGCGCTGGCGTTCGCGCTCGCCACGAGCGCCGTGTTCGCCGCCAACCCCATCGTGATCGGCGTGCAGGCGCCCATCACCGGTCAGTACGCCAACGAGGGGCAGGGCATCGAGAAGGGCGTCAAGCTGATCGCCAAGCAGATCAACGACCAGGGCGGCCTGCTGGGCCGCACCATCGAGGTGAAGACCTGCGACGACGGCGGGCAGGCGTCCCAGGCCGCCATCTGCGCGCGTCAGCTCGTCAACGACGGCGTGCTCGCCGTCATCGGCACCTACACCAGCGGCGCCGCGCTCGCCGCCGAGCCCATCTACGCCCGGGCGAACGTCATCCAGACCTCCGACGGCACCAGCGACCAGCTGACCGCGGGCGGGTACAAGACGTTCTTCCGGAACGCTCCTCCCAACAGCGCCGAGGCGAAGTTCACCGCCGAATACCTGGTGAACGGCAAGAAGTTCCAGCGCATCGCCGTGCTCTCCGACCACTCCAGCTTCGCCAAGGGACTCTCCGATGCGGTCGTCCAGGCCGTCAAGGACGACGGCGGCAACCTCGTGTACAGCGGCTTCATCACCGCCGGTTCGCAGGACTACACGGCGGTGCTCACCAAGATCAAGTCGGTGAACCCGGACGTGCTCTACTTCTCGGGCTACTATCCCGACGGCGGGCTCATCCGCGCGCAGATGGAGCAGCTCGATATGGGCGCGACCTTCGTCGGCGGCGACGCCAACCAGAACGTGGCGTTCGCCAAGATCGCCGGCAACGCGGCTCAGGGCGCGATCATCATCAACGTGCCGTCGCCCGACAACCTGCCCTACCCCGAGGCCAAGCAGTTCCTGGCCGACTACAAGGCGGCCTACGGGCAGGAACCGCCCAGCATCTACACCTTCACCAACGCCGACGGCTTCCGCGCCGTGATCGCCGCGGTGAAGGCCACGCAGAGCACCGATCCTGCGAAGCTCATCCCGTGGCTGCACGACCTGAAGGACTTCCAGGGACTCACCGGCACGTTCTCGTGGGACGCCACCGGCGAGCGCATCGGCAGTCCGTTCACGGCGTTCGAGATCCAGGCCGACGGCTCGTACAAGATCGTCTACCCGGAGTCGGCCACGCAGTAGCGGCCGGCCCGCGCCGCAGGCGCGGGCGCTAGGGCTCCATGGACGTCGTCCTGCAGCAGTTCATCAACGGTGTGACCGTGGGCGGTTTCTACGCTCTGATCGCCCTCGGTTACACCATGGTCTACGGGGTGCTGAAGCTCATCAACTTCGCGCACGGCGACCTGTGCATCCTGGCCGCCTTCATCGGGCTTACCGTCCTGACCAGCGGCCTCGGCGGGGCCAACGCCGGCGCCCTCCTGCTGGCTGCGGCCTTCATCGTGGCCGCTGTCGCTGTCGGTATCGCGGGCGCGGTCCTGGAGTTCACGGCGTACCGCCCGCTGCGCAAGGCGCACCGGCTCTCCGCCGTGGTCTCGGCGCTAGGCGCGTCGATGCTGATCGAGAACGGCATCATGCTGATCTGGAGCCCGCAGGTCCAGGTGTTCCCGGCCAACCTCCTGCCCGACCTCACGTGGAAGATCGGCAGCGCGTCGATCAGCTTCGTGCAGGTGATGATCATCGCGGGTTCGCTGATCCTCATGGCGGCCCTGTACTTCTACGTGCATCACACCCGCTTCGGGACCGCCATCCGCGCAGCGGCGATCGACCAGGACGCCGCCCGGCTCATGGGCATCAACGTCAACCGGGTGATCGCCAGCGTGTTCGTGGTCGGGCCGGCGTTGGGCGCGGTGGGCGGCCTGTTCGTGGGGCTCTACTACCGCGAGGCGTACTTCAACATGGGCTGGATCTACGGCCTCAACGCCTTCATCGCCGCCATCATCGGCGGCATCGGGAACATCCCGGGCGCCATGCTCGGGGGCCTGCTGCTGGGGCTCTTCAACGCCTTCGCCGCGGGCTACGTCTCGAGCTCCTGGCAGGAGGCCATCACGTTCGCGCTCCTCATCGCCATCCTGCTGGTGCGGCCCACCGGCATCCTGGGCGAACGCGTGGCGGAGAAGATATGAGCGCGCCCGTTCGCCGCGGCACGGGGGCCGGCTAACGCATGGTCGCTCCACGACCGACCGCGCTGGGAAGGGCGCGCCGCGCGCTGGGCCCGGCCTTCTGGCTGCTCGGCCTGCTGGTGCCGGTCCTGCTCGGCGGGAGCTGGATCAGCATCCTGGCGATCTTCGCGATCTACGCCATCGTCGCGCTCTCGCAGGACATCGTGCTGGGGCGCGCCGGCATGTACGACATGGGTCACGCCGTGTACTTCGGGGTGGGCGCGTACGTCACCGCCATCCTCAACACCCGGCTCGGCTGGCCGATCTTCGCCACCTGGCCGATCGCCATCGTGGTGGCCGCGCTGGTCGGCGTGGTGCTCTCGGCCGGCATCGTGAAGCTGCGCGGCGATTACCTGCTGGTGGCCACCATCGGCTTCAACATCATCTTCGTTCTTGCCCTAGGGAACAACGTCGCCGACGTCACCGGCGGTCCCGACGGCATCTTCGGGATCGGCGTGCCCCAGCTGTTCGGAACGGCGCTCTCCAGCCAGGGCGCGTTGTTCTACCTGGACTGGCTGGCGCTGGCGGCCGTGCTGCTGCTCATGCGCAACCTCGAGCGGTCGCGGATCGGGCGCGTGTTCCGTTACCTCAAGGAGGACGAGCTCGCGGCCACCACGCTGGGCATCGACGCCCGCTACTACAAGATCCTGGCGTTCGCGATCGGCGCCGGCGTGGCAGGAGCCGCGGGCACGTTGTTCGCGGTCCAGCTCGCCAGCGTCAGCCCGGGCTCGTTCGTGTTCACCGAGTCGGTGACCCTCTTCGCCATCGTGCTGGTCGGTGGTCAGGCGTCCATCCCCGGCGTGCTGCTGGGAACGGCGCTGATGTTCGTGGTGCCCCAGGTGTTCCGTGGGCTGGCACAGTACCGGTACTTTGCCTTCGGCATCGCGATGATCGTGGTGATGGTGTTGCGCCCCCAGGGGATCTGGCCGCGCGGGAGGGCGCGATGACGTCGGCGCGGGCTGGAGGACCGTTGCTCGAGCTCGACGGCATCTCGATCAGCTTCGGGGGCCTGCGCGCCGTCGACGACCTGAGCTTCCGCGTCACGGAAGGGGAGATCAAGGGACTCATCGGGCCCAACGGCGCGGGCAAGACCACGGTGTTCAACATGATCACCGGCGTCTATCGACCCGACGAGGGGGGCATCCGTTTCGACGGCGAGGAGATCACGGGGCAGGCGCCGCACCGGGTGGCCCGCCACGGCATCTTGCGCACCTTCCAGACCATCCGCCTGTTCGCGGGCATGACCGTGCTGGAGAACGTCCTGGCGGGGCAGCACCTGCGTACGCGCCAGACCTGGTGGCAGAGCCTGCTCGGCACGCCCGGTCAGCGCCGGGAGGAGCGGGCGCTCGTCGAGCGCACCATGGAAACCTTGCAGCACCTCGACCTCGCCGGGGTCGCACACGAGGTAGCGACCTCGCTGCCCTACGGCGTGCAGCGCCGCGTGGAGCTGGCCCGCACGCTGGTGGCGGGCCCCAAGCTGCTCATCCTCGACGAGCCCGCGGCGGGTCTGAACGACCGGGAGTCGGCGGCGCTGAACGACACCATCACGTCGATCCGCGACGGTGGGGTCACCATCCTGCTGGTGGAGCACGACATGAACGTCGTGATGAACGTGACCGACAGCATCGTGGTGATCAACTTCGGCAAGAAGATCGCCGAGGGCGGGCCTGCCGAGATCCAGCGCGATCCGGCGGTGATCGAGGCCTACCTCGGGCAGGACGACGAGGAGGCCGCGGCGTGAGCCTGCTCGAGGTGACCGATCTGGCGGTCAGCTACGGGCAGATCCAGGCCCTGAAGGGCATCTCCCTGGAGGTCGCGCAGGGCGAGGCGGTGGCGATGCTCGGCGCCAACGGGGCGGGGAAGACGACGTTGATGCGGAGCCTGAGCGGGTTGATCCCGCCGCGCTCGGGGCGGATCGTTTACGACGGCGTGGACATCACCTCCCTCGGAGCCGACCGCATCGTGCGCCAGGGCATCGCCCAGTCTCCCGAAGGACGCCGCGTCTTCGGCACGCTCACGGTGGCCGAGAACCTTCGGCTCGGTGCGTACACCCGGCCTTCCGAAGAGCTCGAGGGCTCCCGCGCCCAGGTCTACGAGCTGTTCCCCCGTCTGCGGGAGCGCCGCGGCCAGCTCGCCGGCACCCTCTCGGGCGGCGAGCAACAGATGCTCGCGATCGGCCGGGCGCTGATGGCGCGCCCCCGCTTGCTGCTGCTCGACGAGCCGAGCCTGGGTCTCGCGCCCCTGCTGGTCAAGGGCATCTTCCGGGCGCTGGAGGACATCCGCGCCACCGGCGTGACCATCCTGCTGGTCGAGCAGAACGCACGCATGGCTCTCAAATTCGCCGACCGCGGCTACGTCCTCGAGGTCGGATCCATCGTGCATCAGGACCACGCCCCGGCCTTGCTGGCGTCGCCGGAGGTCCAGGCCGCGTACCTGGGCAAAGCCTGAGCGGAACGAGGCCGAAAGCCGTCGTGGCGACGGGCCTACGAGAGTCCGGGAGCGCTGCCCGGGGCGAGTAAAACTTCGAACAGTGAGCCCAGTGCGCTCTTGCTACCCTTTCCTGGACGGTCCCCGGACGCGTTGGGGGCGGGGCCAGAGGTCCTGATGACGATGACGCGCAACCCTACCCAGACGGCCGCGGACACGCTCCCTCGAGAGGCGCGCGGGTGAAGCTCTTCTTCGTCCGCCATGGCGAGCCCGACTGGAACCTGGTGGAGATGCGCGGCGCTCGCGGCTGGGCGAAGGACTTCGCGCCGCTCACGCCGCTGGGGCGTGTGCAGATCGACACCATCGCCGGCGACTTCCGCTTGCAGGAGGCCGACGCCATCCTCTGCAGCACCTTCACGCGGGCGCTCGAGTCGGGGGCGCTGCTCAGCCGCGCCCTGAACAAGCCGCTGTTCGTCGAGTACGACCTCCACGAGTGGCTCCCCCAGAAGGATCCGCTCGCCGACGTGGACGAGCATCTGCTGGAGCGCGCCAAGCAGACGCTCTCGGGGACCCGGGCCGAGGACCCCTCGGCCCCGTGGGAGAGCCTGCACGAGGTGCGCGACCGCGTCCTCACGGTGCTCAACCGCTACCGCCGGTTCGAGAGCGTCGTGGTGGTCACGCACGGCGTCGTCATCGGCAGCCTGGTGGGGATGCGGCGCCTGGTGGACCACGCCGAGATCGTGCCGTTCGAGATCGACCTCGACCATCCGGGGCCCGCTCCTACCGCCGCCGAGCACACCGTTCCCACGCGCTGAGCGGCCGCCGCACGCCGGCCGTCGCTGCGCTCGCACCTCGCGCTTCGCGGGCGCGCTATCCTGGCGCGGTGACGCGCGCCTGGTTCACCATCCTGGAAGGACCGCTGGTGAGGCTGCGCCCGCTCGAAGCGGGCGATGTGGAGCCTCTCACCGCGATCGCTCTGGCTCACCCGCATGTGTACCGCTTGACCTCGACCCCGTCGAGCCACGAGCAGGCCGAGGCCTACTTCGCGCGCGCCTTCCGGGAGATGGCCGAGGGAACCTCGTTGGTGGCGGCGGTCGAAGCGCAGCCGTCCGGGCGGCTGCTGGGGAGCACCCGGCTGACGGAGATCGACTCGCGTCACCGGCGCTGCGAGCTGGGATACACCTGGTACCGGCCGGACGTGTTCAACAGCGGCGTCAACGTGGACTGCAAACGCCTCATGCTGGCGCACGCCTTCGAAGAGCTCGACCTGCACCGGGTCCAGATCCACACCGACGTCCGCAACGTGCGCTCGCAGCGGGCCATCCGCGCTCTCGGCGCCCGTTACGAGGGCGTGCTGCGGCGGCACATGATCACCAAGGACGGGGAGGTCCGCGACACCATGGTCTTCGCCGTCACCGACGAGGACTGGCCCCACGTCCGGACGCGGCTCGAGGAGCGCCTGGCGCGCCGCCGGCAGGGACCGACGCACGCCTGAGCGCGCGCGGTGTCAGCGCACGCCGTGCAGGATCTCGGCGAGCGCCTCCGCGTCGGTGATGAAGACCTCCTTCGGCCGCGTCTCGATGACGCCCTCGGCCTCGAGGGCCTTGAGGGCGCGCGTGACCGTCTCGCGGCTGGTCCCGGCCAGGCTCGCGAGTTCCTGGTGGGTCAGGCGCACCAGCGCCCGCTTCTCGTCGATCTCGACGACGCCGCCCCGGTAGAGCCTCAGGAGCACGTACGCCACGCGCCCCTGCGCGTCCTTGTACGACAGGATCTGCGACTCGTCGTCCATGCCGCGAAGCCGGCTCGCCAACGTCGTCGTGAGGTTGAGGCTGATGGCCGGGTAATCGGCCAGCAGCTTCCGGAAATCGTCGTTGAACAGCAGGTAGGCGGTGACCTCGTTGAGCGTCAGGGCGGTCGCGCTGCGCGTCGACTCTCCGAGCAGCGCCATCTCGCCGAAGAACTCGGGGGGTTGCAGGATCGCCAGCGTCTTCTCGTGACCGCCGAGGTCGATCTTCGAGAGCTTCACCTGCCCGCCCCCCAGGATGTACAGGGCCTCGCCCTTGTCGCCCTCCTGGAAGACCGTGATGCCCGCTTCGTACACTCGGCGCCGCACGGCCGTCGCCGCGATCGCCATAGCGCGGTCGGGCGCGCCGCGGAACAGCGGCACATCGCGCAGGAAAGCCGTCAAGGTCTCCGAACCGTTGTCGTCTCCAGCCATCGATCCCTCTCCGGTGCCTCCGACCCGTCGCGCTGTGCGTGGACGGGCCACAGGTGGCCTACTCTCGCCGGCGCCGCCTCCCGGCGCGCGCCCACGGTACCTACAGACCGTACCGTATAGTACCCCCGTGTCCGCCGTGCTGGAATGCCGCGCGCTGAGCCGAGGGTACCCCGGGCCCAACGGCGGCCTCGAGGTGCTGAGCGGCGCGAGCCTCCGCGTCGGGCCCGGCGAGGTGGTCGCCGTGCTCGGCCCCAGCGGGTCGGGCAAGAGCACCCTCATCCACATCCTGGCCGGCCTCGATCAGCCCGACGCGGGCGAGGTGTTCTGGGGCGATCTCGCGGTCCACGAGCGCCGGCCGCAGACGCTGGCCACCGAGCGAGCGCGCACCCTGGGGCTGGTCTTCCAGAACCACTACCTGCTCAAGGACCTGAGCCTGCTCGAGAACGTGATGCTGCCGGGCCGCATCCTGGGGGAGGTGGACGAGGCGCGCGCCCGCGCTCTGCTGGCGCGCGTCGGCCTCGAGGCGAGGCAGGGCGCCGTGCCGGGGCGGGTGTCGGGCGGCGAGCGTCAACGTGCGGCGGTGGCCCGTGCCCTGGCCCTGGGACCGCGGCTGTTGCTCGCGGACGAGCCCACCGGAAGCCTGGACAGGAAGAACGCGCGCGCCGTGTTCGAGCTGCTGCTGGAGCTGGCGCGCGAGCGCGACACCGCGGTCGTGATGGTGACGCACGACGAGGAGCTCGTGCGTTCGGTCGAGCGGCGCTACCACCTCACGGCGGGGCGCCTCGAGCCGGTGGCTGCAACCGGTTGAGACGCTTCTGCGACGGCGCCTCCACGCGAGGTGCTAGACTCGCGCCAACGCAGGCAAGAAGGTGCCGTCCCGGAAGACCCGAGGGGACGGCCGGCCTGTAACAACACGACCTACTTAGGAGGTGGGTATGAAGAGACTGGCCCTATCGGTGGCCGCGGTTCTGCTGGCCCTATCCGGGCTCGCGGGCGCCCAGACCCTGGTCTACGGGGAGA
>Ga0102962_1000409_pt1 | contig 21216 bp, 15 predicted proteins | sample SalPonF2_C_D2_MG_FD_84519 | JGI IMG/M metagenome (GOLD analysis project Ga0102962, IMG submission 84519) | Salt pond soil microbial communities from South San Francisco under conditions of wetland restoration - Salt Pond MetaG SF2_C_D2_MG ...
CTCGGCCATCGCCCCCGGCTCGCTCAGGCGCCGCTTGATTTGGCTCTGTGACTCCATGCCGCCACTGTAGACGGCGACGATGAACTTGTCCAGCGGGAATTATGGGTCAGGGGCAGGGCTAGCACGTTGATATGTTCTGCCGCCAAAACGGTCGCGATGTCACGGAGCAGCCCAAAGCGGTCGTAAGCCTCCACGACCACGTCCACAGAGTAGCGCCCGGATGCGCGTGAGCCCCACTCGACGTCGACAAGCCGGTCGTGCTTCGCTTCGGGCAGACGTAAAATGCTGGTGCAGTCCAGCCGATGCACGGTCACCCCGCGCCCGCGGGTGATGAATCCGACGATGGCATCTCCAGGTACCGGACAACAGCAACGGGCTAGGCGTGTAAGCAAATTGCCCACGCCTGCGACGGTAACGTCGTCCGCTCGGAGCCCCTGCGCGCTGGCGGGTCTGCCCCTCTGACGTGCGCGCTGCAGTGCAGGCTCGGGCGGTTTGCGCAACGCGTAAGCAGCGGAGGCAATTTGCGTACCGGTTATGTCGCCGGCACCGACCGCCGCCAGAAAATCGTCCGTCGAACGAAACTTAAGGCGCTGTGCCAGTTTGTCCAGGCCCACGTCCGACAAACCGGTACGGTGCAGTTCCCGTTCTACAACCCCGCGGCCGGCGGCAATGTTCAGATCCCGATTTTGTTGCTTGAACCATTGACGCACCTTGGAGCGCGCCCGCGGGGTTTTGAGGTAGCCGAGCTCCGGGTTCAGCCAGTCGCGGCTTGGCGCCGGCTGCCGGGTGGTTAGCACCTCCACTTGTTGGCCGTTGCCGAGCGCGTAAGTCAACGGAACGATGCGTCCATCGGCCTTCGCCCCTCGGCAGCGATGACCGATCTCGGTATGCACGTGGTAGGCGAAATCCAACGGTGTGGCCCCCAGCGGAAGACACACCACCCTCCCCCGGGGTGTGAGCACATAAACGCGGTCCTCAAGGACTTCCGACCTGAAGCGGTCGATAAAATCGCCCGCTTCAGAATTGTCCTCCTTCCACTCGAAGAGCTGGCGCAACCACGCAATACGCTGAGCGAGCGCCTGATCGTCGCGCACTCCCTCTTTATAGCGCCAGTGGGCTGCCACGCCCAGTTCGGCGTGGCGATCCATTTCCCGGGTGCGGATCTGCACCTCCAGAACCTTGCCCTCAGGACCCACGACAGCGGTATGCAGGGACTGGTATTGGTTCTCCTTGGGATTGGCGATGTAGTCGTCGAATTGCTTGGGTATGTGGCGCCAGACTGAATGAATAGCCCCGAGCGCGGCGTAGCAGTCCGCCACTGCCGGCACCAGTACGCGTACGGCGCGGACGTCGAAAATTTCATCGAAATGCGCACCCTTCCGCTGCATCTTGCGCCAAATGCTGTAGATGTGCTTGGGGCGACCCTTGACTTCAGCCTCAATCCCGGCCTCCCTCAAGGCCTGACTGGCGCAGTCAACGACGCGCGCAATGTAGCGTTCGCGATCGCTCCGGCGCTCATCAAGCGAACGAGCGATGTCCCGGTAGGCTTGTGGCCGCAGACAGCGCAGCGCCAGATCTTCCAGCTCCCACTTGAGCTGCCAGATGCCCAGCCGGTTCGCCAGCGGTGCAAAAATGTCCAGCGTTTCCCTGGCGGTACGCCGTTGCTCGTCCATAGGCAGGTGGCTCAACGTGCGCATGTTGTGCAACCGATCCGCCAGTTTGATGAGCACGACACGCACATCTTCGGCCATGGCCAACAGCATCTTGCGCAGGTTTTCCGCTTGATCGCGTTGCGGGCGCCTTTCGTCCCGCGCCCGGCGCACCTCCTGTATGACATCAAGCTTGCTCGCCCCGCCCACAAGGCGCGCAACGCCTACGCCAAATTCCGCCTGCAACTCGCGCTGCGTGTACTGCGTGTCTTCGATGTCATGGAGCAACGCGGCGGCCAGCGTCCCGGCGTCCATGTGCAACTCCGACAGGATTTCGGCCACCGCCATGCAATGGCGCACGCGGGCCGCACCCGATAGGCTTTGTTGCTGCCCGTGCGCGATCGTGACCCGCTGCAAAGCACGGCGGACCAGTTCTGCCTGCTCCGCAGATAGTCCCTCGGAGATCGAAGCTAACCACGCCTGCACGTCGCACAAAGGCGCACGGCTATTGTTGCGCTTGTTGGTCACCATGATGTCAAGAATAACGACCCAGCCGGGGCCTTTTCACCCACTGGCGGGACATGAGGGGCGAGACGCCGGCATAAACCATTCCGTACCGCCGTTGGGCCCCATGGGTGGCGGCAGCGGCTTTCCGAACCAGACCGTCTTCCGACTCATCCGTGCAACGCATGGGGAACAGGCGGGCTACTGTTGGGTGATGCAGTGCACACCGCCGCCTCCGTATGCAAGATGATGGATGCGTACCGGCACCACTTCGCGGTCCGGGAAAACGCGCACCAGGGTGCCGGCTGCGTCCTGATCGGCGGCCATGCCATACGCCGGCCATATCGCCGGTCACGCCGTCCGGATCGCCTCCGCCAATCAAGCACTTATGTGCTTGATTACGAGCGGCACATCCCTGTGCCGCAGGGCACCTCGAGTTTTCCGATGTGCCCTAACGCTATTTGTACGCGATTGCAGCGCTGCTGGGGCCGATCAGTGGCCGCACCTCGGTGCGCCGGAACCCGGCTTCTTCGCACCAGCACGCGAAGTCGCGGCCGGTGAAATTAAACCCGCTGCCGGTCTCGATCAGCATGTTCAGCGACATCATGAGGCCGTGGGCATTGTGGCGGCGTTCATCGTCAATGATGCTTTCGACGACGATGTAGACGCCGTCCGCCGGCAGCGCTTCGTAGGCTTTGCGGATGAGAAGCTTCTTCTGCTCAAGCCCCCAGTCGTGCAGGATATTGCCCATGGTGATGACGTCAGCCGCCGGGAACGGGTCGGCGAAGAAGTCCCCCGACAGCAGCGTGATGCGCCCCGTCAAGCCGGCCTTCTCGACAGCTTGACGGGCAACCGGCTCGACCGCCGGCAGATCCAGACTGGAGCATTCGAGCTGCGGGTAGCGGCTTACGATGGCCACCGACAGCGCCGCTTCCGAGCCGCCGATGTCGCACAGGTGCCGGTGCCGGGAAAAATCGTACGCCTCGGCGAGCGACGTGAAGCTGCGCCGTTGTACGCTGGTCATCGCCGAGATGAATTGCTCCAGGCGCTGTCGATCCGCATACAGCGCATCGAACGTCGCTTGAGCATTGCCTTTGCTTTGTGCCTGTGCCTCGCCGTTGCGAAGCCCCTCGATCAGCCGGCTCCAGTCTGCATAGAGACGATCATGGGCCATCTCGAGAATGCCGCCGAGGTAGTCGGGTTTGGACCGGTCGAGAAAAGCGGCGGTGTCTTTCGTATTGCGGTAGACGGCATAGCGCCCGCTGCCCTCCCGTTCCAGAAACTGCAGCGCCACCAGGGTGTCCAGAAAATCCCACGTACGACTCTCATGCAACCCCACCGCGTCGGCCAGCGCCTGCCCGCTCATCGCGCCTCCACCGAGCGCTGTGAAAACGCCGAGCTTGACCGCGGTGAGCAACACTTGCGACGGCCAGAAGGCCATGCCGGTTTCCATGATTCGGGACGGATTCAGTGGGTCTGTCATTATGGGCGTCCTGTTCGGGGTCAAAGGGCAAAGCAGAGCGGTGCGCATGGCCCGTACCGAGCATGCCCGCGGTTCAGCCCGCCCTGGCCCGGGCGCCAACCGGCATGTGCAGGCCGTTTCTCAACCACCCACATAGACAGTCGCCCATCGTAAAGTGCGGCGCACGTTCCAGCCCGGGGTCTTTGAGCGGGTATCGAGACTGACATTCGAGGCCTTCTTGTAAGCCATCATGGGCGGCTGGAAGCAACAGCTACGCGCTGAGATCATCCTGATTGACGCGCTACAGGAAACGCTCCATACGGCAGGCGCGGACGCGATTTGGGCGTGTGCAGCAAGACAGTGTGGCGCTGCCTGCGCGGCCTGGTACGCGTGAACAGCCGCAGGTTGGTTGCGCGGACACATCGCCCCGCCTATACGACCCGGCCACGCCGGACTCGGCTGCATGGTGCCCATAATGACCGGACTCGCCCCATCTCGCTGGGCGCCGCTGACCTTAAATCGGGATGAGCGAGTGCCGTCCGTGGCCGTTGTGATCCCGGGTTGCTTGTATTAGCGCCGAGACCGCTCCTGGCTGCGTTTTCGCCCAACAAGCTGCCGGGGAAGACGGCTGACCAGGAACGGTCCGGTTTGTTCGCAGTTAGAGAATCCTGTTACGAGGCGTGGCTCGCCTGCGGCGTCGGCAGTATGCGCATCACCGGCGTGGGCTCCACCGGCGCCGGCACCACGAAACTTGCCTGCGGCGTCGGCAGCACGCGCAGCGCCGGTTTCGGATCCGCCACGGACGGCGGCACGACGAAGCTGGCCTGCGGCGTCGGCAGCACACGCAACACCGGCCTAGCGGGCGATAGCGGTGCGACATAGCTAGCCTGCGGCGTCGGCAGCACTTGTGGCGCCGGGCTGGCATAAACGGTTTGGGCAGCGAATGCCATAAAGGCGAAGGCGGCAATATAGTTAAGCTTCATCACAAATCCCCATCATTTGGCCAAGAGGCCCGCCCACGGGTCTCCACGCTTGGCACCGAAGAGCATGGCTATCCATGCGCTCTCCTCCGTTGCCGGGCGGGCTATATAACTTTCGGAGAGGATTGTTGATGAATTATGAGCAGCCGGCGAAAACCGGCTTGATCATTGACACCGGCGGCCGCAAAACCAAAAGAGCCGGCGCCTTGAGTGGGGCCGGCTTAAATATGGACGAATCCGCCTGTCCTGTGCGGCGTGACTCGGAGGCGCTGCGCTGCCGCCCCCTCACCGCATCTGCCTGACTAGCGCCTTCTTCAGTGCGAAGCCGATTCGCCGGCCGTGCCCATCGCATAAGCCGGGGCTCCGGCTCTTGCGCAAGCCTGGCTCCCAAGCCATAGGCAACTTTTTACACAAACAAAGCGTCCCGCAGCCGCATTTTCGCCGAGGTTTCGCGGCCAGCCTCGCCTGGCCTCGTCAGGAGCACGATGCAGCGGGATGTCGGAAGCTCACCGGTAACCTCATCGGCCGTCGCCGGCGCAGATCAGCCCGAAGCCTGGAGCTTGTCCTGCGTACGCCGCTCGAAATCACTGGCGTCGTGGCGTTCACGGAGCTGCCCCTCGGGCGGGCCGGAGACGCGGTTGACCATGCGCCCGCGCTTGACCGCAGGCCGGGCATCGATTGCCTGCGCCCAGCGCTGCACGTGCTCGTACTCCTGCACCTGCAGGAACTCGCCGGCGTTATAGAGCCGCCCCAGCGCCAACTGCCCGTACCAGGGCCAGGTGGCGATGTCGGCGATGGTATATTGGTCGCCCGCGAGAAAGTCAGCTTCGGCCAGGCGGCGGTTGAGCACGTCCAGCTGGCGCTTGGTCTCCATCGCATAGCGGTCGATCGCGTATTCGATACCGATCGGCGCATAGGCGTAGAAGTGGCCGAACCCGCCGCCGAGGTAGGGCGCGCTGCCCATTTGCCAGAACAGCCAATTCAGCGCTTCGGTACGCAGTCCCGGATCGGTCGGTAAAAAGGCGCCAAACTTCTCCGCCAGATAGAGCAGAATGGAGCCCGACTCGAAGACGCGTGTGGGCTTGGGTGTGCTTCGATCGAGCAGGGCCGGTATCTTCGAGTTCGGATTGATCGCGACGAAGCCGCTGGAGAACTGTTCGCCCTCGCCGATGTCGATCAGCCATGCATCGTATTCGGCGTCATGTCCCTGCGCCAGCAATTCCTCGAACATGACACCGACCTTAACCCCGTTGGGCGTGGCCAGTGAGTAGAGCTGGAAGGGGTGTTCACCCACCGGCAACTCTTTGTCGTACGTCGGACCGGCAACCGGGCGGTTGATGTTGGCGAACTTTCCGCCGCTTTCTTTAGGCCTCCACACGGCGGGCGGCTGGTAGGCAGTGTCGTTGCTCATGAAAACTCCTGAAGGGGTGGATGGAAGTCACCGCCGGTTTGGTTCCCGGCGGCGAAGATGTTTTCCCTATCACGATAACGTGTTAGGGATCATCCATCGACCCGGCTCTTATGAATGCCACGATCGGACACGACAACGCCGGCGGCAGCGGCGCTGGGCGCCATGCCGGATGCGCGCTGGCGTCACGTGACGCACAACCTTGACGAGGCAGTGCGCCCCGACTCTAGGATGGCGGGGTATTGCGGCGCTCGCGGAATTGATCCGAGGTCAGACCCTCTTCCATCGCCTCGATAGCGTCGTGTACGCGCTCATGCTCGTGTGCTGGGTCGTCGCCCCATTCATCGATGGTCTCGATATGGGTTTCATGGTGATGATGCATTTTTCGGTCCCGAAGCAAGCCAGATCCATCTCTGCTTCCTTTGACCCTCTTGCGTACGCAGAGTTCACGCGCAGGCAGGGCACACGCGATGCGCTTCAGGCTGGCGCCGCGCATGCCTCACGCGGAGCCGGCACCGACCTGCGAGGACGGGACCAGAAGCCGCCCTCGCAGGTCGGTTTTAGCGGCTATCCGTTGGACGGTTTGGCGTAAGACGGCAGCTCAACCTTGCCCGTCGCGGCACGCTTGGGCCAGACCGAGACCAGTTTGCCCTTCTGCCACTGCAGCGTCACAGTCGGCACGTAGTGCTTGCCGTACTTCAGGCCGTGTGTATAGGGACTCTTGCGTCCGTAAAAAGCCACGCGCCCAGTGGTCCCGACCCAATCGGTCTTCTCGAGTGCCTTCACCAGTGCATCGGCTTGTGTGCCGTGCGCACGCTTAACGGCCTGCGCCAATACATGCAGGGCATCGTAGGTGGTATAGGCATCGTAAGCGGGAGCCGCGCCGAAGCGCTTCATGAAGGTTTCCGTGAACGGCTCGCTCTTCGGAGTCACCTTAGCGCCAGGCGCGCCCGCGCTTTCGGTGATGACACCTTCAGTGGCCCCGTTGGTCGCCGACCAAAAGGAGCTGTCGCTTGCCTGCGCGTTGATGCCCGCGAGCTCGAACGGCGCCTCGTCATTGTGCCACTGGACGGTCATGCGAGCGCCCACGTGCGACAGTCCGGCAATAACCACTTGCGCGTGGTCCGACTCGATCTTGCTAAAAATCGGGCTGAAATCATGGGTGTCCGGAGAAAACACCACTTTGCCTACGACCTTGAAGCCAGCCTTGGGCAGGCATGCCTCGTAGCCCGCATCCAGCGGCTTGGTCCAGGCGGCGTTCTCGCTGACGATAATGGCACGATTAAGGTGCAGCTCGTCGTGAAGAACCTTGTGCGAGGCGTCGCAAACGGCCTGAGCCTGAAGCCGCGAGTTAAGCCACATCTGAAAGACGTATTTGAAGCGGTTGTAATGCGTGTGCACCTTATGGGTGATTTCGGTGCTGGCAGCACCGGATACGATGTAGGGAACCTTCATGCGCGCGGCCCACGGCTCGACAGCCAGGGCGTTCTCGCTGATGAAATCCCCGATGACGGCGACGACGTGATCCTGATTTACCGCACGCTGAAACGCGCGCACCGAATCGCTGGCCGAGCCGTGGTTGTCGTACTTGATGAGTTTGATCTTGCGACCGTTAACGCCACCGGCGGCATTGATTTCGCTCGCTGCCAGCTCTGCGCCCTGGAACAGCGCCTTGCCCTCGATATGCGCGGCGGGGGCAAGTACGCCCACACGGATAGGTCCTTGGGCGGCCAACGCCGTACCCAGTGCGCCCAGCGCCAGAGCCATCGTGGCAGTAGCGCCAAGCAGAAGGGTCAATAAGCCTTTTTGCCTTTTCATCGTCTTGCCTCCTCGCTATAGATGTCAGGCTTTTTTGACCCTGCGGTGACTTTTTTGCGCACACACGGCGCTTTCTACAAGCCACTCACCCGCAAGAGCCGATTCCAGTCGCCTTCCCCGGGCAGGGCCATAGGGTGACAGGGAGCAACGTCATGGAAGCAGTCTCGTCAACCCAACATACTCCGGCCGCGCGCAGGATGCACGCGCCAAGCAATCGTCAAAACCCGTACGCCGGCGCGCTTACATTTCTGGCCTGCGCTCAGCGCAGGACCCGCTCTGCACAAAATTGCGTGGCAAGTTGCACGTAAGGCTCACGAAATATGGGGACTGCGTGGGGATCGCCACGCAAGGGCTTGGTCAACGGCACGGCAATCCGACCTTGGGCCCCGGCGAGATATCCCGCCCTATGTCCTCAGAACAGCAAACGAGAGCAAAAAAAAAGCCGCCGCCAGGCAAATCCGGCGGCGGCCCCTGGACTACCCCTTTCTGCCCTACTCGTCCTTGGACATCTCCGCGATGCGGTTCGCCGGCGCACTGCCAAGCGCCCCGCCCGCGGTGACTGCGCGGTCGCTGCGCGCACGGCGCTCCTGCCGCAGCGGCAACAGCTTGCGCATGAAATCCCAGGCCATCAGCAGAGCACCGGCGGCGAACACCACGTCGCCGGGGAAGCGCAGCCATTGCCACAGCAGCGTGGTGTTGTAGAACTGCATACTGCGGGCCCAAGCATAGCCATGATTGTACACAGCGGCCAGTTGGGGCCAGCCGATGGGCCAGAAGTTCAGCACCAGCCAGAGTGCGAGCCCGCCGTTATACAACCAGAAGGCGGTAACGCCGGCCTTCTCGCCCCACGGATGCCGCTCTCCGGCGAAGTAGCGCAGCACGAAGTAAATCAGGCCGATGGCGAGCATGCCGAAGGCCCCGAACAGCGCCGTGTGCGCGTGTGCCAGGGTCAGGAAGGTGCCGTGCTCATAGTAGTTCACCAGCGGCGCGTTGAGCGTGCCGCCGCCGAACACCCCGGCCCCCACAAAATTCCAGAAGCCCGAGCCGAGGATGTAGAGGTAGGCCAGCCGGTGCGGGAAGCCGTCCTTATGCTTGATCTTGCGATGCTGCTCCAGGGCCTCGAGGATCAGCAACACCAATGGCACGATCTCGATGAATGAAAACATGGTGCCGATACCAAGCCACATCCCGGGCTCGCCCACCCAGTACAGGTGGTGGCCGGTGCCCAGGTCGCCTCCCAGGAAGATCAGGATCGCCTCGAAAAACAGGGCGCGCTGCGCCAGGGTACGGGAGACCAGCCCCAGCGACATCAGCAGGTACGCGGTCACCGCCACGGTGAACAGCTCGAAGGACTGCTCCACCCACAGGTGCACCACCCACCAGCGCCAGAAGTCGGTGATGGTGAAGGAGTGGTTCACGCCCGTGAGCGGGATCATGCCGAACAGGTACAGCACGGCGATGTTGACCGTGCTCAGGTACAGCACATGCTCCAGCCGCACCTTGCCGCGCAGCGCCTTCAGCGCGGGCATCATCGCCCGCAGCACCAGCGCGCTCCACGCCGCCAGGCCGATGAAGAAGCCGATCTGCCAGAAGCGGCCGAGTTCCAGGTAGGACAGCCCCTGGTTGCCGAACCAGAACCAGTTGTGGCTGATCCAGCCCTGGATGCCCATGTAGTCACCGACGATGGCGCCGCCGACGACCAGCATGGTGACCCAGAACAGCAGATCCACCAGCTTGCCCTGGCCCTTCGGCTCGCGCCCGCCGATCAGCGGTCCGAGAAACAGCGCGGCACCGATCCAGGCCACGCCGATCCAGACGATGGGCGACTGAATGTGCACCGAGCGCAGGAATTCGAACGGCAACCAGTGGTTGATGTTGATGCCGTAGAAGCTGGTGCGCTCGGCGTAGTCGTGCGCCATCAACGCGCCGGCAGCGATCTGCACCAGGAACACCGCGGCGACCACCAGGAAATACTTGCCGGTCTTCTTCTGGCTCTCGGTCAGCTTGGGGAAACCATCAAGCAGCACCGGCCTGGGCGCGTCGTCCTCGGTGTCGATCCAGCGCCGAAAGATAAACAGCACCAGCCCGATGGCGGCAAGCAACCACATGATCGACACCCAGGTCCAAATGGCCGTCGAGGTAGTCGGATGGTTGCCCACCAGCGGTTCGTACGGCCAGTTGCTGGTCCAGGAGTACGGCTTGCCCGGGCGCCGCGCGACGGTGGTCAACGAGGAATAAAGCAGGAAATCCGCGGTCTGGCGAGCGGTTTGCGGATTCAGGCTGTCCGCCTTGGCCCAGCCTTTGGCGAAGTCGTTCGACAGCAGGCCATGCACGATCTCGGGTCGGACTTTTCCGATCGCTGTCGCCACGGAATCCGGCAGCACCGTGGTACCGCCGTGGTTCAGCCGAATACCCTGCAATTCGTGCTGCATGACACGGCGCGCCTCGATCTGCTGAGCCTCGCTCAGCTCGGAGAAGCGCTTGCCGTAGCGCTGCTGGGCAATTGCCGCCTCGGTCGCCGTGCCCAGCTTCACCAGATACTGCGCGGTAAAATCCTCCCCAAAATACGAGCCCATGCCGTACAGACTGCCGTAGTCCATCAGGTCAGCCTTCTGGAAGCCGGCTTTGCCCTTCACGATATCGGCCCCGGTCATCACCGTCTGGCCGGACTCGGTCACGAATTGTTTAGGCTGCGGCGGCGCCTGCTGGTAAGTCTTAACCGTGGCCCATCCGAACGCGCCGAACGACGCGATAATAACGAACAGCAGGATCCACTTGAGCACCGTGGAGGTGCGGTCCGGCGGCTCCTGCCTGGCGTGGCGAACCGCCAGCTCAGCGAGGCTTTCTTGTGCCATGATTGCGCTCCCGACTTCGAATACTGGGGACAGAACGTTTCGCTATAAGATGTATCTGGTCTACATGTTTAAGCAACAGGCAGAGTATCGAAGCCCCACGGGCCATGTACTTGATCTTGGTCAAGGTAAGCGGTGCCCACTGACCGGATCGCGTTTATCAGCGACCGGCAAACCGTAAACGCGCCAACACGCTTGTCACCCGCCGTTCGCGGGCTTTCTTTAAGGGTCGCTCGTTCGTTTATGGTGCGCTCATCCCGACGCCCCGAGCGCCATGCCGGAGCCATCAGCGGGCCGTGGCATGACTGAGTTCCGTGCGTAGCGGTTTTCATTCTTCCCGGGTGGCCCCAAACCGGCGCCCGGGCAGTCAGCCGCCGACCGACCGATAAACTTGCCGTGGCGCCCCGATCCCCTTACATCCGGTAGTCCGGGGGATCGTTATCTGTCATGCCCGACACCCGCCCCTGCCCGATCGCTCTTGCACGTGCCGAGTTCCTCCCGCACCGGTTTCACAGCCACAGGATCGGCCGTTACTATCACCCCTTGCGGCGTCCTCTCCCTCTGCGCTGACTACAATACAAGGAGCCCCGGATTGCGCCACATAACGCGAACAACGAGCCACGCGGGCATTCTGTGCAGTGTCATCCTTCTACTGGCGCTCACCACCCTCGCGACGGCAGCCGGTGCCAAAACAAGCGGTCAGCCACAGGCCGCTGGCTCAAACCAAGAGCTTTTGCTCTCCGGGAGGACAGTCAATATTGACGGTGACGGCGTGCCGGATGGAACCGTCACTGTCACGATCGGAGGCAAGCGCGTGGCGCCGGACCAAGTTGCGCTCACACAGGGCAACGGCTTTTATCAGGTACGCATAAAGTTAGCGCCGGACACGCTACCGACATCACGAGTGAAACTGACCTTCAAGCATCCCTCCTATGAGAGCGTGACCCGTACCGTTGGCCCGGTCGCGGCCAACGGCAAAACACCCGGAGGCGCACAACGCTACCTGGCCCATTTCAGCTTGACGCTGCACCACCGTGTCTCGCCTGCCTTGTGGATCGCCGCGGCGGTATTGCTGGCCGTCTACATCTTCATCGCCTTCGACATGATGCACCGCACCTTGGCGGCCATGGTGGGCGCCGCCGTGCTGTTGTTCGTCAGTTACACAGCCGGCAGTTTCGATCCCGCCTTTCGCATCATGACATTCACGCAGGCCTCTCACGCCATCGATGACAACGTCATTTTTCTGCTCATGGCGATGATGATCATCGTGGGCGTTACCAAAAAGACAGGCGTGTTCCAGTGGCTCGCCTACAAGTCTTTTCAAATGGCCCGAGGCAATATCTTTGCCCTGTCTGCGGTGCTAATGGTTGTCACGGCTGTCACCTCCGCCTTCCTCGACAACGTCACGACCATGCTGCTCATGATCCCGGTGACGGTGGAAATCGCGCTAGCGCTGGATATCACGCCGCTGGCACTGCTAATGCCGGAGGTTTTCGCCTCCAACGTGGGCGGCACGGCCACGCTGATCGGCGACCCACCGAATATCATGATCGGCTCTTACGCGTCCCTTTCGTTCAATCAGTTCGTGGAGCACCTGGCCGTGGTGTGCCTGATCGGGTTGGCGATGAGCATCGCCTACTTTTTGTTCTATTTTCGAAGAAGCTATCACTCGGCGCGGGTCTCTGACATACCGGCCATGATCGCCCGGTTGCGAAGCGAATACCGAATCACCGACAAACCGCTGCTCGTCAAGTCCGGGATCGTACTGGCGATCACCGTTGCACTGTTCATCTTCCATGACTCCCTGCACATGCAGCCCAGCATCGCGGCCATGGCCGGGGCGTCGCTGCTGCTGATCATAAGCGGCGTACATATCGTCGATATGGTGGAACAGGAAATCGAGTGGGCCACACTGCTCTTTTTCATGATGCTGTTCATCCTGGTCGCCGGCGCCCAGCAAACCGGCCTTATCCAGGCAATCGCCAACGGGGTCAGCGCACTGTCGCAAGGCTCACCGGTTCTTGCCGTCACCCTGGTTCTGTGGGGCTCGGCCATTTTCTCCGCCATCATCGACAACATACCGTTCACTGCCACGATGTTGCCCGTGGTCGCCTACCTGACCAAGTCAATGGCCGGCGTGCACGGAGCCCTCCTGTGGTGGGCCTTATCGCTGGGAGCCTGCCTGGGCGGCAACGGCACCCTGCTCGGGGCGAGCGCTAACGTTGTGACCGCGGGGCTGGCGGAGAAAGCGGGCTATCCCATTTCTTTCAGGCAATACCTGCGCATTGCCCTGGCACCTATGCTGATCACCGTGGCCATCAGCATGCTGTGGCTGCTTTGGGTGGCTCGGTGAGCGCCGCGGCTTACGTTGTGACAACGCCACTCGGCCTTTCCCCTGCCCTGTCAGGTTGAGCGCACGATTCGGCAAGAGCGCTCGCGCCCGATGAAACCCGGGGCCATAGCCTTTCGGCCTGGCTTCAGGCGGTAAAGACACTCTGGATCAAGCTTTGGTCGTTTCCGATGGCTGCTTGTCAGTATCGGTCTGGCCCTTATCATTAGCATGCATTTATTTGTTATCCTACAAGCTATACCGTCGTTTATCCGCAGTTCCCTGGCCGCGCCCCCATGGTGATTCAGAACAAACGCACCCGGCTGCTGATTACCGGCGTCGTCATGCTGGCGGCGATCATGCAGATCGTCGACACCACCATCGTGGTGGTCGCGCAGCCTCACATGGAGGGCTCGCTCGGCGCCAACCCGGACCAGATTAGCTGGGTGCTGACCAGCTATCTGATCTCTTCCGGCATCTTCATGCCGTTGACTGGCTTCCTGACCGACCGGCTCGGGCAACGATTTTATCTGTTGCTGAGCATCACGGGTTTCGTGATCGCTTCCATGCTATGCGGCATGGCCACGTCCCTGGATGAAATCGTGCTGTTCCGCCTCATCCAGGGCGTTGCCGGTGCGGGGTTGGTGCCCTCGGCGCAATCCATCCTGGTGAGCATCTATCCCGAAGAGGAACGGGGCCACGCCATGGCAATATTCGGTGTGGGGGCCATGGTCGGCCCGGTGCTGGGGCCAACGCTGGGAGGATATCTGACCCAGGTGTTCAACTGGCGGTGGGTGTTTTTCGTGAACCTGCCGGTCGGTGTACTGGCGTTCATGGGGGCATGGATGTTCGTGCCGGAGACGGACCGCCACGAACGCCGCACCGATTGGATTGGCTTTGCGTTTCTGGCGCTCGCCGTCTCGTGCATGCAGTTCGTGCTCGACCGCGGCCAGCAGGACGGTTGGTTCAACTCACACACCATCCAGGTGGCCGCCATTCTCAGCATTCTGGGCTATGTGTGCCTGATCATCCGAAACATGGAGATGGGCGCTGGAGCCATCTTCAGGCTGAGCGTATTCCGGGATCGCAACTTCGCGTCATCCTGCCTGTTGCTGGCGGTGTTCATGTTCAGCATGTACGGCGCGCTGGATCTGCAGCCCATCATGCTCGAATCGCTGCTTAACTACCCCACGCTCACGGCCGGTCTGGCATTGGCGCCGCGCGGCATCGCTGCCATGATCTCCATGTTCCTGGCCGGGCGGCTGATCACCCGCGTCGGCGTGCGCCCGCTCGTTATCTTCGGCCTGACGTGCGTGTTCTTCGGCACGTTCGCCACAACATGGTATACGCCGCAGATCCCGCTTTGGTGGGTCATTTGGCCCATCCTGGTGCAGGGCTTTGGACTGGGTATGGTCTTCGTTCCGATTGCCACCGCCGCCTTTGCCACATTGCCGCCCTCGCAATCAGCCGAAGCGGCCGGAGTCCGTCAGCTCGCGCGCACGATCGGTTCTTCTATAGGCGTTGCCATCAGCAGCGCGATCATGACGCGCGAAGGTCAGGAAGCCTGGAATCAAATGGGCGGCCACCTCACGCCTTTCTCTCCCGCCGTCACTCACTTCTTTCACCACATGCCGGTGCAGGCGGGCACTCCATTGGCTGGCGCCCTGTTGGCGCACATCCTCGGCCCGCAGACCAACTGGCGGGGCATGCTGGACGCCTTCTACATGATGGCCATGAGCACGCTGCTCGGATTTCCGCTGGTTTTCCTGCTCGGCAAGCATGTCGGTAAAACGCCGAAGGGGCGCGTGGCGACCGAGTGAGCGCCCACGGTCTCGGCCCGCAAGGGGCTTAGTTTTGTTCGCTGCCGCTGGCCTGCACGCGCCGTCGCGACAGCTCGGCCGCACCGATGCGCAGGCTCCAACGAAACACGCGCGCGCTAACCGCCATTCCCGGCCTGACGAGGGCGCGACGCCAGCGGCCAGACCGCTGGACACCCATCATCGTTTGCGCCCATGGGGGCAAAAGGTCCACGCCCGCTTCGACGAACAAGCGCGCCACCGGGCGCGTCATGGGCGTCGGTGCGGGGGCGTGGCGCAGAAGCGCAAGGACCTCGCGCGTGCGCTCCGAAAAGACCAGTTGTCCACGCATGGCCGAAAAATAACGGGCCACCTCGGTGCGCGAGCGCGGCACCGCGCGCGCCCCCAGCGCCAACGCCACACGCGCTGCTTCGTCATAATAGCGATCCTGGTCAGACCCACTCAGCCGTGGGTTCACGTAGCGCAGGTAAGCGCGCAGAAAACTGCTCATCTCCGCCACATGGACCCAGGCCAGCAATTCGGGATCGCTCGCGCTGTAAGGGCGGCCGTCGGGCGCCGTCCCGCGCACCTGCCCATGGATGCGGCGTACGCGATCAATCAGGGCTTGCGCTTGCTCGCGGCCGGCAAAAGTGGTGCCCGACACGAAGGCGGCAGTCCGCCGCAGCCGACCCAGGATATCCTCGCGAAAACTGGAATGATCCCACACCCCGGCCAAAGCCAGCGGGTGCAGCGCCTGTAGCAGCAGCGCGCTCACTCCGCCTACCATCATGGCCGTGAAATCGCTGTGGACCCGCCAGCAAACGGATTCCGGCCCAAACAAGCCGGGATCTCCAACGGGCGTCGAGAACTGCGGACGCGGCACGCCACTGCCGGAAGTCACCGACAGGATGCCGCGGGCCAGCCGTCGTCTCAACCATTCCGGCGGGGTGGTGAATGTCCGTTCGCTCAGCATGGTGGCGCTCGCTTGCGACCCTCTGTAAGGACTAGACAAACCTGGTGGCTGCGGCATTTGCGCGTCAACATATTATGGTATCCCGCATACGTATGAAGCGGTCCACCCGGGATGTCGGTTGCCATCGTTGTGTGGGCGGACTAGGTTTGCCAGGAGTCACATGAACGGCGAGGATGGGAATGACAACAGGGTTGGAAGCGCATGGATAGGCGTGCACTGCTGGCGCCGCAACTGCCGACGATACCTCCCATGGCCGTGCTGAATCGCTCCGTCGGACCCGGACAAAGCACGCTGGAACCACGCGGGACGGCTCCGGCGTTGCCCAAGCGACGCGCCCATGCCCCGGGCTGAGCGGATCCCGCGCCCGGCCGAGCCGGTCACTGACACGGCCCTCACAGCCGAATTCATCACCGCTTGGCATGGGTTCCGTGCCGTGTTGGAGCCGGTGTGTGCGCAGCTGCGCGCGGACGACGGGCGCCCCGCTTGGGCTTGGCGCGCCGCCCATCCACGCCAGGCCGCAGCCGACGCGATTGCCAACCTGTTCTTTGAAGACGATCAGGATGCGCGCGAAGTCCGCATTCAGCCGGCTTTGATCGGCGTCGCTACGGACACCTTGCGGCTGGTTCACGCACTCAACGCGCGGCGAAGCCGGGTAAAGCGCGCGCTCATGGCCCTCGACCGGCGCAAGCACGTGAGCTCCGACCCGCTCAGCGGGCGTCAGCGGCGTCGCAGGCTGGGCGATGTTGTGCTCGAGGCGCAGGGATTGGCGCGCCTGCACCGGGTCCAGCTCTACCGTGAAGTGCACGTGCTGGACCGGCGCCCGGACTGGATCGGTTTTCTGTGGGCGCGCACCCGGCGCGTCGAGCGCATCAGCGTCGCCGCCCTGCGCACACAGGTGCAGCGCCTGCTGAACAACCCGCCTCAGGCCGAGTTCGCCCAAGCCGACCTGGACCGGCTGCGATCCCTGCGCGACGACGATATGCTGGCCTTGGTGGAAGCGCAGCCTTGCCATGCCCGTGCCAATGTGGCCTGGGCCAAAACGCCCGCGGGCGGCTTCGTCCGTCGCATGCTGCCGGCCACGCTCCCGCTGCTCTATCCGGCTGAAGCGCAGGAGGCGCTACCCAAACTCAGGCCGCTGCCTGAAGACGCCGAGAGCCGGGCCCGGCGCGCCGCGCGCACCGACCGCAAGCTGGAGCAGGAGCCCTTTCTGGCCACGTTGCCGGTGTATCGCTACCGGCAACGCAGTGCGTAGCTAGTCCAAAGCAACAGAGTGGCGGAAAACTTGATGACCCATGTATCAATCACGTCCGCACCGCTGAACCGCACGCCGGCGCCCCCAGCCCGGCCCACCATACGAGCGCGTTGCTGGTTACGTTTGCCCTGCCCATCCTCGGCCGAGTCGAGGTTGATGCAGATCAACCAACGGCCGACGCCATCCTCTATCATGGATTCACGATATAAGCAGGCTGGTTGGCAGCCCCAGTACCGTACAACGAGGTGTTGATGCCCACGTCGTCCAAGACACCTGATTCAACGGCCGCACCGGGCGCGGGCACTCCTCCCGCGCAGCAGCGCCTGATCAGCGCGCTCTTGCAACCCTCGCGCTACCCGCACCCGGTAGAGACCATCGAGCGCGTGGAAACCCATATTTCCACGCTGCTGCTGGCGGGCGACTATGCCTACAAAATCAAAAAAGCGGTCGAACTGGACTTTGTCGACTACAGCACGCTGGAACAACGGCGCTTCTATTGCGAAGAGGAGGTGCGGCTGAACCGCCGCTTCGCCCCCGACCTCTACCTCGGCTGCGTTGCCATCCGCGGCAGCGCGGACGACCCCACGTGGGACAGCCACGGTCGCGTGATTGAGTATGCCGTAAAGATGCGGCGTTTCCCGCAAACCGCACAGGCCGATTGGCTGGCGCAAAGAGGCAGTCTGGGCGCGTCCGACATGGACGCACTGGCGAGCAAAATCGCCCAGTTTCATGAATCCGCCCCGCGCCAGGGCTGGGAGCGCGTTTACGGGTTGCCCAAGACCGTGGAGCAAGAGGCAGTGGACAACGTCACCCAACTGCAGCCGATGCTGGGCGACGACGCCACCCGCCGACAGGCCGACGAACTGGCCGCTTGGACCCGCCGTGAGGCCCGTGAGCGGCATCCCGAGTTCTCGCAACGGGTCGAGACCGGCTGCGTGCGCGAATGCCACGGCGACCTGCATCTCGCGAATCTCATCCTGCGCGCACGACGCTGGTCTGCTTTTGACTGCGTGGAATTCGATGCGCACCTGCGCTGGATCGATGTCATGAACGACATCGCATTCACGCTCATGGACCTTCACGCCTATCGGCTCGCCCCTCTGGCCCACCGTCTCTTGAACCGATACCTGGAGATCACGGGCGACTACGCCGGCCTGGCCGTTCTGCGCTTCTATTTCGTGTACCGGGCTTTGGTGCGCGCGAAGGTGCTGGCACTGAGCGCACGCAGCGCCGCCTCGCCCGAAGCGCGTGACCACTACATGAGCCGCCACCGGCGCTACCTCGACACCGCCACCGCGCTCGCCCGCGGGGCCGGGCCGCGCTTGGTCATCACCCACGGTGTGTCCGGCTCGGGCAAATCCTGGGCCGCGAGTTGGGCCGCCGAGCATTACGGCTACATCCGTATCCGCTCGGATGTGGAGCGCAAACGCCTGCATGATCTGGCGCCCGAAGCGCGGACCGGCTCGCCGACGGGCAGCGGCATCTATAGCTGGGCGGACACTCGAAATACCTATCGCCGCATGATGGAGCTGGCTGAATACGCCCTCGCCGGCGGCTGGCGTGTCATTTTGGATGCTGCGTTCCTGAACCGGGACCACCGCGACGAGGCTCGTGCCCTGGCGCGGCGCCTGGGCTGCCCGTTCGCGATCCTCTCGCTGACCACACCGGCCGGGCTGGCCCGGGCGCGCCTGCGTGCGCGTGGTGGCACGGACGTGTCGGAGGCGACGGAAGAGGTGCTCGACGCCCAGCTCGCCGATTACCAGCCGCTCAGCACCGACGAGCGCGACGTGGCGCGCTGCACGACATCCGACAAGGACGCGCTGGAACCGCTGTTCAGCGGCTGGGAGGCCGACTAGAACACCGCTGGACGGCGCGGACGTGGGATTTATGCGGGAGCCTACGGGCAGACGAGGCCAACTGAAGCGCGAGTAACGCGTATACGGGGGTTTGTGCTTGGGAGCAAGGGATCGCGTAGAATCATGACGCTGATCAATCGTCAGGCGCCGGACCAAGGTCCGCGAATCACCCGTCACCATTGTGTAGAGAGAGAGGACATGCAACATGAATGCGCGGCTTGATACCGCCAAGACGCCCGGCAACGATACCCCCGTGTCGCTGGAGCGCCTGCGTGAGCTGCCCATGCGCGAGGTCCGCCGCGTCATTGACCGGCGCTGCTTTGAGCGATCCATGCTCAAAGGGCTGGGCTCCTACGCGTTCGACTTGGTGCTCTATGCCGCCTTCATCGCGGGCGCGCTGAACTTTGCATCGCCATGGCTGAAACTGGCTTGCGGACTGCTCGCTGGCTGCGCCGTGGCGTTCATGTTCGTGTGGGCGCACGACGCCGCGCACGGTGCGCTGTTTCAGAGCCGCAAGGTGGCCGAAGTGCTGGGCACGCTGTTCATGCTGCCGTCGATGAACATGTATCGACTGTGGGCCTTCGGACATAACCGCGTGCACCATGGCTTCACCTCGTACAGTCCCATCGACTGGATCTGGCGGCCATGGACGCCGGAGGAATACGCCGCCAAACCGCGTTGGCGCCGGCTGCTCTATCGGATGGAGCGCACCCCGTACGGCTGTGCCCTGCACTACCTCATCCACGTGTGGTGGCAGGGCATGGTCCGCTTCAAGCCCGAGGGGGGTACGGCCGAGCAGCGCCGCGTGCGTATGAACAAGATGCTGACCCTGAGCTTTTTCCTTGCCTATTCGGGACTGGCGTACTGGCTGGGCGGCGGCTGGGTCGCCGTCGTGGCCGCGGTGATCGTGCCCTTCGTGGTATTCAACTATTTCATTGCGTTTTTCGTGTTCCTGCACCACACGCACCCGGATCTGCCATTCTTTACGGAACGCGCGAAATGGAGTCAGAGCATCGCCCAGTTGTTCTGCAGCACGGTGATCCGCTGCTCGCCCGTTTCCGAATTCCTCATTCACAACATCTTGATTCATGCGCCACACCACATTTCGCCGGGCATACCGTTTTATCATCTCAAGCGCGCCTATCAGGACGTGCGCCGCCATTATGGCGAGTACGTTCACGAGTATCGCTTCCGGTGGTCGCACGTACGCCACATCTTCAAGCGCTGCAAGCTCTACGACTACGCCAACCATACCTGGTTGACGTATCGGGATGCGGCGTCACGGATGCGCTTGGGCGCCACCGCAGCCGCATGAGCGCGCACGAGCGGCGACGACTCGGCTGGATGGACAACTTTTGGGAGTAGTTGCAGACGACGGCTTCGCGGCTGACCACAACGAAGACAATGACCCGGGCTGGCAAAGCTGCCACGTTCGCGGTCCAATCCGCCGCCCGCGGCGATGCGGCCGGCGGACTCGGTGAGCAGCCGCCGCTAGCCGAGAGAAACAACGGCCGGAATGGCAATTTGATGGGAGAAGACGGCACAGGCCGTCATAAATATGATCCGTGAGCACGGACCTAGAAAGTCAATCTGAGAAGCACGGGACACGGACGGTCCCGTTCCCTTTCAAGCAGGCAGACAACCGATCCGCACTTATTGCCGGTCACTTGCCGGCAGCGAGTTCACCGGAGCCCTTGATGGCCTTGCAGCCACCGGGCGCGACGCTTTTATAAGAAAGGGAGCGACAACCCCATGTCCATGGTCTTTTTTGTCCGTCACGACGAAAAACGGCAACAACTTTTCGGGGACATCTGGCGCGATTTCATTCCCAAAGTCTTCGCCGACGTACCCGAATACTACGACAAAGGCAATGCCATCGCATCGCTCGGCATCTGCTCCTGGTGGAGCGACCGCTTCGTCAAGGAAATCGACGCCGCCGACGGCGCCAAGGTATTGGACGTCTGTTCGGGCACCCACGATGTCGCGAGGCGGCTTCTAGGCCGGCGGCCTAAACTCAACGTGTTCGCCGCAGACCGAAGCCCGGAAATGACAGGCACCGGCCAGCGGCTGGCCGAAGAGGCGGGCATGGTGATTCCAGCCACCATTACCGACGCTCATACGCTGCCCTACGCCGACAACACTTTCGACGCCGTCACGCTGCAGTTCGCCACACGCCATTTGCGCGTCGTGGAAACGTTCAATGAAATCTTTCGTGTACTGAAACCCGGCGGCGTCTTCTATCATAGCGATATGCTCAGGCCCCGTTCGCGCGTTATAGAGGCTCCCTATTTATTGTATCTGCGCCTGTTTATCCATCTCACAGCAGCGCTTTTCGGC
>Ga0102962_1000410_pt1 | contig 21201 bp, 18 predicted proteins | sample SalPonF2_C_D2_MG_FD_84519 | JGI IMG/M metagenome (GOLD analysis project Ga0102962, IMG submission 84519) | Salt pond soil microbial communities from South San Francisco under conditions of wetland restoration - Salt Pond MetaG SF2_C_D2_MG ...
GAGCGCGCTGGAGCCCGATCTGGTGATTCTCGACGAGTTCCAGCGCTTCAAGGAACTCCTCGACCCTCACAGCGAGGCCGGCGCACTGGCCCACAACCTGTTCAACTACGCTGACCAGCACGGGGGCGTCAGGACAGTTCTGCTGTCGGCGACCCCTTACAAGATGTACACGCTCCACGCCGAGGTCGACTCGGACGACCATTACAAGGATTTCATGTGCACTTTCAGCTTCCTTTTCGATAGCGAGCAAACCACTGCCGAGACCGCCGCTCTGCTTGCCAGGATGCGTCGCGCCCTCTATCGGATCCCGGCGAGCGGGCCACAGGAAGCACTAGAGTGCCGGGCCGCAATTGAAGACAGACTACGGAAGGTGATGGTACGCACCGAGCATGTCGCCGGCTCCGAAGGCGGCGACGACATGCTTCAGCAGGCGACCGGCGCAGCGCTGGCCATCTCAGCCAGAGAGGCTTCGCATTACCTCGGCCTGCAGCGCATTGCCCGTTCCGTCAACGGACCGGAAATGATCGAGTACTGGAAGTCAGCACCCTATCTGCTCAACTTCATGGACGAGTACCAGGTGAAGGAAACGCTACGGCAGGCGCTGCAGATCGGGAGAAATCCTTCGCTGGCGTATGAGCTGCGCCGCCATTCAGAACTGCTGCTCACCCAAGCGCCGCTGACCACGTACGACCCCATCGAAGCTGGCAACCCGCGCCTGCGCAGGCTCATTGAAGAGATCACGGACCAGGGGTTGTGGCGAATGGCATGGATCCCGCCCAGTCTCCCGCCGTACCGCCTGGCCGGTGCATACGAAGGCGTGGATTATACCCGGCTGACCAAACGCCTGATCTTTTCGGCCTGGCGAGTGGTGCCAAAAACGATCGCCGGGCTCGTCAGCTACGATGTTGAACGGCGCCTGCACAAGCGCTTTGACCCCAAGGCGGTCAATACACCGGAAGCGCGCAGCGCCCTGCCCAGGCCGCTTCGGCTTGACGTGAGTGACGGCCGGCCAACGGGGCTGCCATTGTTCACACTGCTCTACCCATGCGCCTCCCTTGCCGGTATTGGTGCCGACGCGTTGCGGGAAGCCGCGCAGTCCGCGGCCGACGGGGTCCCGGATCTCGAACAAGTGCTCGCAAAAGCGACACGCGCCATCGAGTCGCTGCTACCCGAAGCCGCCCTCGCCGAAGGCAACGGACGGGCGGACGAGTCCTGGTACTGGGTGGCCCCCTTGCTCCTTGACCTTGAACAAGCGTCACATACAACGCGTACATGGTGGAACGCACCCGGACTTGCCTACCGGTGGGCGCGCGGCGACCGTGAGGCGTCCGCGGTCGGCTGGAATGAGCATCTGGATCGTGCTCGACAGGTCATGGATGGGTGGCGCCCGGAAGGCCCACCGCCCGGGGACCTCGCTGAACTGCTGGCCGAGGTCGCGGTAGCCGGCCCCGCCACCACTGCGCTGCGCAGTTTAAGATCGGTGACCGGCTACGCTGGTGCCGATACGCCGAAGTGGCTGCAGGACGCGGCCGCTCACGTTGGCTGGGTGTACCGCCGGCTATTCAACCAGATCGAGATCTCCATACTCATCCGCGGTGAGTACGGCGAGACGGATAACACACCCTACTGGCGCAAGGTGCTCCGCTACGCCCTCGATGGTGGGCTCTCTGCCGTCAACGACGAGTATTTTCACGTTCTGTCGGAGGCAACAGGCGCGGGCACCTGCGACGCACCGACCGCATGCGAGCGGATCGTTCAGGCCGTTGCCGAGGGAACTGCATTGTCGCCCCGATGGGTCGAGTGGGACGAGATCACCCTCGAGGATGACAATCCCGTGCTTAACCCGCGGCGCCGTCTGCGTACCCACTTTGCCTTTCGGTTCGGACAGGGCGAAAGCGAGGACGGCGTCGAGGTTACGCATGAAGATCAGGTGCGGGCGGCCTTCAATTCACCGTTCTGGCCCTTCATTCTCGCCTCGACCTCGGTGGGACAGGAGGGTCTCGATTTCCATCCTTACTGCCATGCCATCGTCCACTGGAACCTGCCCAACAACCCGGTAGACATGGAGCAGCGCGAGGGGCGCGTGCACCGATACAAGGGCCACGCCGTGCGCAAAAACCTGGCAAAGCGCTTTTACCGGGAAGGGCGCACCGCCGCGGATAAGGATCGCTGGCACCAGATGTTCAATCGTGCCAGGGACGAACATCCATCCCATAACCGCGGCCTGGTCCCGGAATGGAACTACCCGACGCCCGGCGGTGCGCGGATCGAGCGGCACGTACCTGTCCTGCCGTTCAGCCGAGATGCCCAGAAGTACGAGCGCCTGCGATATTCTCTAGCGGTGTACCGGATGGTATTCGGCCAAGCTCGGCAGGAGGACCTTGTTGCCTATCTTCAGGCGCATGTCGATGCTCAGTACCTGGATGGCATCGCAAGAAAGTTGCGGATCGACCTCTCACCGCCCGGTACAGGAACCCGGTAGGCACCTTGGCAAACACGAACGTCCATCGCCCTGCCGTATTGTATTCGCGCGCATCGCAGGCGCACGCTCACGTTCTGGCCACCACCTTCCGCCGCCGCGCTGCATAAGGGAGCTGGGAGCCACCGTAGAGGGACAGATTCGATCACAATTCCATCACACACTTGGGGCAAAACGGGGCGAATCGCGGCGAATCAACGCAAAGGAGTGCTAACACAACTTGCTGAATGTACTTGTAAATATGGCGCCCCGACCAGGACTCGAACCTGGGACCTTCCCCTTAGGAGGGGGACGCTCTATCCAGCTGAGCTATCGGGGCGGACGTGTGGGCTCGCAGAACATGCTAACCCGGTCCGGGAGAATAATCCTACCGGGCGCGGTGCTGCGCAACAACCGCGCCGGGCCGGCCCCCACCCCCCGTCTGCAGCGGGCCTGCGCGGGCGGGGCTTGCATATCCTACTGAGTTAGCCTAACCATCACGGGAAAGATCGAGCGTATTATCCAGCGAGGCACTCCATGCCCACAGTGACCTTCATCGAGCACGACGGCACCCCACACACCGTCGAGGCGGAAACCGGCCTGCCGCTGATGCGGGTGGCAGTCGAGCACAGCGTCCCCGGCATCGACGCCGACTGCGGCGGCGAATGCGCCTGCGCTACCTGCCACGTTCTGGTGGAAGAGCAGTGGCTGGAGGTGGTCGGCCCGCCGGGTGACGTCGAGGACTCGATGCTGAGCCAGCATCCCGACCGCCAGAGCAACTCCCGCCTGTCCTGCCAGATCCCGGTCCGTGAAACCCTGGAGGGCCTGGTGGTCCGGTTGCCGGAATTCCAGTTCTGATGCAGCCGCGGGCAGGCGCCGCGAGGCGCGCGACATCTCGACTGCGAGGAGGAGACCTGACATGAGCCAGGCACACGAAAACCCCGTCGTCACGGCCCGCGAAGAAGCCTGGGCGGTGCCCCTGGAAGAGATCGACGTCAGCCGCGAAGACCGCTTCCGGGACGACACCTTCTGGCCGTTCTTCGAGCGGCTGCGGCGCGAGGACCCAGTGCACTACTGCCCCGAGAGCTATCACGGGCCCTATTGGTCGGTGACCAAGTTCCGGGACATCATGCACGTGGAGACCCGCCCGGCAATCTTCTCCTCCGAGCCGGCGATCACCATCGCCGAGCCGGCCGAGGACTTCCCGCTGCCGATGTTCATCGCCATGGACCCGCCCAGGCACGACCAGCAGCGCAAGGTCGTCAGCCCCGCGGTGGCACCGTCCAACCTGGCGAAGCTTGAGGGGACCATCCGCGGACGCGTGCAGAACATGCTGGACAACCTGCCCCGCAACGAGACCTTCGACTGGGTCGACCGTGTCGCCATCGAGCTCACCAGCCAGACCCTCGCCACGCTGCTGGACTTCCCGTTCGAGGAGCGGCGCAAGCTCACGCGCTGGTCGGACATCGCGACCTCCGATCCGGAACGCGGCACCGGCCGGGGCCTGGTGAATACCCAGGAAGAACGTCGTGCGGAGTTGCTGGAATGCCTGGAGGCGTTCACCGAGCTGTGGAATGAACGGGTCAACTCCGAGCCGGGCAACGACCTGATCTCGATGCTGGCGCACGGCGAGTTTACCCGCAACATGGACCGGACCGAGTACCTGGGCAACCTGATCCTGCTGATCGTGGGCGGCAACGACACCACCCGCAACTCGATCAGCGGCGGCGTGGTGGCGCTCAACAAGTACCCGGAGCAGTACCGCAAGCTGCGCGAGGATCCGTCACTGATCAAGAGCATGGTGCCGGAGATCATCCGCTGGCAAACGCCGCTGGCCCACATGCGCCGCATCGCCACCGAGGACACCGAGCTCAGCGGCAAGACCATCCGCAAGGGCGACAAGGTGGTCATGTGGTACGTTTCGGGCAACCGCGACGAGGACGAGATCGAGCAACCGGATGAGTTCATCATCGACCGGCCCAACCCGCGCCACCACCTGTCCTTCGGCTACGGCATCCACCGCTGCATGGGCAACCGCGTGGGCGAGCTGCAGCTGCGCATCCTGTGGGAGGAGATCATGCAGCGCTTCGACACCATCGAGGTGATGGGCGAGCCGGAGCGGGTCCCCTCCAGCTTCGTGCACGGCTACACCAGACTGCCGGTCCGGATCCCGGCCTGAGGGGCCCGCGCAGGGACATGGGGCTCGGCTCGGTGGCGCTTGTGTCCCTTGCACGCGCCCGCGAGCCGGCGCAGAAATACCGCGCCATCGCCCGGGAAGGCGGCGATCCCATCCTGGGGCGCCAGAAGGAACGCACCGTCGTGCCCTCGTTCCGGGAAGCGGCCAAGCAAGTTCACAAGGCCCGCGAATCCACGTGGCGCAATGAGAAGCACCGGCAGGAATGCCTCAGCTCGCTGGAGCGCTACGCGTTCGACCTGATCGGGGATCGCCCGGTCAATGCCATTCAGACCAGCGAAATCCTCCAAGTGCTTTCCCCGATCTGGCTGAAGGTCCCCGACACGGCCCGGCGGAATCCGGGAAACGGCCAGCGGGGATGGTGGAGCACCCTCGCCGACCTCACCACAAAACGTCTGCATAGGAGACGAATCATGGCTGAGAACCATTCCACCGGTGACGTTGAGGGGCATGTACTCGCGCCGCGTGACCTGCTCCGCATGGCGGTGCTGGCGCTCGATGACGCTATCTCGGAGACTCAGCGAGTAGTTTCTTTTTGGCCGAAGCTGGATAGTAGAGATCTGCTTCATCTCCACCCTTGAGTTGCTGCAGCCCCGTCAGCTTACACCGGCTGTATTGTGTTCTGTCAGCGGAAGTGGACTATCCCCGCAAGCTCAAGGTAGCGAAAATTCCCTGCCGTATACTCGTAGTTCGAATCACCCACGCTGTTGAACTGCGAATAGGCGAGTCGCAACCCAACCGTGGGGGTAATCTCTGTTCCCACGCCGATGCTGAAATCAGGCTCCCAGCTATTGTCGGTGTGGGATCCACACACAGCACCACTCAGGGAACAGGATTCCTCGTTGTGCATGTACGCAATGCCGACCTTGCCGAATACCGAGACGACGGGCGTAACCGGGTAAGTCAGTACTGCGTCGATATAGGTCGCGCTTGCCTTGTCCTCCTCCGATCCAAGGAGAGTCGCCGTGCCCCCGGATCCTGACACCAAAAAGCTGCCGCTGAGGTCATACGTGCCGAGATCGACATAGCCAACTTCGGCTCCAACGTAGCGGCCGTATTTCTGGCCGGCGAAAAATGAGGCACCGGTACGGTTTTCGTCGTAATTCACAAAGGCGGCACAGCCGGTTGCTCCAGCCGTAATGGCCACTGCACACGCTTCATTGACACCACTGCTCACGTTGGAGCCAGCGTCGGCAGCTTTTGCCCTGCCTACGCTGGCTCCGACATACCAACCCTGCGCAGAAACTGGAAGGGCTACGGAAGCCAGTAGCACGACCAGGAAGGTACGAAGACGAAGAGTCATTGGCTGCATCCCTCCACTGACAATGAGTATTTGTTATCCGGTGCCAGCGATTGTGAATATAGCAACGCTGCATGTGGCGGGTGGTTCCACCGCGACGGAGGGATACCGTTGCCCGACGAGCGGTAGGGCGATGATTACGCTCTAGATTCGGGGCACATGGCACCGCCGTAAAGTGAAGAGGCTACCGGCAGCAGTCGCGATAAGCGGCCCGATACCGTTGTCTCGCGCCTGCTCCTGACTCATATAGCGGCCATGCTTCGTGTGGCCATACCAACGTGACCCTGGGTAATAATAGACGCCGCTTGAGGTGTTCACCCAGACGCTGCATGTGGCCTGCAGGTGTCGTGCCCGAAGGCTGTGATGCTGGTAACGGGGTGGATCTCCATCCATCCATGGTCCGCGTCAAGCACGTAGCTGCCGACCACGCGAACATGGCTTCCAGTAGGCGGCACTTGCACATTGCTCGAGAATCCCCGGCAGGCAGGCTTGGCGCCCCTCTGCGTGGGCCTGTGCTCACAGACCGGCTCGAGGACGAGATCCCCGTGCTGGTGGGCGATGTTCCCGTGGTCAAGGAGGTGTGTGTAGGCAGGATCCGGGCGGAGCAGGATGTGGTCGTCGCCGTCGCGCTCGCGGCGCACAGCCTGCACCACTCCCGTCACGCTCATGCAGGGCTTCCGGACGTGGAGCCGGTAGGGATGGTAGACGTGCCGCCAGAGCAAGGCATTGCAGTGCGGGCGAGATGCGCCATAGACCAACGGCGGTATCGTCAAAACGACGGCAGCCAGCACTATCGGGAGCCGGACCAACCGACGTATCGATAAGCTTGGTCGCGTGCTCACGCGGTAGCAAGATTTCTGTACATAATGGGACGATCCCGCTCTATATGCGGCGACATCTCGCTGGATGGACTTGGCCGGGTGGCCCCAGCGGAAAGCTCTACTCGCGCTTCCGTGGATTGCCAGTGCACTGGTAAGGCACCGTCACGAGGACCTCTGTGCAATTGCCATAGCCGTTGCGCGCCTCGCAGTGTTTCACCTCGCCACCAAATCGTTGTGCATCGGAATAGCCCCAAGCCTCGCATCGGGCCTTTGCCGTTGCGTGTGCTCGGCCCCACTGCACCCGCGGTTTCTGAAACAGACCATACTGGTAAGAAAGCCTTACTACTCCATCCGCACGACTGCCCCCGGTGGCTTGTGGGACTTCGACCGTTGCGCACCCTACAAGGAACAGCATGAGAACCATGGCCGTCAGCATGCTGAGATACTTCATTGTTGTTGCCCCGCCGTATCGTTATTGTCTATTCACAAAGCATGGGTGCATGCTTCGATCAAAGGATAGTAGAGCCGGTGACGATAGGACCGCCGAGACTGATAAGCGATGCCTTCCTGCTGATGAGCGGACCGTGCCGAGGGACTGATGTTACGACCGGGACTCAGCGAGCCGGTGGCTCAACAACCCGATGAACGATGATGCTGGGAGTACGTGGGCCACCCTGAAAGCCGAATCGGGTCAGAAGCGCCCGTAAACCGCGCCGATCAGGACCGGCCAGGCAATCCCTTTTGGGTGGCGTGTTGATCGCTGTGTCGTCGGGCTGTACTGCGGCCAGACGGGCAGGGATTTCCCGAACGATGGTTCTCGGTCTGCGGAGCCACTAAACTGACTTTCGGAAATACGGTGGACATCTCCTCTGCCGAAGATAATTTCTCAGACCGCGAGAGAAACGCCTCTCAGAAACGAGCTACCGCCCAGCCCCACAATCGGTCCCGCACTTCGAGCGCGGTGGCAGGCTAAGAGATCGTCGCTGTACGCCCTGGAGCCTCCTTTCTGCGCGACCCCGTGGGAGGAAAGTCGGCGCGCGCGTCAGTGTAAGAGCTTCACGTTCCACACTCAGAGGACAGGAACATTCGGCTATGCTGTGGCAGGAGCAACAATAACGGGGTGGCCCTTTTGACCTTCAACCAAGAGCTTGCGGTATGGAACGTGGCGGGCACATCTGGGCGGATACGCTGCAGCCGCGTTCGCTGCCGTACTGGTGTCGCTACACTTGGTGCGCCGCAATCATGCCGTCCGACTAAAGGCGGATGCCGGTTTGAGGGTATACGCCGGGAACGGCTCTATCTCCGACGAGTTCGTGATGATGACGGTCGTCAACAAGGGCCTAGACCCGGATGTTTCATAAACGCCCCGGCGCGCCCCGCTGGGCGTCCTTCGGTTTCTGATTGGCGCTCGACTGCGTCGCATTTGCAGGCGGCACGACCGAGGGAAGTTCCCCTGGCGGCCTTCGGCGGGGGGTTCCGGTACTTCGAGCCTGTCGCGAGCACTGCTTTTCCAGCGTGCACGCAGGCGTCGTCCTCCGGCCGTCGCCGGAACTTGCTGGATTTCGATGGGCCCCGCTTCAGGCGGCGGGTTGGAGGTCGCGCCAGGTAGAGCAGTTCGGTGACCCGATGCAGCACGTCCTTGACCGGGCAGGCGTTGGGCAGGTGCAGGTGGTTGGCGAGGAAGCCGTGGTCGCAGGTGCGGTCGCTGGCGGGGTCGTTCTTGATCGCCTTGATGAAGTTCTCGTCCTGGCCGCGTGCGCAATACAGATCCTGGTACAGCAGCTGCGGCGCCGGATCGGCCAGCGAGGTGACGACGAAGCGCGGATTGTTCCCCAGGCTCATGACCTCGGCCTTGAGCACCACCCGCCAGGTGCGCGACCAGGAGCCGGCCCGGTAGTCCACGTCCTCGTACAGCCGGGTGGCGGCCGGCGCGGGCTGGCCGAGGCGGCGTGCGTTGGCGCAGCGCTGCGCGTGCAGGGCGCGTGCCCGTTCCAGCAGCGGCCCGGCCTTGGGCGTAAGCGCCGGGTTGCCGGCCAGGGCGAACAGGAAGTCCATCCGCGGGTCGCGCTCACACAGCGCCATCAGCTCGGGGTTGGCGAAGTGCGCGTCCCCCCGCAGCAGGATGTGCGTGTCCGGCCAGGCGTGGCGCAGCCGGCGCACCACGCGGGCGAGGATCGCCGCGTTCTCGCGCCCGGTGGGGCGCCTGCCCGGACGGAGCACGGCGGTGATGAGCTTGCCCGAGAGCCCCTCGAACAGGAACAGCGGCAGGTAGCAATGGCTGCGGTAGTGGGGGTTATAGAACGCCAGTTCCTGCTGCCCGTGGGTGCGGTCCTCGGAATGGTCCATGTCCAGCACGATCATGGCCGGGGCTGCGGCGTAGCTGCTGAGGAAGGCATCGAGGAAGGCCTGCGCCAGCCGGTAGATGTCCCGGCGGGTCATCCCGTTCTCCAGCCGCGAGAAGGTCGGCCCAGAAGCCAGCGCGTTGCCGCGATCCAGCGGCGCGCGCTCGGCGGCGAGCTTGAACACCGGGTCGTGGCGCAGGCGGTTGGCATCGTTGCCGTCGGCATAGCCGCAGGCAGTCTGGAAAACGCGCTGGCGCAGCAGGTCGCTGAGGCGATGGTCGATGTAGGAGGCGTGCCGCCGATCCCGGATGGCCGATGCCAGAGCGTCGATCAATCCGGTCTGGCGATCCGTACCGCGCAACAGCAGCGCTCCGAAGTCGGTGGACATCGCGCCGCCGGCGAAGTCGGCACGAACCGTCAAGCCGGCGATCGTAGGAAAACGCAACTGGGTCGGGGTAGACTGATTCATGGACGGTCTCGTCTAGGCTTCGTCCGAAGCGTTATTGGCGTAACCCCAATTGTATCAATGGGCTAGGCGAGATTCGTCCTCTGTTTTGAAAAATCCGGTCTAAGGTCAGTCACGGTGACGAGCGTCACGTGCGTGGCTGGAAGAGGGAAGAAGCGGAAGCAGGGCATCCTGCAGTTCACGAACGAGCCGCAGCTTTCAGTGGAGCTCCTCCACGGCAAGCAGGCGGATTTCAGTGTCGCCACCAACTACACGGATGCGTGGATCGCGGCGGTGGCGGCGCAACTCAAGAATCTTCCCAGGAGAGTAATAACAAAGACGCCCCGGTCCCGGATTCACACTTCTGTCGGGCAGACCGGGAAGGTGCGACTGGAGAAGGACCTTCTCGAGCGGCTTGCGGGGGCCGCAGAGGCGGCCTAAGCGCAGAGGGCCGCCCCGCGGTCCAATGTGTCCAGGAAGACACGCGGTAGAGCTGGGCTGTTCCCGTGAACGCAGATGAGCACTGTCTCACCACCGTGACTATCCCAGTTACTGTGAAAAAGGGACACGCACGGGTAACGGTGACGCGCGACCGTTACCTGTGAAGCCCTTCTAACGCTCGTCCTGGATTCTTCCCTGCGGGATCTCTGAATGCTGGAAGAGGCCCCCGCCGCGTTGCCGGCTGTGACTCATCGCTGCCGGGGCGATGCGCTGGGCAGTCGGTTATCTGCCTCGGGTTCAGCAAGATACCGCCGTCGTGGATACCTTATGAAACGGCTGGCGGGTACTCATGTAACGGTTCCGGCGTATCACAGTAGCAGCCCCGCCAAGACGCAACCGGCTGGTGTGCGCGGTAGGGGCCGGCTGAGAGGCGTTCGGACGTGCGGACGACCCTTCTCGCATGCCTGGATCGGAAAACGCGCTCTACCGCCCTGCACCGCCGCCAGCCGCTCAGCGCGAATTATTGCGCACGCAGCCAGGGGCCGACAAGGCGCGCACGCAAACAGCTACCGCGAGCGGTGGCCTTTCCGCTGGCGTTGCAGCGATGCTTGGCGTCTCGCACGAATCATCGCCACGCGCTGCGGATACTCGCTTGCCCAGAACTTCGGGTCGACCGGCGCTTCATCCTTGGTGGGAATAGCGTCCGTCAGGTCGCGGCCAGTGTCCCGGTGGTAGTCGGCGTAAGCTGGCTTTGCGGAGAGCCTAAGCAGCTGCTGCATTGACCATCGCGCGTCCCTTTCCATTCGCCGGTTTTCGGCGGAGTCGCCTCGCGAGGCTGCGGCTTCCTGCGCGACCTGGCCGAGGTACCTACGGACAACCGAAATTAGTCCATCAACCCGTATGAGAATTGCCTCATGGCGGTATCGGGGCAGCCGCATGTAGTTTTCTGCTGTCCCCACCAAGAGATGCACCGGGTGTGCCATTCGAACCTGAAGAACTCTACCGTCGCCAGCTTCTACATCGACATAGCGTGCGCGTCTTTCAACATCATGCGCTCGCAATCCATAAGGCCCGGGCAGGAAATCCACTATCAGGTTATCGGAGGGCCCGTAGAAGTCGGGGATCTCGACATGGGCCAGCTCCGGCGTATGGTGTTCGCGGCCCGGAAGGGCAAGTTCGCCGCCTACGGCATCCGCGAATCGCTCTAGTAACTTCTCAAAGCCATGCGGGGCCTGCATCTGGAAATCCAGATCGACCGTTCGGAACGGCACATCCGAGTCTGGCATTAGCGCGACCGCCCAATGAACGCTTGCGGCACCGCCGATGACTATCAATCGGTCAGGATCACCGCCCCTGTCTCGGAACCGGGTGAGCAGATCGGCTATGGTCTGAGGATCAAGGGAACTGCCGGGAGGCATTACCCGCGCTTGAATGCACGCCGCGGGTCGAAGCGAACTATACCAACGCCTGCCCGGCTGCGCTTGGCCAGCGCCTGGCGCTCTGCCGGCGAACCATCCACGACAATCCGGCGCACTTCCGCACGTTCAGTGGCCTGCTGCTTCTGGATGCGCTCGAATAGCTGATTGCGGGATTGGGCTGCGTTGTGACGCTTCATGACTCTGTACCCATAGGCACTATGGTGTACCACGTGTAATCAGGATAGTTATTACGCGACCCCAATGCAATTACGCCCGTCAGCGAAAAGGCGTCGTTGGTAGCGCACTAGCAGGGAAAGAATGTGGAGAGAAATGTGGGGTTGCGGCTGAATGCTCGGATATTTCACCTTGCGAATCAGCCGCTTGCCTCTTTTAACTGGTGGAGCCGGGGGGGATCGAACCCCCGACCTTCGCATTGCGAACGCGACGCTCTCCCATCTGAGCTACGGCCCCTACGAAAGCGCGGGGCGTGTCTTCCGCCCCGCGGCGGATGGTATTCTAGCACCGCGCTCGCGGATTTCGCCACAACCCCGGGATCCTATGGAACAGGTCAGTATCGTCATGCCGGCGCTGAACGAGGCGGCCGGTATCGTCCCGGTGCTGGAACGGCTCCAGGCCTGCCGCCGGGACGGCCACGAGCTGATCCTGGTCGACGGCGGCAGCAGTGACGGCACCCCCGTGATCGCGGCGCCGCTAGTGGACACGCTGATTCACACCGGCGCGGGACGGGCGGTGCAGATGAATGCCGGCGCGGCCCGGGCCCGCGGCGCGATGCTCTGGTTCCTGCACGCGGACACCCTGCCCTGCACCGACGCCGTCGGCCAGATCCTGGAGGTACCCCTTCGGGGCGGGAGCTGGGGCCGGTTCGACGTGGTCATCGACAGCCCGCGTCCACTGCTGCGCCTGGTCGCCGGCATGATGAACCTGCGCTCGGCGCTGACCGGCATCGCCACCGGCGACCAGGGCATCTTCGTCGAGCGCGCCCTGTTCGAGAGGATCGGCGGCTTCGCCCCGCTGCCGCTGATGGAGGACATCGAGCTCAGCCGCCGGCTGCGCCGTGTCACGCACCCGGCACGCCTTCCGGGGCCGCTGCTGACCTCCGCCCGGCGCTGGAACCGCGGCGGCGCATGGCGCACCATCGCCCTGATGTGGCGACTTCGGCTGGCGTACCACGCCGGAGTGGACCCGGCGGCTCTGGCACGGCGCTACCACGGCCGGGACAGCGCATGAGCGACGCCCGCTGCGCGATCGCGGTGTTCGCGCGGGCGCCCCGCCCGGGCCGGGTCAAGACCCGTCTCGCCCCGGCGATCGGGCAACGCGGCGCGGCCGCGCTGCACCGGCGGCTGGTCCGGCGCACGGTGCGCACGGCGGTCGCGGCCGGGATCGGGCCGGTCACGCTCTACTGCACGCCCGACGCCCGCGACGCACTGTTCGTCGCCTGCCGGCGCGAGTGGGGCGTGGGGCTTGCGCGCCAGCGCGGCACGGGGCTGGGCGAGCGCATGTTCCGTGCCCTGCGGGAGCAGAGCCGCGGCGACCGGCCAGCCCTGCTGGTCGGCAGCGACTGTCCCGGCTTGGACGCCGCCTATCTGGGCTGGGCCCTGGCGGCCCTGGAGGCCGGCTGCGACACGGTGCTCGGCCCCAGCACCGACGGGGGCTACGTGCTGATCGGCACCCGCCGGCCCCGTCCCGCACTGTTCCGCGGGGTTCCCTGGGGCGAAACCACGGTATTGCAGCGGACCCGGCGGCGACTCGAGCGGGCACGGGCGCCGTACCGTCTGCTGCCGGCGCAGCCCGACATCGACACGCCTGCTGACTTGCGCGGCGCCCGTCGTGCCGGAGTCGTGACATACTGAATTTCCAACCCGGTCCGGGGTAATGCCGCATCGCGGCCCCGTTTCCGGCCCAGGAGCGCGTTGTCGTGGTGCTGCGCGACCGACGGGAAACGCCTCCAGCCGGGGAGGACCGGTGCGCCCGGAGGGGGAGACGGCGTGAGCAGCGATCGCGGTGTCGCGCTCGCCTGGCGTGGCGCCACGCCACCGCGCTTCCGCGCCTGATGGGAAAAGCGCACAACGGCTCCGAGAACTTACAATCCCATCCGGAAGACTGGCAACACAATAGAATAGGCAAGGACGGACCGGAGGAACCCCATGAGCATCAGGATCCGTCGCGGGCGTCCCGAGGACGCCTCGGCGCTGGCCCGCAACAACCTGGCCCTGGCACGGGAAACCGAGGGCCGCGAGCTCAGCCTCGCCCGGGTGCGCGCGGGCGTGAAGCAGGCACTCGAGCCCGAGTCCGGAGCCCAGTACTACGTGGCCGCGGACGGGGACAGCCACGAACTCATCGGGCAGCTGATGGTCACCCGGGAGTGGAGCGACTGGCGCGACGGCGAGTTCTGGTGGATCCAGAGCGTCTACGTGGCCCCGGCCTGGCGCGGGCGCGGCGTCTTCCGCGACCTGTACGGGCACGTCCGACACCTGGCGCAGACAACGCCCCGCGTGTGCGGCATACGCCTGTACGTCGAGCAGGACAATAACACCGCCCGGACGATCTACCGGCGGCTGGGCATGGAGGAGACGGGCTACCGACTGCTCGAGCTCGAGTTCGAGCAGGAATGAGCCGGACGCCTCGCTCACCGTGCTGACGCGCTACTGTCCGTATCCTTGCCGTAACCGGTCAGCTCGACGTAGCCGCGCCCCTGGACCGTTCCGTGGCGTCCGTTGCCGGACACCGCCACCGCCCCCTCCCAGTAGGTGACGATGCCGCGCAGCTCCTGGTCCCGGATCATCGGCCGGATCCGCAGGGTCAGGCCCAGCGGCTCCAGCGTCAGCCGCCACCCCGACGGGTAGTCGATCCCCGAACGCGGACTCCGCCAGTGGTCGCTCACATGCAGTCGCACGTGGGCGGGGTCAAGCGGACGTACGCCCCCCTGCGGCCCCACCACGGTCGCGTAGCTGTACCGGCTGGGCCGCCCGTCCCGCCGGCGCAGGCGGTAGAACATCAGGTCGCGCCCGTCGTCCAGGTGCAGCGCGAACCAGTCCCAGCCCACCTGGCTGTGATCCAGCACGCTGCTGCTCCACTCGTGGTCCATCCAGCTGGTGCCGGTGACCCGGAGGGTATGGCCGTCGATGCGCAACTTCCCCCGGGTCGCCAGACGCGTGAACGAGTAGTAGTAGGACGCATCGCCGGGAGCCGGGCCCTTGCGGCTGTACCCGTGCTCGCCCTGTAGCACCCGGGGCTTGCCGCTGCGCAGCTCGAGCTGCACTCCCAGGTCGTCATCCCCCGCCGAAAGCGTCAGAGGGAACAGCCGGTCCGGACGTTCGCCGGCCGCCGACCAGTCGTGCAGCCACACCCGGAACCGCCGCTTCGCCGTGGCTGCGATCGCGCCCGCGATCCCCGGCCCGGTGCGGCTGACCCGCTCGCGGTAACGGAAGCGGTCGTCATGCACGTCGGTGATCGCCAGGTGCGCCATGTACACCTGGTGGCCGCTCCAGTCCGCGCGTCCCCGCGCCCTGCCGGGCGCCAGCGCCACGCGGAAGAAGGTCAGCTCGAAGCCGAAGCGCCGCCCGGCGGCGGTCTCGAGGTTGCCGGTGAAGTACCACCACTCGTTGCGATAGCCCGGATGCGGGCCGTCGTCGTGCGGGAAGGCGAGCCGGCGCGGACCCGTGACCATGCGGTAGCCCGAGGACTGCCCGGCCCCCAGCACCCCGACCAGCGATCCCCCCGCGTTGCCGCCGCCCCGCGAGCCCTGCGCCCCCGGCCAGAGCCAGGCGGCCAGCGCGCTCGCGAGCAGCACCGCCAGCACCACGGCAACCCGGCGCATCGCGTCACTCCTCCCGCAGCGCGTGCGCCGCGCGTATCCGGCCCAGCCGCCAGCCGGGATACGCGCCCGCCACCAGGGCCGCGACCACCGCCGCGGCCAGCGCCTGCCACAGGGCCCCCGGGTAGACCCGGAACGGCATCACCCACCCGAACACGCGCGCGTTGACTACGCGCACGATGAGAGCGGCAAAAGCGAGGCCCGCGGGCAGGGACAGCAGGCCGGCCAGCCCCCCCATGAAGGCGGTCTCGCCAAGGACCACGCCGACAGTCTGCCGCGGCGTCATGCCCAGCGCCCGGAACACGCCGAACTCCCGGGCGCGCTCGAGCTCCAGGGCCATCAGCGCGCTGATCATGCCCACGATGCTGATGGTCAGCGTCAGCAGGCGCAACACGGCGGTAATGGCGAAGGTCTGGTCGAAGACAGCCATCGTGTATTCACGTACCGAACGCGTCGGACGGGCCGTGAACGGGATCCGGGGCCCGAGGAGGCGGCGTATCCGGCGCAGCACCGGCTGCGGCGACGCTCCCGGCGAGAGGTAGACCGCCAGCCAGGAGAGCTTCGGGTCATCCCAGTAGCGGAGATAGGTCTGGCGTGCCATCGCGATACGGCCGCGGGTCGAACCGTAATACCGGAAGACCCCCACGATCTCGAACTCCCGGGCGCCACGGTCCGTGTTCATCCGGATCCGGCCACCGGGCCGCAAGTGATGCAGCTGGGCCAGGGACTCGGACACGAGCACCGCCGGCGGAGTGCGACCGCCGTCGGCGAATGCTGTCCAGGCCTTGCCCGGCTGCCCCGCAATCAGCGGGAACGTGGCAAAATCCTGGCGCCGCATGGCGTAAGCGATCAGGGGCACGGCACCGAACGGCGTGTCGACGCTGACGTGGCGTCCCCGGGTTACCCGCGCGACGCCCGGAACCTGTTCGACACGTACGGCGAGATCGGGCGGCAGGACCCTCCCGGCCGTGCTCGATCCCGCCGGCCCGACGAAGATATCCGCTCTGAGTGCCTGGTCCAGCCACTGCTCGACGCCGTGGCGAAAGCTCCCGATCATCGTGCCCACGGCGACCGTGGTCGCGAGCGCGACCGCCAGCGCGGCGATCGCCACCGAGGTCCGGCTCAGGCCGGCCGTAACACCCCGCAGGGCGATCCGCACCAGCACCGCGCGTGCCGGCGGCAGGAGCCCGGTCACGCCGCGCACCGCGAGCAGGGTGAGACCCGGGATCCAGAGCGCCACGGCCGCCACCAGGCACACCAGGGCCGCGTATGCGGGCAACAGACCGCGGCCCGGAAGAAGGAGCAGTCCGACGCCGGCAAGCCCCACCCCGGCGCCCCCCAGCGCGAGCCACGGGATGAAAGCCCGCCGACGCCGTTCCAGGCTGGAACGCAACATGGCCGCGCGCGGGCTCACGCGTGCCGCCTCCACCGCCGGTGCCAATGCCGCCAGGACCGTCGCGCCCAGGCCCAGCGCCGCGGCCTTGCCAAGTATCCCGGGCCCCGGCGCCACCGCCCGCACCTGAACCGCGAAATAGACATCATTGATGGTGCGGGTAACGAGATGCACCAGGTGCTGCGCAAGGCCGACGCCAAGCGCCATCCCGATCACGGTGGCGACGATCCCGATGAGCAACGCTTCCAGCGTCACCGAAAGGAACAGCTGACCGCGGCTGACGCCCAGGCCGCGCAGGGTGCCGAAAAGCTCGCGCCGCTGGACCACGCTGAAGGTCATGGTGTTGTAGATCAAAAAGATCCCGATCAGCAGCGCCAGCAGGCTCAGGGCACCGAGATTGACCCGAAAGGCCTTCGTGGCCTCGTGCATCGTCCGGGCCCGCGTGCCGACGGCGCGGACGGTCACCCCGGGCAGCAGCGCAGACGAGAGCCTGCGCAGCATGTCGCGACCGGCAGCACCCGAGGGCACGATCAGGTCGATCTCGGAAATCCGGTGCGGCTCGTGCAGCAGCTCCTGCGCGGTGCCGATGTCCGTGATCACCACACCCGGCGTCATGCCGACACTCGGGGTAGCGAGCACGCGCACCGGGACGCGCCCCGCGGACAACGTCAGGCGGACCCCGGAGCCGGAACGCACGCCCAGCGCCGCCGCATCCTGTGCCTCGATGAGGACGGCATCCGGCTCGGTCATCAGCCGTACGGCCGCTTGCAGATCGTTCGCGGTTACCGCCCGCAGGCGCGGCCGGAACGGTACCGCCGAAACCGGGTCGATGCCCACCAGGCGCACGTTCTCCCCGTCCGGCAGGCCGGCGGTTCCTTCCAGCAGCGGCGTGGCGACGGGCAGCAACCCCTGCCTTGCGAGCTCGCGATAGAGACTGTCCGGGATCCCGCCGGGACCGGCCACGATCTGGTGCGTGGCCCGTCCCACCACGCCCTCCATGGTCAGGTGAAATGCCCGGGTGGCGCTGGCATTGGCCAGATCCACGGCGACCACGACCGCGACCCCGAGCGCCACGCCCAGAACGGACAGGACCGCGAGCGTCGGATGGCGCAGCAGATACCGGATCCCGGCAAGGAACACGTACCGCATGCCGGGTCACCCGGCAGGCACGTCGGGAGTCGCGGAAAGCCTGCCGTCCCTGAGCGTGAGCACCCGGTCGGCGCGGCCCGCGACGGCATGACTGTGGGTGGCCATCAGCAGGGTCGTTCCGTGCTCCCGGGCCAGGGACTCGAGCAGGTCGAGAACACGCTCCCCGGTGTCGTCGTCCAGGTTGCCGGTGGGCTCGTCCGCCAGGATCAGGGCGGGACAGTGAATGATGGCCCGGGCCAGCGCCACTCGCTGCTGCTCGCCCCCGGAGAGCGTGTCCGGGTAGCTGCCGCCCCGCTCGGGCAGACCGATCGCCTGCAGCATCTGCCGGATACGCGCCCGGGCGGTGGCCGGTCTCCAGCCGTTGAGCTCCAGCGGCAGGTACAGGTTCTCCTCGACGGTCAGGGTCGGGACGAGGTTGAAGAACTGGAAGACGAATCCGAACAGGCCACGCCGGAGCAGGGTCCGCGCGTGCTCGGAGAGGATCTCCATGCGGCGACCGGCGACCGTGATGTGACCGCGGTCCGGGAGATCGATGCCCGCCACCAGGTTCAGCAGGGTGGACTTTCCGCACCCGCTGCGCCCCAGCATGACCACCCGCTCTCCCGGCTCGACGGTCAGGTCGACCCCGCGCAGAACCTCCCGGGTGCTCTTGCCCTCCCGGAAGCTCCGCCAGACCCCTTCCATCCGCAGCACCGGGCGAGACGTCTTGTGCTCTTCGTCCACGACCTGTCCCTTGGCAACCGTGGCCTGCCGGGCGGCTCTGGCCCGCGGCACCCGGCCCGTCGTCCCGCTCAGGGGAATGCCGGCGTATCCGGCTCCGTTGCCCCGATCCCGGGATGGTGCTTGCGAATCCGGTCCTGGATGCGCTACGCAGCCACGGTCCGCCTCAGGACCCGCACGCCGGGGAGCTCCTTGGCGGCCAGCCAGTCCAGGAACGCCCCGCCGCCGAGGGAAACGTAGGTGAACGCATCGGCGGCGCCGGCCCGGGCCAGGGCCGCCTGCGTTTCCCCGCCTCCCGCCACGCTGACCAGGGGGCCCTCCCGCGTGCGGCCGGCGATCGCCCGGGCGACCTGTTGCGTCCCGTGCTCGAATCCCTCGAACTCCGAAGCCCCGATGGGCCCGTTCCAGACGACCGTTGCCGCAGAGTCGAGCTCGCGGACGATGCGTCCCACGCTGCGCGGTCCGAGATCGAGGACCATGGACTCTTCCGGGATTTCGCCGACCCCCACGACGCGGCACGGCGCGTGCGCCTCCAGGGCACGGGCGATCACGACATCCTCGGGCAGCACGATCCGGCAGCCGGCTCGTGCCGCCGCCTCCCGGATCCGGGCCACCTCGTCAAAAAGACCGTCTTCCCGCAACGACCGCCCGACGCCGATACCCTGCGCCGCCAGGAACGTGTTCGCCATGCCCCCGCCAAGGACCAGTGCATCGACCCGGCCGGCCAGCGTGCGCAGCACGCCGAGCTTGGATGACACCTTGGCGCCGCCGAGTACCGCCACGTAGGGATGAGCCGGATCGGCAAGGTAGTGTTCCAGGCTCTCCAGCTCGCGCTGCAGCAGTCGTCCGGCTGCCGCCTCCAGCAGCCCGGGCAGCCCGACGATCGACGCATGGCTCCGATGACAGGCGGAGAAAGCGTCATTGACGTAGGCGTCACCGAGTCGGGCCAGGGCCGCGGCAAAGTCCGGATCGTTCTCCTCTTCCCCGGGATGGAAGCGGAGATTTTCCAGCAACACCACGGCGCCCTCCTTCTGCGCGTCCACGGCGTGCCGTGCGGCGTCACCGAGACAATCCCCCGCGAACTGGACGTCGATTCCGCCGAGTGCGTCGGAAAGCGGCCCGGCCACGGGGCGAAGGGAACATCGAGTGACGCGCTTGCCGCCGGGACGCCCGAGGTGCGACATCACCACCGGCTTGCCGCCGCGTTCCGTGAGCTCCCGAAGGGTCGACGCGCAGGCAAGAATCCGGGCGGCGTCCGCGACCGCCCCCTCCCGGATCGGCACATTCAAATCGGCTCGCACGAGTACGCGCCGTCCGGCGACATCCATGTCATCGAGTGTCCTGAGGTGCATCACCCCTCCTGCTTCCTGGCGGGTCAACCTGCGAATCCCGGCGCCGAACATTCTCTGTCGAGCGGGACCCGCTTTCCCTGTCATTAGTACGCCGCTGCCAACCGGCACTCCTTGACCCGGGTCAGGACTGCCACCGGCATGCGGCTCGGAGGCACGCACTCACTGTTCTTTGTCCCTGTATTCCCGGATCGCCCGCAGCAGTTCGCGCTCGTCCACGCTCCAGGAGCGCGCCACGTGCGTAACGCTCAGACAGTGCCGGTAGAGCTGATGCCGGGGGACCTCGCCCGGGAACAGGCGCGCCAGCGTGATCATCCCTTCGCAGCGCTCCTGCCGCTCGCTGTCCTCGGGCCACCAGCGTCCGTGGCGGTCCCCCCTGCCCTTCGGGGGATATCCCCGCCCGTGATTCCGCTCCAGCCACGTCTCCAGCGCCCGCTCGAGTCTCGGCTTGCCCGCTCGCTGCTCCATGTCTCCAACCCTCCATCACTGTGATGCGGGCCGTCGGGCGGGCCCGCGCGGATCCGGCGCAGGAACGTCAACGGCCGGCGTCAGCGACATCGCCGTAGTGCAAGGTGGCAAGCCACTCCAGCAGGTCGTGCGCATCGACCATCCGCGGACGAGCCGCCCCTGTGGAATCGGATGATCCGAAACCTCGGCAGACGGACCGTCGCGGCTCGCCCGTCCACCGCCAGGTTGACCGGCGTCAAGGCGGGATGCTCCGGCGTTCGCTTTAATTGCGTCGTCCCGCGTTTTCGCGCGGGCAGAATTGCATCCCGACTCCCGGAGGGGGTGTTCGCCATGTCTCCTGTCCCCAAGCAACGGCCCGCCCGGAGCGTGGCCCTGAGTGAAACCGGTGCCAAGCCCGCGGCAAAGGCTCCGCGCAAACGTCGCTCGGCTTCCGGCGGCGAGCGACATCGCCGGATCGCCGAGGCAGCCTACTACCGTGCGGAACGTCGCGGCTTCGCCGGTGGCGACCCGGTGAACGACTGGCTGGAAGCGGAATCGGAGATCGACCACAACCAGGCCACAGGGTCGCGCCGGAAGGCCTGACGGCCCCCCGCCGGGAGACGTCGCTCGCGGCGCCGCATCGGCGGCGTCAACGCGCGTGCGTCCGCGTCCACAGCTGCACGCACCGAGTCTCCCGATGAATGATCGAGCATCCCCCCCGCCCGTGTCCGGCAAACCGGACACCGCGAGTCCCTACGCAGCGCTCGACAGCCGTCCCGAGGGGCTGAGCGCGCAGGAGGCTGCGCGGCGCCTGGAGCAGTACGGGCGCAACACCCTGCGCCAGGAGGAGGTCGGGCTGCTGCGGCGCCTGGCGGGCTATTTCTGGGGC
>Ga0102962_1000412_pt1 | contig 21031 bp, 16 predicted proteins | sample SalPonF2_C_D2_MG_FD_84519 | JGI IMG/M metagenome (GOLD analysis project Ga0102962, IMG submission 84519) | Salt pond soil microbial communities from South San Francisco under conditions of wetland restoration - Salt Pond MetaG SF2_C_D2_MG ...
AATGATCTGATCATTCCACTCTTTGACGGCGATATTGAAGTTCTTCACCCCGTCGCGCGTCAGGGCCAGATCGGTCAATTCGTGGTAATGGGTGGCAAAGAGAGTTTTTGCGGAGACGTCGCGATTGTCATGCAGGTATTCCGCCACCGACCAGGCGATGCTGATGCCGTCGAAGGTCGAGGTCCCACGGCCGATTTCGTCGAGGACAATCAGACTTTTCGGCGTGGCGTGGTGCAGAATATGGGCGGCTTCGGTCATCTCCACCATAAAGGTCGATTGCCCCCGGGCCAGGTTGTCGCTGGCGCCGACCCGGGTGAAGATCCGATCGACCACTCCGATCCGGGCCGAGCGGGCCGGCACCAGACTCCCCATCTGGGCCATCAGGGTGATCAGGGCGACCTGGCGCATGAAGGTCGATTTTCCCGCCATGTTGGGACCGGTGATAATCAGAATCTGATTTTCCCGGGTATCCAAGGCGACGTCGTTGGGCACAAACCTCTCGTCAAGGCTCATGGTCTCGATGACCGGATGCCGCCCCTCGACAATGACCAGTTCGTCACCGCCATCGATTTCAGGGACGGCATAGTTGCGCTCATGGGCGATTTCGCCCAACGTCAGCAGCACATCGAGTGTGGCCAGAGCGTCGGCGGTGGCCTGGAGGCGGCGTCCCTGCAGAGCCACCTGCTGTCGCACCTGCTGAAAAAGATCGTATTCGATGCCCACGACCTTCTCCTCCGCCCCGAGAACCTTTTCTTCGTATTCCTTAAGAGCGGGGGTGACATAGCGTTCGGCGTTGGCCAGCGTCTGTTTGCGCTGGTAGTCTTCCGGGACCCGCGAAAGCTGACTTTTAGAGACTTCGATATAGTAGCCGAAGACCTTGTTGTAGCGGACCTTGAGGGTGGCAATTCCGGTCCTCTCCTTTTCCTCGCGCTCCAGCCGGGCAATCCATCCCTTTCCTTCCCGGCTGATGTGACGCAGTTCGTCGAGCTCGCCGTTGAAACCGTCCCGGATCAGTCCTCCCTCCCGCAGCACGAAAGGCGGATCATCGACGATGGCCCGGGCGATGACCGCGGCGATATCCGTCAACGGATCGACGCGCTCTAGCAGGGAACGAAAAAGCGGGCTTTCCAGAGCGGAGAGCTGATCGAGGATGCCGGGAAGGCGTTCGAGAGAGCTTTTCAGTGCGATAAGATCCTTGGCATTGGCGTTTGCCATGGAAACCTTGGCGTTCAGCCGCTCAAGATCGTAAACCCCGTCGAGACTTTCGCGCAGCTCCCCCCGGTCGAGACTTCTTTCAACCATTTCGGAGACCGCCTGCTGGCGCTGACGAATCCGCTCCACATCCACCAATGGATGGTTGATCCAGTGCCGCAGCTTGCGCCCCCCCATGGCGGTGACCGTACGATCAAGAACTCCCAGCAGCGAGCCCTTTTTGCGGCCATCGTGCAGAGTGGCGGTCAGCTCCAGATTGCGGCGGGTCGCGTCGTCCAGAACCATAGAGTCCCGCGCGTGAAAGGTCGACAACGCCTGGATATGTCCGACGCCGCCCTTTTGGGTTTCTTCCAGGTAGTGCAGCACGGCCCCGGCAGCTCGAATCGCCTCGGGGAGATGGGCGCAGCCGAAGGATTCGAGGGAGGCGCAGCTGAAAAAATCGCGGATGATCCCCTCGGCCCGATCCCGCTCAAACACCCACTCGGGGAAAGGTGACGCCAAGCGCCCCGCAAGCTGGCCTTCGAGGCCCCGCCGGAGCCGATCCTCCTCGGCGGCGCAGAAGAGGATTTCCCGGGGATCGAAGGAAGCCACCTGGCCCCGAAGCCCGTCCCCCCCGGAGGTCTCGGTCACCCGGAAGTCGCCGGTGGTAATATCCAGCACGGCAATTCCCCAATTCTCCCGGGCCCCCGAAGCGATCGCCATGAGGTAATTGTTTTTCTTCGGCTGCAGGGTGGCGGTATCGATAACCAGCCCCGGAGAGATGATCCGCACCACTTCCCTCTTGACGATTCCCTTGGCCGTCTTCGGATCTTCAACCTGCTCGCAAATCGCCACCTTGTAGCCGTTTTCAACCAGGCGGGCGATATAGGGCTGGCAGCTGTGATAGGGGATTCCGCAGAGAGGAACCTCCTCGGCCGCCCCCTTGTTGCGCGACGTCAAAGTGATATCGAGCACCCGGGAGGCAGTTACCGCATCCTCCAGGAACATTTCATAGAAATCGCCGAGCCGGAAAAAGAGGATTGCATCGGGATGCCGGGCTTTGATTTCCAGGTATTGGCGCATCATCGGAGTGGCGCTGGCCATAAAAAACCTCTCGGTGAAACAGCGAACATCGAGCGCGAGGAGTTGCTCCGTCCAAGGGACGACGCCTCCGGCCCGAGAAGAGCGGGAGTTATGTTAACAAACAGCCTTTTCGATGTAAAGTGAGTCTATGCGGAATCATTGGATAAGCGATTTATGCTAAAATTTGTCGACCCCCCGGGAGCGGAAATCGAAAAGCTCCTCTCCCCGCTCATTTTCCTTGACCGGCAAAAGACGGAGATGATAATAAATCCGCAACAATCGGAGGCATTTATGAACCGGTCCCATTCTCCTGAAGTCGAAGCCCCGGGTTTCGAGACAAAAAATTTCGACATCGGCAACCTGCGGGATGAAATTCGAGTGGATGCGCTCTGCGAACGATTTTTGCGCCTCTTTCACCGGTATCTGATCGAACGAAAAGGGCTCGCTGTCGACGAAGCAGGCTCCCTGGCAAGGGGCGCAGACTACTTTCTGCGGGATTTCGTTATCCCCGACCGCCGCGAGAACATTTTCGCCCTGCCCCCCAAAAGGGTGCGCCAGTTCGCCGGGAATTGGTATATCGTCAAGAACCTCGAGCCCAACATGGCCGAACTCGTTCAGATTCTGGCGGGGGTTCAGGCGTTCTACGGGTTTTGCCTCGAGATCGGCAAGATTTCCCCTGCCCAGGCCGAGGACGTCGGGAAAGAATGCGCGACCCACGCCTATTACCGGGAGCGTATCGATCGGTTCTGGGAGATCGAAGACAACGCCTATATGACCTGGGAGCAGGAATGCTCACTCAAGGATTGATCATCGCGGCTCTGCCATGACAACCTCTCCCAAAATCAGAGCGGCCCGTTTTTCCATTGCAACAGCCACAGGCCTGACTCTTCTGAAACTGGCCACCGGCGTTGCCACGGGGTCCATGGCCATCCTCTCCTCGGCCATCGATTCTCTTCTGGACATCGTCATGTCTGGGGTGAACTATCTGGCTATTCGCCAGGCCGAACAGCCGGCCGATCAGAGTCATCCCTTCGGCCACGGCAAATTCGAGACCGTGGCGACCCTCATCCAGGCCCTGGTCATTGCGGCATCAGGCATCGGAATCATCTACGAATCGACCAGGCGCCTGCATCAGGGAGTCCACCTGGGCCTTCTCGACGAGGGCATCGTGGTGCTGATCATCAGCGCCGGAGTCTCCTGGCGGATCAGCCGTTTTCTGCGAAAAACGGCCCGGGAAACAGATTCATCGGCCCTGCAGGCCGACTCCCTGCACTTCGCCATGGATGTCTATACCAACCTGGGATTGGTGGTGGGGCTGGCCGTCATAAAATTCGTCAACGTCCCATGGCTTGATCCAGTCCTCTCAATCCTGGTGGCACTCTACATCCTCTTCGAGGCACTGCGGCTGGTGCGCTACGGCCTGCGGGACGTTTTGGACGAAAACCTTCCCGAATCGATCCGGCAGGAGATCGCCCGCCTCATCGAAGCCCACAAACACGACCTGTTGGGCTACCACAACCTGCGCACCCGGCGGGCCGGATCCCAAAAAATCATGGATTTTCACCTCACGGTCTGCAAACATCTTTCCGTGGAAGAGGCCCACGATATCGCCGACCATCTGGAGAAACGGATTCAGGAGGAAATCAAGGGGTCCGACGTCACCATCCACATCGAACCGTGCCGGCGCGAGGATTGTCCCGGCCGCGAACGCTGCCCCACTGAAAAGGCACGCCTTGAGGACACCTCCTCCGATACCTAGCCGCCCCTGCCATCTCGCTTCGCCCCACAATCGTCACGGGCCAGCGACGATCCATCGAAAAACGATCGTAAAAAAAGCTGCCTCCTTCGGAAGCAGCTTCTGGGAACCGCCTTTTTCAGCGTGATTTGTTAACCAGCAGTCCGTAGCGCTCAGGCATCGGCCTGTCCGAATTTTTTCAACCGTTCCAGGCGCTCGATAACATCCCGGCTGACCACCTGACGGGCTTCCATCTCGGAGAAGATCCGGGTCATCATCTGACTAACGGATGCCGCGGCAGACTCGATTTCATGGGTATTCTGCTTCTGCTTCTCCGTCGCGGTCACCATGTCGTCGGCCATGGTCTTTACCTCTTCGATCGACTTGACAATGCTGCGGATCCCCTGGCTCTCTTCTTGTGAAGCGAGAGAAATCTGTCCCGACATTTCGCCGAGTTTTTCAATCGAGCGGGTGACGAATTCGGCGCTTTTGGACACCTCCTGAGTGGCCTTGCGAATATCGTGGGCCATCTCCATGGCCACGCCGGCACTGTCCAGAATCTGATGAAGAGCGGCCTCCATCCCCTGGCCGAGGCCGATGCCGTCCTGAACCAATTGTCGGGTTTTGCCGACATGCCCGACCGTTTCTTCGGTATAGACCTGAATTTCTTCGATGATTTTGGCAATGGCACCGGTCGATTTGGCCGCCTCCTGAGACAGGTTGCGCACCTCTTCGGCGACCACGGAAAAGGAGCGCCCGTGCTCCCCCGCCTGGGCGGCGATAATCGCCGCATTTAAAGCCAACAGATTGGTTTTCTGGGTAATTTCGGTGATGACCGTGGTGATGCCACCGATTTCTCCGCTTTTTTCGGAAAGCCGGCCGATGGCGGCCCCTGTTCCCTCCACCGCCCCGGAAATCTCCTTCAGCCCCTGCAGCGCATCAGCCACCGAAGCCACGCCTCCCTCCGCCTGCTTCTTGACCGTCTCGGACATGCCGTGGGAACGCACGCCATTCTCTTCCACCGATTTGATCGTGGAAGAGATTTGCGTCATGGCAGAGATGGATTTATCCATGAACTCAGTGAGCTGACCGAGGTTCTGGGCCACCTGATCGATGGAAACCGAGATCTCACTGGTGGACGACTGGGTGGAATCGACCGCGTCGCGAACCACATCGGCACCGCCGGCGATATCCTTGATCGCTTCGATCGTGGACGCAGTGGCCCCGCGCAGCGAAAGATCGAGTCGGGAATGTTCCTTTCGGTACTTGAGCAGCTCTTGAAATGTCTTGTCGAGCTCCTGAGTCAGGGTATCGACCGCCTCAATCAGATTGATCTTGGTCAGGGTCGAAGAAACCTGGTCGGCAAACAGTTTGACCGTATCGACGTCGGTTTCGTCCAAGCCTTTGCGTTTCCTTTTGTTGTCCACGCCGAACATGCCGACCACTTCGTCGCGAACGACGATCGGGCAGATGATAAAGCTTTTGGACCGCAGCTGGTGGAGGTTGTCGCAGGGGGCTTTTAAATGAAACTCTTCGGGCATCCGCGTGATATCGTCGATCAAAAAGAGTCGATTTTCGGCCACCGTTTTGTACAGGGCACCTGCCCGGTCATCCAGCGGCAGGGTGATACCCGCAACATTATCGTCGCCGGAACCACGGCTGGCCACGAATTCCAGACAATTTTTATCCCGGTTGACCATCAGAATATTCACCCGGTCGTACCCCAGGATCTCATGCAGGCCGTCGCAGGCCAGGGCGAGGACCTCCCGGAAGTCGACGGACTGCTGAATATGGGCATTGATCGAGTGAAAATTTTTCAGGCTGTTGTTGAGGGTCAGAAAGCGGCTTTCAAAATCCTCCTTCTGATGAGCGATGGTCCGGTTCAACTCATCCAGGCGCGAGGCGCGTTCATGGATATGCTCGTACGCCCGGCCGAGAAAAAAACCGAAAAGGCCAAGAACCACCGCCGTCCCCCCCCCCATGTAGATATAAAGCATAATGCTCTGGGGGGAGCGCGTGATGTCGGCTATAATCTGGTGCCATGCCCCCTGTCCCGTCTGCCAGAACAGGATCAGCCGTAGAACTATCCAGCCGATGGGAGCCGAAACCCCCAGAAAAAATCCGAGAACGGCATACCGCCAGCTTCGCTCCACTTTTTTTTCTCCCCCGGATGTATCCATTTCGCGATACCCCCTATCCACAAGAAGACCGGGACACCTTTCCCGGCCATCGCCCGTTAGCGGGCGGGTGCAAGACGCTCTGCCGCAGCGCCCTTTTCAACGATCCGCCATCCCCCCCCGCCAAATGCCTTCAACTTTATTCGGAAAATTGTTGCTTTTGAGAACCGCTCAAGAGTTCGGGCGTTGCTCGGTGGCGATGGCCAATTTACTGAAGCCTGCCTCGCGCGCGGCATCCATGAGCTGCACAACCCGGCCGTGACGGGTATCCTTATCGGCGAAAAGCAAAAAGGTCATCTCCTTCGCCTTCCCACGATACGTCTTCAGGCGGGCCTGGAACGCATCCAGAGATATCTCTTTTTTCTTGAAAAAGATGGTCCCCTCTTTAGACAGGTACACCTTGACTTCCTCCGGCTTTTTCATAACCGCGTGCGAAGATGATTGCGGCAATTTCACGGCAATGCCCGACGTTTCGACAAACGTCGTCGAAATCATGAAAAAGATCAGCAAAAGAAAGACCGCGTCGACCATCGGGGTCAGGTCGATCCGGGGATCTTCCCGTCTTTTCTTGCGAAGAAACCCCATCCCCTACTGTTCCCCCAGAAGGTCCGTGAGGTGCAGGGAATGCTCCTCCATTTCCAGAACGATCCGATCCACCCGCGCCGTAAGGTATTTATGCATGAGGATCGTCGGGATGGCCACGACCAGCCCGCCAACCGTGGTGATCAATGCCTTTGAAATGCCCCCGCCGAGAGTGGCCGGCGTACCGACCCCCTGAACGGCCAGCACATTGAAAGCTTCGATCATCCCGGTTACGGTTCCCAGGAGCCCAAGCAGGGGGGAGATGGTGGCAATAGTTCCGAGCAGTCCCAGGTAGCGCTCCAAAGGGGCCGCTTCCCGAGAGCCCACCTCCTCCACGGCGACCTTGATCTGATCCCGCGGGCGGCCGGCGACGCGCAGCGCGCGAATGAAAATGCGGGCCAATGGCGTACCGGCCCGCTGGCAGACAACCAGAGCCTCTTCCAGGCGTTTGTCTCGAATCAACGTTTCGACTTCATGGACCAGGGCCTTGGTTCCGCGCACCGTCCTCGCATAGGTCCACAACCGCTCGAGAAAAATGGCCAGGGCCAAGACCGAGCAGAAGAGAATCGGATACATGAGCGGACCGCCCTTATGAAAATACTCCAGCATCTATTTTGGAATCCTTTCGTAAAAATAGTCTTTATCGCGGCAGAATATCACAACTGCCCCTTCTTTTAAAAGAAACAAGGGGGGATTTCGAAAGAAACCTACGCGGCACTACGGGGGGGGGTCAGTCTGCCGGGATTCTTTTCTCAAAGGCCGCCGCCAATCGATCGTAGGTGGTCTCGAGGTGTTCGGGGATGACCCTGACGTCGGCAAAAACGGGCATGAAATTCGTATCACCGCTCCACCTCGGGACAATGTGCAGGTGAAGGTGATCGGCGATTCCCGCTCCGGCCACCTGCCCCAGGTTCATGCCGATATTGAAGCCATGCGGATTAAGACATTCTTTCAGGACCTCCCGGCAAAGGACCGTCAGCCGGTGCATTTCGAGGGCCTCGGAGTCGGAGAGTTCGCCGATATCAGCAGTATGGCGGTAAGGAGCCACCATCAGGTGCCCGTTGGTATAGGGAAATTTATTCATCAGGACGAAAACCCGGGTACCGCGGAGCAGGATCAAGCGATCCCGGTTCTCCTCCACCCGATCCCCGATACAGAAGACACACCCCTTTTCCTGCGGCTTCGAATCGGGTTGAATATAGGCCATCCGCCATGGGGCCCACAACTGTTTCATACCATTGATCTCCTTTCGAAAACGCCGTACCGCATCAAGGATCACACGGGTGCGGGCTGTCGTTGCTCAACATCGATCCGGACAATCCGGCCACTGAGCTTTTCGCCCAGTTCGAGAATTCCCACCGAATGAAAAGGGGCCCGACGCCGATCGGTCGGACGGCACGGATTGAAAAGGAGGATGTCGTCCTTGACATGACAGGCCGGCCGGTGGCTGTGCCCGTAGACCAGACAGTCGAGGGAATGTCCTCGAAAAACCGGAAGTATCTTCTCCTCGAGCGAATCGGGCTCCCCCCACCCGTGAATCAAGCCGATCCGAAACCCGTTGACCGTAATGATCCTTCTCTCGGGCAGATCCCCTGCCGGCGGGTCCATGTTGCCACGTACCGCATGAACAACTTTGTCAGGAAAGGCCATCAGGATATCGGGATTGACCAGATCCCCGGCATGGAGAATGATGTCGACGCCAGTCCAGTATCGCGCGGCCAATTCCTCGAGAAACGCCACCCCCTCCTTCACGCCATGGAAGTGAGTATCGGCCAACACCCCAATTCTGAGCATGATTCAACATTCCCGAAAATGACGGAGTTTTTTGCCATCTTGACTTGATAATAGCCGTGGTCCATCCCCCTTTTACCTCTGCCCGCGGTCGGGTGTCAATCCTTTATCCGGAGTCAGATAGAAATGTGGCCAAATTCCGCCTTTTATATCCAGCTCTTGCCACCCGGCGCCCGCTGAATTATCCTTTTCCTCCAGAGATACCGGCAGTGACGGTCGGGAATCAGCGGTATTCATAAGAAAACCGCAAGCCCACCAATGGCTTGGCACCGCCATTGCTTCTTCTAGGGAAAGGAGAATTTAAACACGGTTTTTTTTCGCGAGCCCCGACAGGATATTCTACTTGACAACCATGGCCACATGTGACTATTTTCCCATTTAATGAAAATAAAAATCAAGCAATAGACGCACTTCGACGCTCGGCTTACCAATAAGCATAAATGGCACTACCCAGGATGCGGCCGAGATGAAAAAGCCCCAGTTATTTTAGGGAAAATAAAATTTAGGGAAACCAAAAACCCCTACTTCCGGAGGTATTAAAACAATGTCTAAACACCAGGACGCCCTGGACTATCACAGTTCAGGCCGCAAAGGGAAAATCGAAGTCATCACGACCAAACCCTGCGCCACCAGTCGCGACCTCTCTTTGGCCTATAGTCCCGGTGTCGCCGAGCCCTGCCTGGAGATCGAAAAGAATCCTTTGATGGCCTATGAATACACGGCCAAGGGAAATCTGGTGGCAGTGATCTCCAACGGCACGGCGGTCCTGGGCCTGGGCGATATCGGCGCCTTGGCCGGCAAGCCGGTCATGGAGGGCAAGGGAGTTCTTTTCAAGCGTTTCGCCGATGTCGACGTCTTCGACATAGAACTCAACACCAAAGATTCGGATGAAATCATCCGCACCGTCAAGCTGCTCGAACCGACCTTCGGCGGCATCAACCTCGAAGACATTAAGGGACCGGAGTGCTTCTACATCGAGGAGAAGCTCAAAGAGAGCATGAATATCCCGGTCTTCCACGACGATCAACACGGCACGGCGATCATCGCCAACGCCGGCCTGATCAATGCCCTGGAGCTGGTCGGCAAAAAAATCGGGGACGTCAAGATCGTCGTCAACGGCGCCGGCGCAGCCGGTATCGCCTGTGCCAACATGGCTCTGGTTCTCGGTGCCCGGCGGGAAAATCTGTTCCTGTGCGACACCAAGGGCGTGATCCACAAAGGGCGCGCCGAGGGGATGAACCCCTACAAGGAGCGACTGGCCAACGACACCTCGGTCCGCACTCTGGACGAGGTCATGGTTGGGGCCGACGTCTTCTTCGGCGTCTCCGCCAAAGGGGCGGTCACCCCGGAAATGGTCAAGTCAATGGCCAAGGACCCGATCATCTTCGCCATGGCGAATCCAGACCCGGAGATCACCCCGGATGAAGCCAAGGCCGTGCGCGAGGACGTCATCATCGGCACCGGCCGCAGCGATTACCCCAATCAGGTCAACAACGTCCTCTGCTTCCCCTTTCTGTTCCGAGGAGCCCTCGACACCCACGCCAGCGCCATCAACGACGAAATGAAAATGGCGGCCTGCCTGGCCCTGGCCAACCTGACCAAGCAGGATGTTCCCGACTCGGTCCGCAAAGCCTATGGCGACGTCGAGATCAGCTTCGGCCGCGAATACCTGATTCCCAAACCCTTCGATCCGCGGGTGCTGCTGCATGTTGCCCCGGCGGTGGCCAGGGCCGCCATGGAGAGCGGAGTCGCGCGCCAGCCGATCCCCGACATGGAAAAATACCATGAGTCCCTCGAGGCCCTGCAGGGGCGTTCGAAGGAGATCATGCGGACCCTGATCAACAAGGCCAAGGCCAACCCGAAACGGGTCGTCTTCCCCGAGGGGGACGATGACAAGATCTTGCGGGCTTCCCAGATCCTCATCGACGAGGGGATCGCCATTCCCATCCTTATCGGCAACGAGGAGGAAATTCGCGCGCGAATTCAGGAACTGGGGCTCGACCTCAAGGACATCCGTATCATCGATCCGGCCTTTGCCCCCAAACGCGGCGAGTACATCGACGAGCTGTTCCAGCTTCGTCAGCGCAAAGGGATTACCCGTGCCGAGGCCAAACGCCAGATCAAGAAAAACCGCAACTATTTCGGCGCCATGATGGTGGAAAGGGGTGACGCTGATGCCCTGGTCTCCGGCATCAACCACCATTACCCCGATACGATTCGTCCTGCCCTGGAGATTATTGGCCGCCTGGAAGGCCTCTCCAAAGTGCATGGGATGTACATGCTGGTCTTCAAAAAGGATGTCGTCTTCTGCGCCGACACCACGGTGGACATTGAACCAAGCGCAGAAGAGCTGGCCGAAACGGCGATCCTCACGGCCACCAAAGCCCGCCACTTCGAGGTGGAACCGCGGGTCGCCATGCTCTCCTTCTCCAACTTCGGCAGCACCGAGCATCCGCTGACGCTGAAAGTCAAACGGGCGACGGAACTGGTCAAGGAGCGGGTTCCCGATCTGGTGATCGACGGGGAAGTCCAGGCCAACGTCGCTCTTGATCCGGAGTTGATCGAAACGCAATACCCTTTCTCGACCCTCAAGGGCAACGCCAACGTGCTGATTTTCCCCGATCTGCAATCGGGCAATATCACCTACAAACTTCTCATCAAACTGGGGGGGGCCGAAGCGGTTGGGCCGATCCTGATGGGGATGAAAAAACCGGTTCACGTCCTTCAGCGCGGCGACGATGTCGCCGATATCGTCAACATGGCGGCCGTTGCCGTTGTCGATGCCCAGCAGGCGGAAAAGTAACGCCTGAGCTTGGCAACGCAGCCCCGGGGAGAGCGCTCAGCGCTCTCCCCTTTTTTATTCTTTTTCTTCCCACCGCTGACCATTCCTGCTAAGATTCATGAACTGTTCTGTGGGGTTGTTTCCCCTGGACCCTCAGCACCTTCGATCAAAAAAAATACCCTCTCAATCACATTCCGGGAGTCAACAGCATGCGTTACCTGAGTACCCGCGGAAAGGTCCGCGATATTTCCTTTAAAGACGCCGTCATGATGGGTCTGGCGGATGACGGTGGGCTTCTTTTGCCCGAGACAATCCCCGCCCTCAGCCCTGGGGAGCTCGCAGCGCTTGAAAAACTGGCCTATCCCGAACTGGCGTTTCAGATTCTGTCGCGTTTCGTCGGAGACATCCCCGCCGCCGACCTGAAAGGGCTCATCGACCGGTCCTGTCGAAGCTTCGATCATCCCGAAATCACTCCGATCAGACATGAGGACGGCGTCTACGTTCTGGAGCTTTTCCACGGCCCGACGCTCGCCTTCAAGGATGTGGCTTTGCAGTTTCTGGGCAATCTTTTTGAATATCTGCTCAAAGAGCGAAACGAAAAGATGAACATCGTCGGCGCCACCTCGGGGGATACGGGAAGCGCTGCCATTTACGGGGTGCGCGGCAAGGAGAACATCAATATCTTCATTCTCCATCCACACCACAAAGTGTCCCCCATCCAAGAGCTGCAGATGACCACGGTTACCGATCCCAATGTTTTCAACCTGGCCATCCGGGGCACCTTCGATGATGGCCAGCGGATTGTAAAGGAGATCTTCGGCGACTTGGATTTCAAAGCCCGATTTTCCCTCGGCGCAGTTAATTCCATCAACTGGGCCCGGGTCCTGGCTCAGATCGTTTATTACTTTTACGCCTGGGGACGGGTGCGCCGCGCCACCGGCTGCCAGAACCTGTACTTCTCCGTTCCCACCGGCAACTTCGGCGACATTTTCGCCGGCTATGTGGCGAAACGGATGGGACTGCCTATCCGGCGCCTGATTCTGGCCACCAATGAGAACAGCATTCTCACCCGATTTGTTCGCAACGGCGATTATTCCATCGACAAGGTGGTCGCCACCCTCTCCCCCTCCATGGATATCCAGGTGGCCAGCAATTTCGAACGTTACCTCTACTATCTCTTTGACCAAGATACCTCGCGGGTTCGCCAGGCCATGGCCGATTTCCAGCAAACCGGATGTCTTCATTTCAGCGCCGGGGAACAAACCCGGGTGACCGAGGATTTTCTGGCCCTTTCCGTAACCCGGGAGCAGACTCTTGCCACGATTCGGGATTTCCACGCCACCACCGGCTACCTTCTCGATCCGCACACCGCCGTCGGAGTAAAAGCCGGCCGTGACCTTGCCGGCGGAGAGGCACCAGTCGTCTGCCTCGCCACCGCTCACCCCGCCAAGTTCGGCGATGCCGTTCGCCAGGCGATCTGCCGCGCTCCCGAAGCTCCCCCCGCCCTAACGGGTATCGAAGGCCGCGAGCAGCGCTGTGAAATTATCGATGCCGATACCCGGGCAGTGAAGGACTTCGTCGAAAAACACGCCCGGTAAGGCGGTTCCGCTTCCCTCAGCTAAATACTGAAGCCCTGACGCCAAGCGAAACAAAAAGCCCCCGGAGAGATCCGGGGGCTTTTTGTTTCGCTTTTCTCGGGTTTTTTAAAAACCCGGTCGATCAGCAGTCGAAATACAGGGCAAATTCGGCAGGCGTGGGAGCCATGCGAACGGGATTGACTTCCGCCTCGGTTTTATACTCGACCCACTTTTCAATCAGATCCTCGGTGAAGACGTCTCCCTTGAGCAGGAAGGCATGATCCTCCTGAAGGGCCTGCAGGGCCTCCTGCAGACTTCCGGCGACGCTCGGGATATCTTTGAGTTCTTCCGGGGAAAGGCCGTAGATGTCCTTGTCCAGGGGGTCGCCCGGATCGATCTTGTTCTCGACCCCATCCAGGCCCGCCATCATCATGGCGGCGAAGGCGAGATAGCCGTTGCAGGAGGGATCGGGAGTCCGATATTCGATTCGCTTCGACTTTGGATTGCTGGTGACGGGAATACGGATCGAGGCGGAGCGGTTCCGGTTGGAATAAGCCAGATTAACCGGCGCTTCGAAACCGGGAACCAGACGCTTGTAAGAGATGGTACTGGGGTTGGTGAAGGCGCAGAGAGCCTTGGCGTGCTTGATGATCCCACCGATGTAGTACAGGGCGGTTTTGGAAAGCCCGCCGTAGCCGTCGCCAGCGAAAATATTCTGGCCGTCTTTCCACAACGACTGGTGGCAGTGCATCCCGGAGCCGTTGTCGCCGAAGATCGGTTTCGGCATGAAGGTGACGGTTTTGCCGTTTCTGAACGCGACGTTCTTGATGATGTACTTGAACCACTGGAGGGTGTCCCCCATGTCGAGCAAGTTGTCGAAGCGCATATCGATTTCGCACTGGCCACCGGTGGCCACCTCGTGGTGAGAAGCTTCGATGCGGATACCGACGCTTTGCAGCACCTGGACCATTTCATTGCGCAGATCGATCATGGAATCGGTGGGAGCGCAGGGGAAGTACCCTTCCTTATGGCGAGGCTTGTAGCCGAGGTTGGGATATTCTTCGCGGCCGGTATTCCAGATTCCTTCCGCGGAATCGACCGAATAGAAGGACTCGTTGGCCGAAGACCCGTAGCGGACATCGTCGAAAATGAAGAATTCGGGCTCGGGGCCGAAGAAAGCGGTATCGGCGATGCCGGTGGACTTCAGATAGGCTTCCGCTTTCTTGGCGACGAAGCGCGGATCGCGGGTATACCCTTCCTTGGTGATGGGATCGATGATATTGCAGATCAGGCTCAGAGTGGTCATTTCGACGAAGGGATCGAGCTTGGCCGTGCTCGGATCGGGCATGAGCAGCATATCGCTGTTGTGGATGGGCTGCCATCCACGAATGGAGGAGCCGTCAAAACCGACGCCCTCTTCAAACGTTTCTTCGCCGAACTCACTGATGGGGACGGTGAAGTGCTGCCAGATGCCGACGAAGTCGAGAAACTTGAAATCGATCATCTGAACGTTTTTTTCCTTGACGAACTCTACTACTTCCCTGGGTGTCATCTACAGTCTCCTTTAACGATGGTTATCTCAACCTTCCGGAAGAGAAGGCGTGAAACGCAATCCGCCCCGCGCCGGGGCGTGACTCAAAGAGCGTCGTCTCCCCGTTCGCCGGTACGAATACGGACAACTTCATCGACCGGAGTAACGAAAATCTTGCCGTCCCCGATCCGGCCGGTGCGAGCCGACTCGGCGATGGTATCGACGACTTTAGCAACGAGATCGTCGCGAACGATAATTTCCATTTTAATTTTCGGGATAAAATCGACGACGTATTCGGCACCACGGTACAATTCGGTGTGCCCTTTCTGGCGCCCGAACCCCTTGACCTCACTGACGGTGATCCCCTGGATACCGATTTCGTTCAAAGACTCTTTGACTTCATCCAATTTAAAGGGTTTGATAATGGCCTCGACTTTTCTCATCTTGGATACCTCCCGACCAAGTAGTGTTTCCTGCGGATAAGCACGGAGTCTTCCCCATTCTCGGGCCCCAGGGTGAAGAAGCAGCCTACATCCCATAAAAGAAGGCATTCCCCACGAAAGACCGCCCTAGACGGTGTAATCTCCTATGTTCCCGGCAGCAATCTTCTGGGCGATGCCCCAGGGTATCAAAGAGAAATACCGTTTACAAATGGGCACTAAGTATATATTTCTCGTAAGAGGCAATCAAGGTGAATTTACACGACCCCGTTGCCCCGTCCGCACCTGTCTTCTCAGCAAATTCTCTGCCTAAATGGATGTCTAAAAAAAAGGGTTTGTAATTTATTGAAATTTCGACCGATTCTTCCAAGACCAGCCTGGAAATGCCGAGCGACCGCCCCTGCGCCGCGAACACTTCCTGCCTTTAATTAAGGCAGAATTCGCGACTACTGCCTAATTTCTACACACACCCCCCTCGACGGTCATTGTCGTCGCTGACGCCCGACGAAGCGAAAAGGAGGAGGTTTTGTCCCTTCCGCTCGCTAAACAGCCCCCATTCCTGTTCGAAATTAGGGGTAAACAGGTTCGTCCCCAGTGCGGCCTCAATTTCCTGCTCCCCCCAGAAGCGAACCTCCTGAATTTCCTCGGGAGGGAAAACCACGATTCCGTCGTATTCGCCCAGATAGGTGGCGACGTTCTCCGATTCGATGGCATTTCGCATTTTCGAAAAGTAGAGGAACGTCAGCGAAATTCCCCGAATTCCCAGCTCTTCGGCCATCTCCCGATAAGCGGCCTCCAGATAGCTCTCTCCTGGGGAGAGATGGCCACCGACGCTGGTATCCCAGCGTCCGGGCTGGATATCCTTATTTGCCGAACGCTTTTGCAGCAGGAGTTCCCCACGGCGGTTGAAGACCAGAACATGGGCAACGCGGTGGATCAAAGAGGGATCTCCGTGGCAGCGCGAACGCGGCGCCAGGCCGATCACCCGATCCTCTTCATCGACGACTTCGAACATTTCCATTTTTCAAAACTCCACTCAAAATTGCGATAAGGGATGCCAAAGACAAAGTGGGCAATAACACACCGAGGACAAAGTATCAAGGTCTCGTCATCGCGAATCCGCCGTTCATTCGGGCACAGAAATTCGGCTTGACGATCCTTGGCAGAGAATGCTAGTTTGCGAAGAATCCTTACCTTTACGAGGATAATTCAATCATCAAATCAACCCAGTCTTAAAATAGCATCCTGGCAGCCCAAGAAAACGGCTCCGCTAAAAATTATTCTAAAGGCCAACGGGAGCTTTTTTTGCCAATCCAAAAAGTTGCGATCCCTCGAAATCTTCTCGGGCTTGGTTCGCACAGCCTGTTGAAAGGGACATCTTTAACCGCTGGGAGGAGAACGGCATGGAGGGCGGCGCAAGGCAGGACCTGAGCGAATCGGTGGAGATCAGTGACGGAGTATGGTGGGTCGGAAACGGTGGCCGGTCCTTTCTGCGGCGCAACAGCTATCTGCGGGTCTTCAAGGGAAGCGGCAAGACCGCCAACCTGCTCATCGACCCCGGCCCCCCCGTCGATCTTGAAAGCCTGAACAGCAAGGTCTCTGCCCTCATCGGGAGTCTTGGAAAAGTCAATATGGCTTTTTTCAACCACCAGGACCCGGACGTGGTTGGAAACCTCCCCTATCTGGCCAAACTCAACCCCAACTGCTTTTTTCTGGGGACCGAAGACACCTGGCGCCTGGTTAATCTTTTAGGTCTGGAGATGAAAAACTTCCGCCCCGTCGAGCGTTTCCTCAACCAACGGATCGTGTTGCCCAGCGGCCAGCGGCTGCAATTCATCCCCACCCCCTTCTGTCATTTTCGCGGTGCCGTCATGCTCTACGATTTTGAATCGCGGATTCTTTTCTCCGGTGATCTGCTCGGCGGCATCGCCGCTCCGCACCTGACCGCCACAGAAGAGAACTGGACGGGGATCAAGGCTTTTCACCAACTCTATATGCCGAGCAACGACGCCCTGCGCCTGGCCGTCGAACGCATCCGCAACCTCGACCCGGCGCCCCTCATGATCGCTCCCCAACATGGCGGCATTATCCAGGGGGACCTCATCGAATCCTTCCTTGAAAAATTAGAAGAGCTTCCCGTCGGTCTCGACATCCTCCGCAGCCTCCATGAGCAACTCCCTCTGCTGATTGACGCTGTCAATGAAATCGTTTCCTCCGGGCGAGAGATCCTTGGCGCCGAGAGGGTAGCGGCCATCATGGGGGCGTTCCATCCCGATGGCTCCTATCCTTCCTTTTTCTCTCTTTCCCGCAGCGACACCGTGACTGCCATCAACGGCGAGCCCTTTGAAACCATCGAGGCGCTGGTCAAGCTCTTCTTCCGTGGCCTTGACGAGCGGCAGAAGGGCCAGCTCACGACCCGCATCCTGCGCATCATGCTCGACCGCAATCTCCCTCCTTTCGATATCCTGCTGGCGCAGGAAAGCGAGGAGATCATCGAGTTGCTGGAGGAAGAACCGTAAGGCCCTGGAAAATTTTATCCGAATGTCCCCGACCGATCCGGCTGCAACCTCCACGGCGGCACAACGTGGCACTCCGGGCATTCGTGCAAAATCAGCCACGGACACCAGATCAAGCGGAGCGAAACCCGGGAATCTCTATATCCCGGTTTGCGCGCGCACATCCCGTTCAACCACCGGGCAGAATTCCCCTTACCGCGATGACGATTCCTCCTTGAAAGTTGCCTTCGAGAAACGTATCATCCCCCGCGGAGCGGTTTGAATCACCGGCGCCGCTCCCTTTTGAAAGAAGCGGGGATTCGCGATCGGTCTGACGCAAAGGATTCTCCGTCCATCGCCGTTGGAAATGAGTTGGTGTCCAAATCGTGCATTTGGCAAAGACGGAAGGTTCTTTACATCCCTGTAACAATCCCGCGAAGGGGCCACGGGGGGCCACGGAAAGGCAAGGTCGTATCCAAAGATGAGCATGAAGGAAATCACCTGGGAAGAATTTGAACTCGTCGAATTGCGCGCGGGGAAGATCGTCGCTGTCGAAGATTTCCCCGAGGCCAGAAAACCGGCTTACAAGATCCAGGCGGACTTCGGGCCGGAGATCGGCATTAAAAAATCCAGCGCCCGCGTAGCCGACCTTTACACCAAAGAAGAGCTTTTGGGAAAACAGATTATCGGCGTCGTCAACTTCCCCCCCAAACAGATCGGCCCGATCCGATCCGAATTTTTACTCACTGGCTTTTACCGCGAGGACGGAGCGGTGGTTCTGGCGGTTCCCGAACGGGAGGTGCCGGCGGGCGCTAAGCTCGGCTGATGCCTGAAAGAGCGCCAACGCCAAACGTTCCGGACTGACAAGGGCAGCCGTATCGTGATATTCTGCCCGCGGAAAATGACGCAAAATCGCAATTCCCAACTACATCCGGGGCGCCTATCACGTCCCGAAGATTGAACAGGAGGAGAGCCATGCCCATCATCACCCTCGAAGGCCCCCGCATTTCCGATCTCGACGCCCGCCGCACTCTTGTGAAAGAAGTGACCGATTCCGCCGCCAAAGCCTACGGTCTTGCCAAGGAGAAGATCATCGTCATCCTCCACGAAAACACCCCGGAACAGGTCGGAGTCGGCGGCGAATTGCTGGCCGATCGGCGTTGAAGCGAACCATGCCAGGCAGCCTTGGCGCCCAGCGATGTTCTTGACACGAGTCATGCCGACTTTGGATAATACCGTTCTTTCTCCCACAGTTGGCCCACCCTCGGGCGGCTCTCCCGTTCCTTGTTTGCCGCGAGAGGAGAAGAGGAAGTGACGCAAACCCCTCTCGATACCCTTCGGGATGTCTTCGGCTATGACGGCTTTCGTCCGCATCAGGAAGAGATCGTCAATACCTTGGGCAGAGGTGAGGACGCCTTCGTCCTGATGCCGACCGGCGGCGGCAAATCGCTCTGTTATCAGATTCCGGCCCTGCACCGGCCCGGTGTGGCGATTGTCGTCTCGCCACTCATCTCGCTGATGAAGGACCAGGTCGATGCCCTGACGGCCAACGGGGTGCGGGCCGCCTTCTACAACTCCTCCCTGCAAAGCGCTGCGGCGCGCCAGGTGCTGGCACAGCTGCATCGAGGAGAGCTTGATCTGCTTTATCTGGCGCCCGAGCGCCTGATGAACGAAGCGTTCAGCGAACGTCTTCGCGATCTGCCGATCGCCCTGTTCGCCATCGATGAAGCCCACTGCGTCTCCCAATGGGGCCACGACTTCCGCCCCGAGTACGTCCAGCTCGGTCGCCTGCGGCAACTCTTCCAGGACGTGCCGGTGATCGCCCTGACCGCAACGGCCGATCCCCAGACTCAAACCGATATCCGTGCACGCCTAGGATTGGGCGAAGCGAAGATCTTCGTCGCCGGATTCGATCGCCCGAATATCCGCTACACGGTGGTCGACAAACAGAAACCGATGAGCCAACTTGCGGCTTTTCTCAAAACCCGGCGCGGCGAAGCCGGGATTGTTTATGCCCTCTCGCGCAAGCGGGTGGAAGAGATCGCGGCCAAATTATCCGCGACCGGATTCCGGGCGGCTCCCTACCACGCGGGATTGCCCGATAAGGAGCGACAGCGGGTACAGGAGGCATTTCTGCGCGACGATCTCCAGATCGTGGTTGCAACGGTTGCTTTCGGCATGGGTATCGACAAGCCGAATGTGCGCTTTGTCGTTCATTACGATCTGCCCAAGAACATCGAGTGCTACTATCAGGAGACCGGGCGGGCGGGACGCGACGGGCTGCCGGCCGAAGCCCTGCTGCTGTTCGGCTACGGGGATATCGCACTTGTGCGGGGATTGATCGAAAAGGGCGGCAACCCCGAACAGAAACGGATCGAACTGCACAAACTGAATGCCATGGCCGGTTTTGCCGAAGCCCAAAATTGTCGGCGCCGTGTGCTTCTGGGCTATTTTGGCGAGTCGCTGACGGAAAATTGCGGCAACTGCGACGTCTGCCTCGACCCGCCCGAGACGTACGATGCCACCGTCGATGCCCAAAAAGCCCTCTCGTGCGTCTTTCGGGTGGGTCAGCGCTTCGGCGTCGGTCAGGTCCTCGACGTCTTGCGCGGCGCCCGCACCCAGCGCATTCTCGAATTGAGGCACGACAAGCTCTCCACCTACGGCATCGGCGCCGACCACAGCGCCGAATACTGGGGAAGCCTGTTCCGGCAGCTGGTCCATCTCGGCTATCTACGCCAGGACGTGGCCAATTACTCGGTGCTGAAACTGACCGAGGCGGCCCGCCCGCTACTGCGCGGCGAACAGGAGCTGGTTTTGTCCAAACCGCGTCTCAAGGTCGCACAGGAGAAGAAAGCCCCCCGGCGGAAGGCCGGCCAACTTGATTACGATCCCGCCTTGTTCGAGAATCTGCGATCCCTGCGAAAACGCATCGCCGACGACGCGGGAGTGCCCCCTTACGTCGTCTTCGGCGATGCCGCCCTTGCCGAGATGGCCGCCTACCTGCCCGAGGACCCGCAGGCCTTGTTGCAAATCAACGGTGTCGGCAAGCTCAAGCTGCAGCGCTACGGGGAGGATTTTCTCGAGGAAATCCGCAGTTACCTGGCGGCGCAAAACTGAGCGGCCCCCCAGCAACCTGAAGGCCGTGACCTTATAGCGAATTTTTATTTGATCTTCTCGACGTCTCTGCGTCTTGAGAGAGCGAAGCGAACGGGCGTTAAAGTTGAGTTGCCTTGCTTCCCGATACTCAATCCAAAGGAGTTTTCACAATGACCGTTTCGACCCCCCTCGTCCAGATGGAAACCACCAAAGGCGAGATTCTCATCGAACTCGACGCCGACAAGGCTCCTATTTCGGTCAAGAATTTCATCTCCTATGCCCAGGCCGGGCATTACGACGGCACGATTTTTCACCGGATCATCAAAGGATTCATGATTCAGGGAGGCGGATTGACGCCGGATATGGCCGGCAAGCCGACCGGGGCTCCGATCAAAAACGAGGCCACCAACGGCCTGAAGAACAGGACGGGGACCCTCGCCATGGCCCGCACAGCCGAGGTTGACAGCGCCACCGCGCAGTTCTTCATCAATACCGAGGACAACAAATTCCTCGACAATGCCGGGTTGACACCGGCGGTCTACGGCTATGCG
>Ga0102962_1000414_pt1 | contig 20948 bp, 26 predicted proteins | sample SalPonF2_C_D2_MG_FD_84519 | JGI IMG/M metagenome (GOLD analysis project Ga0102962, IMG submission 84519) | Salt pond soil microbial communities from South San Francisco under conditions of wetland restoration - Salt Pond MetaG SF2_C_D2_MG ...
CCGCTGCCGTGGTGGTCGGTGACGATGGTTTCGGCGCCGATCTGGGCGGCGAGCCACTGGATGCGCTCCGAATCGCCCGAGCCACAGTCGGCGGTGAGGATGAGCGAGGGCGTCGCATCGAGCGCCTTGATGCGCTCGGCAACCGGCTGGCACAGCCCGTAGCCCTCCTTGAGTCGGTGGCTCACCACGAGGCGGATCTTTTCCGCGGGGTGGCCAAGGGCCTCGGTGAGCGCCTTGATGTAGATGACCGAGGCGCTGGTCCCGTCGGCATCGTGATCGCAGACGAGCCCGATGGTCTCCCCGTCGCGCACCGCCCGGGCCACGCGCGCGGCGGCCTTGTCCATGTCCGGCAGGAGCCGCGGCGGCATGATGTCAGCCATTGACGGGCTGAGGTGCGCTTCGAGCCGGTCCGCTTCCCAGCCGGCCTCCGCGGCGATTGCGCCCAGGGCATCGGCAATCGGCGCACTGAAGTTGAGTTCGCGTGCGGCGGCGGCGATCGCCTCCGCGCTGCGTGGGTCGTCGGCTTTAGGCTGCGCGAGCGCCATGGCGGCCTCCTTCCTTCTGGGCGAGCCCCCGGACCCAGCGGGCGAGTCCGGCGAGATCGGCGAGTGAGTGGGAGCGGAATGCCGGGAGCACCCCGCGCAGCGCCCGCCCGTAATACTGGCTGACGATGCGGTGGTCGCAGATGAGCACCACGCCGCGGTCCGATTCGTTGCGGATGAGCCGCCCGACGGCCTGCATCAGTCGCCGGCCGGTCTCCGGGAGCGAGAGATCCCTGAACGGGTTGCCGCCCCGGGCCTTGCAGGCATCGGCGCGGGCCTCCTCGATGGGGTTGTCGGGCACCGCGAAGGGGAGCTTGGAGATGACCACCGCCTCGCAGTAGTGCCCGGGCATATCGAGCCCCTCGGCGAGCGAGGCGACGCCGGCGAGCAGCGCCACGCGCCCGCCATCGACCTCATCGCGCAGAAGCCCGGACAATTTCGAGATCGCCTCATCGCCCTGGCGGATGATCGGAAGCGCCGGCGCCTGGGCGCGTACGGCATCGAGCACCGCGTCCAGCTCGCGCCAGGAGGCGGCGAGGAGCAGCATCCCGCGCCCGCCCTCGCGCTGGGCGAGGCGCTGGGAGAGCGCGGCGACGGCTTCGCCGACGAGCGGGGCGTGCTCCTCGAGGCTTTTCGGCGACGGGCCGCCCTTGGGGGCGAGCAGCATCGAGCGCGAATAGTCGAAAGGGGAGGCGATCGCGAGCGTGTGAGTGCCTCGCGGAAGCCCCAGGTCGTTGAAGATGTAGCGCCAGCCGGAGGTGGTGCGAAGCGTCGCGGAGGTGATGAGCGCCCCGGCGCACTTCTCCCAGAGCATGTATCTCAGTGCGCGCCCGGCCTCGATGCGGGCGACCTCGAAGTGCGACTCCTCGCACCACAGCACGGTCGGGTCGCCGCCTTTTTCGTCGTTCGCCCCGACGGGGTGGGTGAGCATGTAGAGGGCGCGGGCGACCTCGCTGAGCTTGTCGAGCCCAACCGTAAGGGCAACGCGAAAGGCCTCCAGGTTCGCCGGGCGCTCCTTCTTGACCGTCTCCTGCACCTTGCGCAGCTCGGGCAGGAGCTTTTTCAGGTGCCCGCGCGCCGACTCGGCCGCCTCGTAGAGCGCCTCCGGCGTCTCCCCCAGCGGGAAGCGCATAAAGGCCTTGTCCGCGAGGAACGCCGCCGGCTTGGGCATGGCCTTGATCGCGTCGTGGAACCGGTTGACCTCGGCGGTAAGCGGGGCGATCACCTCGCCGTCGCCGATCTGGGCGTAGGCGCTCGCCGAGGCCGCCAGCGCGCGCGAGAGCTGGTCGGCGAGTTTTTCCACCGCCGCCGGCTGGAGCTGCGCGGAGAAGGTCTTGCGCGCGATCTCGCCGAGCTTGTGCCCCTCGTCGAAGACGCACAGCGCATCGAGGTTGCCATCGTCGTCCTTCGGGAGAATCCCGCCCTGGCCGGCGTGGATCAGCGAGGAGAGCACCAGCGAGTGATTGGCGACGATCACGCGGGCCTTTCTGACCCGGGTGCGCATCCTGAGCACGGGGCAGGCCGCGTAGTAGGAGCAGGAAGTCCCGAGGCAGGTGCCACGCTTGGCCCCGATCGAACCCGCGAGGTCGGCGCCGACGCCGCGGAGTTCATCAATGGTCTGCGGCGCGTCGGAGTCCTCCTTGCCGGCATCACCGGCAAGCGCCTCGGCGGCTTTCTTGATCCGCTTCGGCTCGTTCTTCTTGGGCTGCCGCGGCCAGGAGGCATTCACCGCCAGGTCATCGAACCCGTCCCACGGGCCAAACAGAGAGTCCTGGCTGGAGTCGCCGCTGACGAGACTCATCATGCGGTGAACGCACAGATACCGCCCCCGGCCCTTGGCGATCACAGGTTCCGTGCCGAAATACTCGTCGCCGAGCAGGTCGTAGAGGCGCGGAAGCTCGCGCCCGATCAGCTGCTCCTGCAGAAGCACGGTTGCCGTGCTGACGATGAGCGGCTTCCCGGTAACGATCGCGGCGGCGAGGCCACCGACGAGGTAGCCGATGCTTTTACCGGTCCCCGTGGGGGCCTCCGAGATGAGGATGTTCGGGTCGGGCTCGAGCCCGGCGAGCGTGCGCGCCACGCCATAGATAAATCGCTTCTGCGCATCGCGTTCGATGAAGCCCGGCAGTGTCTTCACCTTCTCGTAGATTTTCGTGAGGAGGCGGTCCAGGTCCGCCGCCATATCCGGCGTCTGGGGAGCGTCTTCGGCCATCAGTGAAGCTCCGGGGTCGTGTACGAAAAACCGGGGGTGGGAAGGGCACGCGAGCGCACTGCGGCCAGAGGCGCGTCGTCATCCTCCTCGCCGATGAAAAACTGCGAACAGCCCTCGATCGTCTCCAGCTCCAGCACCACCGGCGCGCAGGAGCGCGCCCGCGCCTCCTGGACGAGCCACAGGCCGGTCGCCCGATGGATCTCATCAAAGAGCGGCAGGCTGAAGTCGAGCATCTCGCGCCCGTCGGCATAAATCCCGCTGATGGGGGCCCCGAGATCCTCCGCCCGATCCTGGGGCGAGAGCACGCTCTGCGAGTACCACGCGAGCATTACCCGGTACTCGAGCGCGGCCGGCGCCTCGAACACGGCCAGCACATGCACGCACACGCCGGTGCGGCAGGCGCTCAGGAAATCCTGCGGGAGAGAACGGAATGCGGTCTCGATGCCCATGGGTCCAGATTAGGTGATCGCGCTACCGGCGCAAGGGTTGCTACAAGGGGTCAGGGCGAGGAACTTGGCGCAAGCTCTTTTCGCCGCCTGGTGTTGACAGGATCCCTGCCTGCTCCCTCGCACTGATACGCCTTCGCGGTATCGGTTCATAGCAGAGTGAGCTGCTCGGCGCCGCCGCACAGCTCGCGGTGCGCGCTGGCAAGGCAGGTGTCGAGCACCAGGAGCATGCTGAGCGAGAAGGAAATGTGGGCATCGACGGTTTTCAGGGCGAATCGAAGCGCGGCCAGACCGTCCCCGCTGTAGGGGATGGTGAGGTCGTAGTCGCTCAGGGCCTCGAGCCCGAACTGGCGAAGCTCCCGGTAGCGGCCTTCGCGCTTGGCGAGGTTGGCCCGCTCCTGCTCGATGAGGTGCTTCAGGCGCACCATGCGCCGCCCCGGATCCTTCGGGAGACGCTCTCGCTCCAGGATGCGGTGGAACAGATCGAGGCGCTCGCGAATACCGATCGCGGCGACTGGGCGCGACTCCTCGATGATGGCTTGCACCTCGGCCGGATCTGCATCGCGCCGGATCTCGGCGGCCTCATCGGCAAGGCATGCGCGCCGAGGCTCCTTGGTCCGGGCTGTTTCGCTCATTGGCTCATCCTGCAACGGAACTGTTGACAGAGTACCGGCCCGTTTGACGGGCGCAAGACCTCCTCACCGTTTTGCTCTGAACTCCCTACAAGGGGTTGGAGCGGAGCGGTGGCTTGCGCCCGAAGGGCTCCCCAGCTTCTTACCTCCAGCGATGGAGGTGGAAGGCCCCAGTGATGGGGCAAATCTGGAACCTGAAAGGAGGTATCTGAAATGAGAAAGAAAGTAGCAATCGACAAAGCCTCCAGGGTTCTGCACACGCACCTGGAGACGATTTATCGGCTAACGGCGGTATCGTGCGGGCTTGCCGGAACAGATTATCTGTATCCGCTCGACATCCCGCGATTCGTTGTGCTGCTGGTAATTGCTGCCCTGTTCTGCGCTCTTGCCGAGTGGCAGGCCTCTGAGGGGCGTGTGGGTAACGGCGATCTCTATCGTCGCACTACGGGGAGCTTCTTCGCGCTCGTTCTTGCGAGCATGTTGGAGCCTCTACTTCTGCACGCATCCCTCGGGGAGTTTGGGCTGTCTTTCACCTACGCGGTGGCGATAGTCCTCACGCTTGTCATCCGTCAGATCGTGGCTCGCTATCACCACATCCGGTTCCGCGGATCGGTGGTGGAAGTCACCATGACGGCGGCAATCGCAGGCGGTTTGCTCGACCACGCCAAGTTAGCAGGCGACAGCCAGGGGGCGGCGGTGATTTGGGGTTATCTGGCCCTGATCTTCATCGTCTTTCTCCTCGCGGAAGCCCATTACGACCTCTGGCGTGACACTCCGACCCTCTTGCTCACGGCCGGTACGGATTTCACCACGACCGTTGTCAACGGTATGTCGGTGTTCGTGCTGACATCGGTGCTTGAGGGCCATTGGCACCATGCGCTGCTGTTCGTGGGCGTGGGGCTTCAATCCTTGGCCGCGACCTATGTGGTAGGTCGCGTCAAGCCGGAGACGAGAAACCGCGTGGCCCACCTCGGCTCATAAGCCGAGCAAGCAAAACAGGGAGAGTCACAGTGCGTACTGCTGAAATCCTGTTGGCTTTGTCGGGGTCTGTCTCATCCGTCGTCACTGTCTCGACCCAGGATCGGGTCGCGGCGGTGGCCACGGCCGTCCTTCTGGGCGGCCTGTGGTTCGTAGCGAAAGCGCGGCGGCGGATGGGGAGACACCCCCTTTACTCGAATAACAACTGCTGATCCGGGCGCGGCTCGGAGGAGGTTTTATCCATGTTCAATACACGAAACGCTGTTACGCATCGCACCGTCCTCCGGGCTGCCAAGATCACCATTAGCAAGGTCTATGGTGCAATCTTTGATGAACTGATCGGAGCCGCCGTCATGGCGTTCTTCGCACATCAGTACATCACCGGAGCGGTGTTGACGCTGGTTTGTGTCATTCTCCAGTTTGCCGTGTCGATCATCGGCGAACGCGACAGGGAATAGATGCAACTAACCCACAAGGGCGCCCCATTCGGGGCGCCCTTTTTTTTGCCCAACGCGAGGCCTCTGGAGATAAAGAGAGGTCTGGATGCCCCGTTCCTTCGCGGCCAGGTGTTTCAGACGGCCAGGGCCGGCCCGGGCGCTGCCGTGCCAACCCGCAAGGATGTCGAGCATGCCTTCAACGCATTGCTCCCTGAGCGCCTCACTTTCCTGGACTCCATGCTCTCATGGCCGCGCGATTGCACAATCATTGGCCTAGTACCAGGGGTCCAGCCCCGCCTGGGACTTGGCAAGCGCCTCAAGCCCGGCCTTCAGTTTCTTGGGGGTCTTGATGCGGGCGGGGGTGGGCATCTGACTCTGTTGACATCCTCCTCGCCCTGAAGGACGAGGAGGATGTCAACAAGCTACCGGCGCAGACCGCAAGCGCAAGGGTTACCACAAGGCCGCCCCACCTCGCCCGCGCACTCAGAAGGTGAGGGCATCGGCCGGAACGTAGTCGGGGTCGTCCTCCGCACCCTCCGGCTCCTCGCCTCCGTGTTCGCGGATAAAGGCGTGAAGCGACTCCCACGCTTCCCGGCTGAACCGGAACTCAAAGTAGTGCTGGGAAGGCTTGATCGTCACGATGTCGCGCCCGTTGTGGCTCGCGAACGATTCCCGGTGCTGGGGCTCGTATTCGTTGCCCCATGGGCCACCCGGGCGAGTCAATGTGCAGCCGGGGAAGGATTTGCACAGCAACGCTCGCAGGGCCGATGTGATTTCAGCCAGCGTCCTCTGGTCTGTGTACTCGTACTCGATGAAGCCGCGGTGCTCGAACTTCCACTTCACATAGTCCATCCGCAGCTTGAGCGCCACGTCCCCGTTCTTGAAGGAACGGGTGCTGCTCGAGTCGTCTTCGTAGAGATGCCGGGCGAGGGCGAGGGCGGCCGAGCGCAGGCCGCGGTCCTCGCCCTTCTCGCGGTACTCTCTCATCAGGTCAATGGCCAGCTTTTCCGGTGAAAACAGGTAGCCGTCCTGTTTCGCCGCCTCCAGATGCGGGGCGGTGTCAAGGTCCAGGCTTGCGGTGCCGGCCGGCGCGTACAGGTGCGCGACCCCGTGGACGATCTCGTAAACGACATTCTCGCGCAGCTCGGCGAAGGCCTCGGGAACCTTGGCGTATCGCGGATCGTCCAGGTGCTTGAGGGAAAAGCGCAGGAAGCTCCGATCGCGCTCAAGCTGGAGTCCTTCGGCTATCTTCAGCGTGGCCTCGCGCGTCTCGCGCTCGCGTCGGCACAGATCCGCGTAGGCCTCGATCATACGTCCGGCGAGGCGCGCGTTTTCGAGCAAGACCCCCTCGGCAGGGCTCATGTTGGGAAGCTCTCTCATGGTTGCTCCGTGGTATGGCCGGTTCACGCCCCCAGGATGCCGCGGCGCCCTTTCGGGGCAAGGGTTGCGGGCGCTCAGCGCACCACCACCCGGCGCCGGTCACGGGTGAGCACGAACACCAGCTCGAACTGCCCATCGCCGAGGATCGCGAGCGGGCAGCCGGCGTGGCGCCCGCGGGCAACGCTGGCCCAGTTGACTCGCCGCCGGGCGGCGCGGCGTACGCGGTTAGAGAGCCTTTTTCGCCGCTCCCGGCGCAGGCATTTACGCGCCGCGGGAAAACTCGGCGCAGGGCTTACGCCAGGCACGCGATTCATGCGTCCCGGATGCCGCGCCGGCTTGCCGATTGCCCGTTGCAGCCGCGGCGACACTCAGTAATCCTGCCCGTGGCGAAGCGGGCAACTGGCAGGCGGCACGCTATCCCTGCCGACCTCGCGGTGTCGCCAGTGGAAGGCGTTGTTGTCAGGCCCCAGCGGGCCGCGATCGGTCGGTCTTGGGCGAGGGATCCCGGGCGGTGACATAAGGTCGGTTGCCCAGGGGTGATCGCAGACGGGGCGCGCCCCTCCCGGGGTGAACTGCCCGGAATGGCCAAGGTGGCGGCAATCGCTGCAGGTGCGTATCGTCTTGCGTATCTCTATTGCGCCCCCGGAAACGGCCTCTCCCGCGCCTTGGCAGCCGAACTCTGCGGCATAGCGCGGCAGGTCGCCGAGCAGCTCCGCCCGGCTCGAGTAGAAGGGGCCGACGCAGGTGACAGCGCCGGCATCGGAGATATCCACGAAGCGCCACTGGCGCGCGTCCATCCGCGCATAGCCCAGCTCAGGGAACCGAGTCTCGTGGAGGGTTGCGATCTCGCGAAAGGCCTTGATGTCCATGCGTCCTCCCGGGTTGCTTCACCGTCAGGCTAGAGGCCTCCTTCCAGGAGGCAATACTTGTCGCAACCCTGCAGCTTCGAGGCATGAGGCGGTACATGCACGAGCAGGCTCCTCCTTCTATAATCGAAGCCATACGCAACGCGCCTCGCGGGGAGGAAGAACGAAATGAGCCGAAGGGAAGGGATGCCGAGGGAATACCGGGCCGCCGGGAACATCGCCGTTATCGGGGCGGCCCAGTTTCTCGGCGGCGTGTCCGCGCTGCTGCCGCCGCGCATGGCGAGCACGATCACGCTACTGGCGCTACTCGCGCTTTGCTTGTTCCTGGTGTGGCGATTGAGTTACGGCATCAACCGGGCGCCCGCACGCTACGCCGGCAGCATGACGCCACTGGCGCCCTGGCTTGTCAACGCGCTGCTGATCGCGGGAGCGGGCGCCTTCGCGGCCGGGCTTCTCTCGGCGATCTCCACCGAGGAAAAGATGCTGTTGCTGCTACTCGAACTCGTCTGTTTCTGGCTCGCGGCGTTCCTGGTAGCGCGTCCACTGGGGCGATCGCTCGCCGCACCGTAAACAAATCAGTGCGCGCCCCGTGCGACGCCTGGTCCGGGACATACCCGCCACACGGCCTATACTCGACGCCGGTAGTTTCCCCAGGCGAACGCCATGGCAAGAGCAAAAGCACCGGTCACGGTCACGGCCGATCACCGCGAGGAGGCCTCGGGTGTCATCGCGGCCCTTCGCGCGTTGCCTGGGGTAGAGCTGGAGGTCGCGGCGCTTCCCGTCGGCGACTTCGATCTCGGCACGGGGTTTCTTATCGAGCGCAAGTCCGCGGCCGATTTCATCGGCTCGATCATCGACCGGCGCCTGTTCGAGCAGGTGAAGAAGCTCAAGGAGCACGCCGCCCAGGCGGCCCTGGTGCTTGAGGGCGACATCTATGCACAGCGACGCATTCACGCTAACGCGCTGATCGGCGCCATCTCCTACCTGGTGGCGCTCGAAGGCATCGCGGTGGTGCCCACGTCCTCGCAGCCTGGCACCGCGCAGATGATCGCCACCATGGCCCGCCACCACCAGCAGGGGCTCGGCTACACGATCTCCGATCGGGGCATGAAGCCGAAGACGCTCTCGCAGAGGCAGCGTTATCTCATGGAGGGCCTGCCGGGGCTCGGCCCGGAGCGGATCACGGCACTGCTTGCGCACTTCGGCTCGCCCGGGAGCGTGTTCGCGGCCTCGGTCGAGGAGCTGGCAAGTGTTGACGGAATCGGGCCGAAGACCGCCGCGACGATCGTCGAGCTGCTCCAGGAAAAGCACATACCGTAAAGGCGTTTCCGTATGCGCGGCTTTCAGCTCGAGCTGCAGATCTCCTGTTGCTCGAAGTATTGCGCTCCTTGGCCCGCGGCCTATAATCCAAGCCATGAACCAGACGAAATCCAGACAGGCGGACAAGCGCAGCGGCAATCCATTGCTGTATAGCGAGCAGCGCCAGGCGATCGTGATCGGCCTTCTGGGCGTGCTCCTGTTCATCGGCACCGTGATCGATGCCTGGCACGGCAGCGGGCGATGGTGGCTCGGCATCCTCATGGCGATATTCGCGATCGCCGTTGCGTTGGTACGCCCGAGGAAAAAGCGCCCGCCTCGCCGCTACACCGGGGACATCAAGCCCGAATACCGCCGCGCCATGATGCTCGCCGTCGCGCTCGGATGCGCGTTCTATGTGGCCCTGGCCATCGCGGCGCCCGCGCTCGTGGCCGCGCTTTCGATCGCCGCCGCGGGGAGCGCCTGTTTGCTCGTCGCCGCGTTTATGCTCGCCCGCCCGCTTGGCCGGGCGAAGGCGGACTCGTGAGGGCCTGGGCAGCAATCCGGCGGCGATGGGGGATGATCGGTGTGGCCCTCGCCCTTGTGGCGGCGCTGGCGCTTATCTTCGCGCTCCCCACGGAACAGTTCCACGCGCGCGCGGCAACACCGGCGCCATCCAGCGCCGCGAGCCCCGGGGCGGATGCCACGAGCCCCCCCCTGGCCGTCACCGCGATGACCCGCCACGGATACAGAATTGCGGCACACGGCCCGTACCCGGGAGATCCCCACCTCGAGGTCTGGATGCTGCAAGACAAGCGCGGCGGCCCCTTCACCCCCGTCTTCTCGACCCCCGGGGGAGCGGTGATATCGGGCCTCACGCTGGGCGCGAAGGGGCAGGACACGACGGCCGCGCTGATCCGTCACTTCATGCTTCAGCCGCCGCTCGCCTGGCTCTACCATCACCTGATGCACAGCCACTACGCAGTCCATGACGGGGTGGCGAGCGCGAAGCGCCAGATCCTCGTCATCGGCGACGCGAACTGCTACTACACGCATGACCTGTGGGTGAAGCTGCGTCCGTGGGTTGCCTCCGGCAAGCTACGGGTGACCTGGTTGTTCGTGCCGATCATTCACGAGAACTCGGCTGGCAAGGCGGCCAGGATCATCACCTCCAGGGACCGCGAGAAGGCTCTCACCGAAAACGAAACACGGTATGATGCGTCCAGGGAGGAGGGCGGCGCCGCTCCGATCCCGGCCTCGCAGATACCCGCCGCGGTACAAAACGATTTGGCAGCCAACTCAACCTGGCTCGCCAGACTCGGAACAGGAGGAACCCCCACGATGCTGTATCCGGGCCCGGGCGGAAAGATCGAGGTCATGGATGGCGTTCCGCCTTCCTCCCGCTCCCTCAAGGCAGTGGTGACAGGAAATGCCCAGCCTGCGGGCGAGGGCGATGCCTCGGTGCCGCCGGCACAGGCCGGAGGGGCGCACTGCTCCGGCTAGGAGTCGGTCGGATCCCGCTGTGACTACATAGAAGGGGGTGCGGTCGCCACCTCGTTGCGGCCGAGGGAACGCGCGAGCCGCAGCGCCTCATCAGCTTCCTCCAGCACAGTGCGAAAGGCCTGGCCGCGCGCCGGCACGAGACCCACCGCCCCTGCGCTGATGGTCACCACCGGCGCCGCATCGGAATAGGCGTGCGGGATCCCGAGCCGTTTTACTGCGGTGCGAGCCCTCTCGGCGGCGAGCTCCACCTGCTTTTGCGGCATGTCGTACCAGAACACGCCAAACTCGGCTCCACCCAAGCGCCCGGCCACGTCGAAGGGGCGACGCCCCACCTCATCCATCACATCGCCCACCCGGACCAGGCATTCGTTGCCGGCGCTGATGCCGTAATGCTTGTTGTAGCTGGTGAAGTGGTCGATGTTGGCGATCATGAAACCGATCGGCTTGCCCTCCCGGGCGGCCTCCCGGCACGCGCGGGTGCAGCGTTCGACGAACGCCTCGTGCTTGAGGAGCCCTGTGAGGGGGTCACGTTGGGCCGTTTCGGCGACGATGCGCGACAGCAGAAACCGCGCCCGGTCGGTGACCTCCAGCCGCCAGCTGACCGCCACTCCAAGCACGACCATCATGCAGAGAAATAGCATTCCGTAGGCGGGATACAGCTCCGCGTCCGAGGCCACCGTGAACTGCAGGGCTGCGTAGGCGATCACGATGGCCGCGGCGAGACCGGTGGCGCGCCAGGTCATCATCCCGACCGCGAAGACAGCCAGGAGCGCCATCATCAACGCCACATACGGGTATCGGGTGCCGGCCAGGCCGTGTATGGACATATCAGCAATCAGCGCGAGCAGGGCAGCACTCGCGATCGCCGATGCAGCCAGTACGATCCACGGGGAAAGCACGCGATGACGCCCCCCGTAGCGGGCGACTAGCGCAGTCAGGGCCAGCAAGGGTGCCGTAATCCCGCCGAGTAAGATCCAGGCCGCCGGGAAGTTGAGGTATGGCCCTGCCACATAGTCGATCATCAGCCACGCGGCTACACCGATCAGGCCGATGAGCGCGCCCCACGCCACACGCCAGCGGAATATCGTGTCCCGTTCGCGCCCATAGTCGGCTTCGAGTCCCGGCGGGAAACGGAGCGAAAGCGCGTGCTTGCGCCATATCTCCGCGTACAGCGTATGGGCCCGGCTGAAAGCGACCCCCATCGCTTCGGCATCGGTGATGGGGGCCGGCAGCAGAAACCGGTAGATCCGCGAGTAGAGCCGCTCCATCCGGGTGTGCTCATGCCGATCGACAGGGCAGGGTACCCGATTCTATGGGAGCGGGGGTATTGGCTTGTTTGAGCCCGCACGCATGCGGAATAAACCGGATTGGTATCCGACGCTGTTCAGTGGAGGCGCCTTCATCCGCACGCATGCGGAATAACCTGGAGCACAGATCCTTCTCTCATGCCTTTCGTCCCCTTCATCCGCACGCATGCGGAATAACCGCCTCGCTGATGATCTCCCTGGCGATCCTGATCCCTTCATCCGCACGCATGCGGAATAACCACGACGACGCCGTGACCGAAGCCATCGGCTACACCTTCATCCGCACGCATGCGGAATACCCAGCGATGGGAGTGCGCGCGGCGCCGTTCCCTGGCCTTCATCGCACGCATGCGGAATAACCGATCCGTCTGGCGAGCTGGTAGGAGCACAGACACCTTCATCCGCACGCATGCGGAATAACCCCGGCATCACGCGCGGCAACAATTGCCGCGACACCTTCATCGCACGCATGCGGAATAACCGCTAAGGTACTGCGTCGCAATGGCCTGCGCTATCCTTCATCCGCACGCATGCGGAATAACCTCTTGTGCATAACACGTTGATTGCGCTAAAAAAGTCTAGGCACCGCACAGGCCACCACCTCGCCCTGCCAGTATGGCGGTGCCCAGCGCACTTTCTCGCAGGCTGTCTCCGGCGTCACGGTAATACCGGCCTTGCGACACAGCCTAACGGGCACCGGGCGCCGCGGCTCGCCGGCAACGCACAGCGATTCGTCGTGCTCGATGGCCTCGATTTCGATCTCGCCGATGCGCCCGTGCCCGGCGCGCGCTTTGGCGCCAATCCCCGGCAGCGAGAGCAGCAGATTCTTCACGGCCTCTGCCTCCCCGCGTGCGGCGAAGGAGATCTCCCCGGCCCAGCCGCGGTAGGTGTCGACCTCGGGCCGGTACCGCCCACCGCCGGTGAGCACACGCACCCGGCCGTTCTTGCGCTGATCGGTGAATCTGCGTGGCTCCCAGTCGCGCCCTCGGAGCCGGCGCGTGCAGCTGATCGTCACAGCATGGCCGCGACCCAGTATGACCGATGAGCCGTGCCAGAGCCCCTCGGTACGCGCGAGCGGAATGGCAGAGTGCGCCTGCTCCACGTCGCCGCTCCTGCGATACAGCGCCGCGGCGAGCAGCGCATCGAGCGAGAGCAGCTCGTGCAGGATGGCGGGAGTCTCAAGCGTGATGTGCGCGCGAAAATTCTCCATCAGAACCCCTCCACGTTGCCGTCGATCGTGAACACCCGGGCCTGCCGGTAGGCGCAGCTTCGCCCCGCGCGAAACCGCTGCGGCAGAGCCGCCAGCAGTGTCGTGCCGCCAGAGGCCACATCGCTCATTCCGCGCTCCAGGATCATGCGCTCCAGCACCTCCGAAGGCAGGGGGAAGCGCCGATCTGCGATCCAGACGCGCGCCTTGGAATCGGGCTGGCGCAGCACCCGACCGATGCCCTGGCGCAGACGGCGTACCGCTTGCACGGACTGGGCGCGCAGCAGATGCCCCTCGCCAGGCTCGGTGCCAGCCCACGAGGTCGTGGCCACGAACTCTGCGCTATCGCGCGGCGGGAATGGGACGCGCAGGATGACCAGATCCGTGATGAGGTTCGGCAGGTCGAGCCCTTCCCAGGCAGCGGGGGAGACGTACACGGCGGATTTGCGCGAGCGGAACGTCTCGATCAGTCCTCCGCGATCGTCGCTTGAGCGGTGCAGCAACAGGTTGTGCACCCCCGCCAGGTGAGGGTCGATCGCGGCCACGTCGCCGTAGGAGGTCGCAAGCACCAGCACACGCCCCCCGCGAGAGGCGGCCTCGCGTACCATCGTCGCGGCATAGGCAAGCCAGTCGTCATCGAGCAGGGCGTGGCCTCCATCCTCGTCCACGCCGCGCACGGGCCGCGGCACCCGCGGGTCGCAGAGCACGAGGTCGATCTCTCCGTGCTGCTCGGGCTCGAAAGACTCGCTGCAAACGATTCGCGGTGACGCGGCCTTCAGGCCGACCGAGGTGAAAAACCCCTTCAGCCCATCGGCCCCCGGCGCGGCGAGCGTCGCCGAGGTGAGGATCAGCGAATCCAGCTTCGCCTGCCTGTTGCCGGTCCATAGCCCCCCGAGCAGCGCCCCGGGTCCGCGTGGCTGAACGCCCACCCCGACCCACTCGCGCACGGGGGTGATGCGCAGATACGGCACTCGCCAGTCATTCGGCGATTTCAGGCTAGAGAGGCAGTCGCGCAAGTTGCCGAACAGTTCCTCCAGGAACATCCGCCCGGAGCTGCCGAGTGCCGGCGCCCAGCGCCGGGACTGGCGCCGGAAGCCATCGCACGCCTCCAGTGCCTCCTCGATCAATGGAGTGACCATCGTTCGGGCTCTGCTCCCCGCGCGCAGCATCTCCCGCGGCCGGTTCGATTTCGGCAACAGGGGGCGCACCTGGTGCTCGATCTCGGAGAGGGCATCGGAGAGGCGCTCCACATGGGCCCGGTAGGCCTTCGATCGCGTCGGCGCATTGGCCAGCCGTCCGACCTCGGCACGCAGCTGGTACATGGGCAAATACGTTCCCAGGATCGAGGCGGCAACCTGCGGGATGTGGTCGGCCTCGTCAGCTACTACGGCCCGCACGCGCAGATCATCCTCCTCGCTTGCCCACAGCCCGTGCCCACGCCGCGCCTGACGCAGCAGGGCCGCATGCGTACAGATAAGGAGTTGCGCCTTGCCGGCGCGCGCCAGATGGCGCTCGTAGGCCGCCGCGTCGGTCTTGGTGCTGCACTGGGAGGTGAGAAAGAGATCAGCTGCGGTCACCACCTCCGGCAGCGGCGGATGGGACTGGAGATAGTCGCGCAGGATCCCGCTCGGGCCGTTGGGGTGCTGGCTGCGTTTCGCCCACGCCCGAAGCCTCACCAGCTCCGCGCGCTCGGCGGCGCTCAGCCGCGCCCGCTGGATCAAGGCATCGACACGCGAGGGCGAGACGAACTCCTGCATCCCCGCCCGAAGCGCGACGGTAGGCGCCGTGCGCGGATCCTCGCCGAGCGCCGACCACAGGGCGGTGAGCGCCTGCGACGGGCCCGCCCCGGCGGTCAACTCACCGAGGATCTGGCGGATCAGCGTGTGGGAATAGGTCGCCACCGCGACGCGGTGGCCGGTGCGCGCGTGGTAGGCGATGAGCGGAACCAGGTACCCAAAAGTCTTACCGACGCCGGTATCGGCCGAGAGCCCGGCGACCGCCGTATCCTGGCGCCCCGGGGCAACCCCGGCCTCCAGTGTCTCGGCGACCCGGCGTGCGTAGGTCATCTGCACCGCGCTCTCGCGCCAGTGCGGGTACACCGAGGCCAGAGGCCCCGCCGCGCTGAGCAGATGCGCGCAGACCTCGGCGAGCGGCATGCTTTCGGCGAGGCTGCGATGCGCCGCAGCCGCGCCCGCCGCGCCGGCCATCAGGCCGACTCCCGGGCGTTGTCGGCGCCCCCGCCGAAACTCGGCTCGTAGCGATCCCGACCCGCGGCGAAGGCCTTGCGCGCCGCCGCGATCGCGGGGTGATCGGGAAGCACCGCCGGGGCGAAGCCCCCGACCCGCACCTCGCCGATCGTCTCGCCCCCGATCTCGGCCAGTTCGTAGGAGAGGGCGACTTCACCGCATCCGCGCGCCCGCTGCCCGCCGATGAGCGGCGCCAGGCTGAATCGATCGAGCGCCTCAAGGAACAGCCCCAGCTCCTCCTCGGTGACGCCCATCAGGCGGATCTCATGGGCCAGCTCCAGGCCTTGCGGGAGCGCCTGGAAGCCGGCAGCCGGCATGGCCACGCTGGTCGTACCGGACTTGAGCGCCTCACGCACGCGGTCGAGTTCCGCGTTGGCCTGGGCGAGTGTCTCCGTATCGCCCGCCTTGCGCGCCTTCACCGCCTCGCGCTTCAGATCCCGCTGGCGGGCCTTCAGCTCGCTCGTTTCGCGCATCTGGCCGTAGAGCAGCGACCACCTCTGCGGCCCATCGGCATCGAGCATCGGAAGCATCGCCGCCGGGTCGCGCCGCATGTCATCGGTGCGCATGGCAGGGTAGATGGGGCAGGACTCGGGGCTCAGCGGCGCGGCAGGGAGCGCGTGGCCGAGTTCCAGACGCCCGGCGATGAAAGTAGCCCTTCCGGTATTGGCCGCGCCGAGCAGTGAGACGAGCGGATTTCGCGCCCGCTCCTCGATCTCCACGGTGACATCGAGCGTGGGGCTTTCTCCAGCCCCCTTCTGGATCACGCCGCCGATCGTCTGCAGGTAGAGCGTGTCCAGATCCCAGCGGCTTTCTCCATCGGGGTGCAGCAGATCGAAAAGCACGTCACGCGCGCAGCGGCGAAGTGCGCCGCGCAGGCTGGTCGAGGGGATGTAGGCGGTCTGCACCAGGCCGTGCTCACGGCTCCAGATCGAGGTAGAGGGCACCGGCATCGGATCATGCGGACTCGTGGGCGCGTTGCCGACAAGCGCGATCGCGACCGGGGCGATCGCATGGACGGTGCCAGTGAGGCGGAAACTGCGTGTGTCACTCATAGTGTTGCTCCTTCAGTAAATGGATCAGATCAGACGGGAACGATCATGCCGAGGCCGAAAGCCTTTCCCGGGCCAACGCCCGAACGGATCAGGCGGGTGAAGGCTGCGGGATCGAAAACATGCACATCGGCCGCCCAGCGCGCACGCGCGAAAGACAAACGCCGGCCGTTGCGGGCCTTGGTCAGTCGTAGCGCGGGCTGGATGCGCCAGATGTCACCGGTGACCAGACCGCCGCCTTGGCGCAGGCGATCTCGCAGCCAGCGGTGCGGCTTCTCGAGACGGTACGGGCCCGCACCGCCGCCGGGGCGCGTGGTGCGAACGACCGGGCAGGCCTCAAGGACGATGGCCATATCGCAGGTGGCCGCCCCGATCGCGCAGGACCCGATGGGCTCCACGCCATCGCCGAGGCGCGGTGCAGTATCCGTGCCGGTGCGCACGCGCAGCAGCGCGGGCTCGGCCTCAATCAGCGCCCACTGGATGCGTCCGTCCCCGGGGGCAGCCGAGGCGGGCAGGGCGGCGATGAGTTGGTGCAGTGCGTAGCGGTTTTCCGCAAGCCGCGCATCGAGCACGCGGTAGCAGTGATCCATGACCGTCACGATGCGGCTCCTTTTTTGCGTTCCAACGAATTGGCGCAGGCGCCAGCCCACGCATAGGTGTCGAATCCTGGCTCCATGATCCAGCGCCCGGTCGCCGGGAACAGCTCGCTGACGCAGGGCAGCTCCTCGGCGAGTTTGCGGTAGGCCTTGAACGCCGCCAGCGATTCGCTGCCCGAGCCGGCGCCCCGGGCGAGCGCGGGGCGCAGCATGCGCAGCTGATACAGCGCCTTCCCGGCCCCGTCGCCCAGCGCCTCGATCACCTCGCGAATAGCTACCGCGTCAACGGTGGCCGCGGGGTTGCCGGCAATGTGCACGCGACGCAGCCCGAGCGTTGCGCGCATGCTCGCAAGCACCGAGTCACAGCTGCGCGCGAGCAGCGCGAGGTAGAACGGCGGCTCGGGCGGATCGAGCAGCAGCTCGGCGAGCCAGCGTTGACGCGAGCGCCCGGTGAGGATCTCGGCCCCCGTGGGCAGCCCCGGCGGGGATGCGAGGTTGCCGATGTACTGGGCGCCCGTCGCGGTGATGAGCAGCGCCTGGGAGGTATCCGGCCCCACGCGCCCGGCGAGCTTGCCGGGGATAAACTTCTCCCCGGCCTTGGGCTTCTTCGTCGCCAATGCCCAACAGCCGGGGCATTTCCCGCCGTTCGGGTCGATGTCATCGCGCTCAGCGCCACAGCCGACGCACACGCCATGCCGCCCACGCTTGTCGTACAACCAGGCGTGGAATGCCTGGCCGAACCATTGCCACCACGCCTCGCGGGGCGGTGGGAGCTGTCTCTCTCTCACCCGGTTACTCCTATTGCCTTGCCTCAAACTTACAGCCCCCTCGGTCGGTGTCAACACTTGCTGCACCACCGAAAATATCCTTGCTCCCTGCGTTCACTGCAAGCTCTTGCACGACGCTGCATCCACTTGCAGATTGATGTCAGCGAGTGACGGCGACGGATTTTGTGCAAATACCGCGTCGGTACCCGGTGTGGACGGTTTGGAGGCAGATTTGCGCAACGGGCGAGCGACGCATTGACAGTGCGCGGGTCGCAGGTGGGAGCATTATCTTTTGGAGAGGCTGATTCTCGGCGCCGTACCGGCGTTTCGCAAAACCTCACGGTTCCCTCTGGTAAGTGCCCCGGCGAACACGCGCCCCGCTTGTCCCAGGATTAGCCTCGATCGGGCTATAGAGCGCCTGTTTCAGACATCAATCATTATCGGCGCGAGGAGGGCGTCAACACTCCGGCGACTGGGCGTGCGCCGCTAACGGCCCCAGACGGCGCCAGGCGGGGCCGATGACCCCGCCTGGCTTGGTGCTGATATCCGCGATTGGCGAAGATGAGCTACTTGTCTTCCTCTTGCCGCGCTCCCCGCAGCTTGTGCTCATGAACCTCGGCCACCTCGCTGAGTACCGGGCGCAGTGACTCCATCTTGCGGGCCGCCCATTTCGGGAGGAACACCAGGGCCAGGATGCCGCAGATGATAATGGGGATGCCGATCGGGGCCAGGAATACGGTGACGGTGCAGATAACCCCGATGAGGATCATAAACCACCCGGCCGCCTGGAACATCCAGCTGTTCGCCTTCTTTTCCGTCGAAAGCGCATTGTTCGCATAGTCTCTCAGTTCGCTCACGGTTGTCTCCCTTGTGAGTGTGGGTCATTGCGCTCCGGTTTGAAAAACCATACCAGAGCACGGAAAAGCCTTCTATGCCGCGCCGCTACGCCGAAGCGCAGAGCACAGCAACCGAATTTCGGAGTGGTAATGCGTCCGCCCCTGGAACGGGGGCCTGCCCCAGATATTGCCGCGCGGAACGCCATGCACGGAGCGCACGATGCGGGGCATCGCGTAGAGCAGCCCCCAGCCCGGGTCCAAGTCGTCCACTCGCACCACCTCCGGCGGGCACAGGATGAAGCGCCACAGCCCCATGCCTGACTCGGGCCGAAGCCGGAACGGCTTGTGGCGATCGCGCAGGAAATCAGCGCGGCTTGCCTTGCACTCGACCAGGATCGAGCAGCCCTGGCTCCATCCGATTGCGTCTGGGATCTCGCCGGTGTCGGTCACCGCCACCAGCTCGGTGATGACGATTGAGCACCGGGCGGTGCCACGCAGCCACCGCGCCGCGCGCGCCACAAGGCGATCATGCGGCGTCGGCTCACGCTTGCTGCAATGCCTTTTCCGGGGAGGGCCGGGCTGGCGGGTGACGACGATCGCCATTACTCGACGACACCGGCGAGGTGCGCGAATTGAAGGACTGTCGATTTAGCCCCGGTCTTCAGCTCATCAATCAGCTCATGGGCTCGATCGCAGTCGGGATGGCGCACCAGCCAGAACAGTGCATATTGAAGGATCTGGTCGATATCGGCGGGGCGCAGGCCCATTGCCTCAGCAGCAGTGATCTTCTCCGGCTGGAAGTTTTGCAACAACCGGTAGAAATGACCCGTGTCCATATCGAAGGCGAGGTGTCTCACCCCGGCGGGCGAAAACAATATGACAGAAAAGGGCAAATGAGCAGGGTTCGGGATCCAGGGGGTCTCTTGCATCGCTATTCTCCGTCCTTGTTGAGAGGCCCGTGAGGAATGAGGCTGGGCAAGGTTACCCGCAGGGCCATAAAGGCGTAGTACCCGGCAGGGGGGAGCACGCAGATCATCGCGGCGTCCCAGTGACCTGTGGCGATGGCAAACACTGCGGCACCCACGCATCCCAGGATCACCCGGCGGGCGAGGCGGATAAGTTGCCCCTGCATACGACCGGGACGCCTTCGCGGCGGCTCTCCGGGCTTCTGCCCGGCACCGGAGAGGTTCTCTCGCGGTGCCTTCGGCATAGCGCCTTTCTCGCCGTCGCGGCGTTGAAACCACTGCTGGAAGGCGGCGTGGAAATTCTCGCGGGAGGTCTGCGAAAGTCCTTCCTGGATGGTGGCCAGCCACTCGGCGGCGTCGGTCGGCGAGCAGGCCCCGAGCCCCGGGCCGTGCCCCCGGTCGGGGCGGCGTTCGTATTGCAGGAGTGCGCGGCCGTAGAGGTTCATGGTGCTCTCGCGAAGCCGCGGGTCATGCCACCGGTGCACGCCGTTGCAGGCAGCGAGGACCGCATCGAGCGTGAGTTCTATCCGACCGGGTTTGCGAGCCCGGCCGCCGGCCAGGCCCTTGAGGCCGAGCTGCGCGAGAGGCTTGGAGACGGGCATCACGCGACAGGCCGCTCTAGTGCTGCCGCTCGGGACGAAGGCCGCGCCCACCGGAGTCGAGGGGCGAGGCGCATACCGCAACGCCTTTGCCGCATGCACGCCCAGTCACCCGGGGCCGACGAACCCCGCGGGGCGCACCTGCCCGGGAGATCGCCTCGAGCAGCGCCTCGCGCTCACCGCTGTGCCAGAGGTTGAATACGGGAATGCCGTGCTCGCTGGCGATGCGGATTGCCGTCGCCGTCCCGCCGGTCTCCACCGAGCATTCCTCGGCCGAGCGGGCACCGTCCGGCGTCCAGCACAACACGAAGGCAGCCGGCGCATCGAGCCCACGGCCAAGAACCTGGTGGCAGTTGCGGGCGTGCAGAAGCCGCGCGCCGCGCTTGAGCCGGCCCCAGGCGGGGTGTACGCGCCGCGCCATGGCAATCGCGCCCTCGGTGGGGCGAACGATCCCGCCTTGGTGCCGATTGAATCCCGGCCAGGGGAGGTAGAGCTCGACCCGATCCCCCGCGCCGGCCGCGAAGGCCGCGTCGGCTCCGTCCGCGCCGCCGGTGCGAAGCGTCCAGCCGCGATCGGCCAGAAACCGCGCTGCAGAACGCATCAGGGCGAGGATCTCGCGCGGGCTCTGGCGTGAGCCGATTCCCGCGTAGGTGGCGTTGCGTGAAGGCACGGTCAAGGCCATCAGATCACCTCTCGTAGTAGCTGAAGCTCTCGTCCGCGGCATCCACCGGGTCACCGCGAAAGTCGATGTCGCACTCGATCCCCTGGAAATAGCCAATCGCCTCGGACCTGGAAAGCCCGTGCTCCATCAGCCGGCCGATGTAGGCCTCGCGCCATGCTTCCGTATCCATTACTCGCTCCTGCGGATCCCCCGCGCTCAGGAATGGGAGTGGCCCTTGCGGGCGCGGTAAGTGAAGTACACGGCCACGTCGCTCGGTCCTGTCTCGTGGTCGTTCGTGCCGACGCCCGCGATCGCGGTGATGTGAACGCCGAGCAGCCCCGGGAAGCGGTGCTTGACGAAAGCCCGCCAGCCATAGACCTTCGTGCGGTCGTGGCTGAACAGGTGGCGGTCGAGGATCACCCG
>Ga0102962_1000415_pt1 | contig 20876 bp, 19 predicted proteins | sample SalPonF2_C_D2_MG_FD_84519 | JGI IMG/M metagenome (GOLD analysis project Ga0102962, IMG submission 84519) | Salt pond soil microbial communities from South San Francisco under conditions of wetland restoration - Salt Pond MetaG SF2_C_D2_MG ...
CAGTCGGAGGCGTCGATGGTGCTCTGATCGACCGGGCCGGAGAACTTGGCAATGAGCACCGTGCCGGTGGGCACGTCCTGCTCGCCGTCGAACGGATACGTGAACACCGCGCCCGGCACCGACTGGTCACCACCCGGATTGCCGGTGGGATGGGTGTTGACCAGCGGTACCTTGCAGCCGGCAAGGAGTGCGACGCCCACCAGCACCAGCATGGCGGGCAGGAGGCGGCGGGACGCTCGGGCGAGCGCGTGCGGGACCCGGTAACGCATTGTCGTGACCTCCCCGGACAGCCCCGGACATCCTGTCCGGCCTGCCGGTGCCGGTCAGCGGCGCCCGCCCCGCCGCCGCGGCGGGGGGCGGGTGCATCGTCCTGGCGCTGACCCGGACTTCTTGTTGCTTGTTGCGCGCCCCTCGGGGCGGCAGTCCACGTGCGTGCGGACCCGCCGGGCGAGTCACGCGCGCGGCCGCAGCCGCGCATGGCTCACGCGTTGTGGACCTGGCAGGGGGTGGGTCGGTTGCGCCGATCCCGGGCGGGTCACGGTTCTTTCGTGCGTTTCTTGGCGGGCGCCCGGCGCCCGTGTGACCTCGCCTGTTGCGCGCCCGGCTGGCCCGGGCCGTCACTGCAACCGGAAGACCGCGCGGATCTCTGTCCTGTCCGCTGTCCCCGGGCTCAGGACCCGGCGCTCGCGTGCAAGTGGAACATTGCCGGAGGCGTCGGGTAAAATAAGCCCCTCGAACTTTCGGATGCAGACACTCCGGTTACATCCTTTAACGTAACCAAATCACAATGGATTCGGAATTGCAATGCCCGGAACGGGCGGCGCGACCGGCAGACCAGGGGACAAGCGATTGGCGGAACAGCACAAGACAGGGATGACCATCGAGGAGCTTTCCGCCCGATCCGGGGTCACGACCCGCAACATCCGCGCGATGCAGAGCCGCGGGTTGCTGCCCTCGCCGCACATGGTGCGCCGCACCGGGTACTACGATGAAGGCCATCTCGCCCGCCTGCGACTGATTACCGGGCTGCAGAAGCGCGGATTCTCGCTCGCCAGCATCGGCGAGCTCCTCCAGGCCTGGGAGGCCGGCCGCAGCCTGAACGACATTCTCGGCTTCGAATCGGCGCTGACCGCCCGCTGGCGGGAGAAGGAGCGGGTGTTCACGCGGGAGCAGCTGCAGGAACTGATGGGCAAGGTCCGCATCGAGGAGAGCGATCTCGATCTGGCGGAAGAGCTCGGCGTACTGGCGCGCGAAGGCCGGGACCGGTACCGGGTCCGCTACCCCAACGTCGTGGCCGTGGGAGCCGAGGCGGTCCGGCAGGGCGTGCCGCTGCAGGTCGGGCTGCGCGAGGCGGCGCGCGTGCTCGATGACGCGGAGCGCATCGCCAGCCGGTTCGTGACCCTGTTCGTGGACCAGTTTTGGCGCCCGTTCGTCGAGCGCGGCATGACCTCCGAGGAGATGCCTGAGGTCACGCGGGCCCTGGAGCGGTTCCAGCAGATCGGGCTGGACATCGTGCAGGTCGCCACCGAGGAAAAGCTCGAGGAGGCGATCCAGGAGACCGCCACCAAGTACTTCACGCCGGCGGAGCAGCGCCGATAGCCCGGGCCGCGCACGTGCGGTACGTCCACTTGATCTGGATCAAGGCCCGCTCCGCGGCGGGAGGCTAGCGTGAAGATCGTTCGGCGAGTCCTGCTGGATCCTCTGACCGGACGCTCTTACTCCTCCTTCGCGGGGCAGGTCGACGACCTGCCCCTTTTTTGCCGGCACGGCGGGACCCCTTCTTGACCCGGGTCAACAACCCGCGGCCGGATCGACTTATCGTGATGTCAGTACCGACAGGCGTTGCGGGACCGGGCGCCGATACCCGCGCGGGCCCCGATCCGGCGTCGCGCGGAAACCGGGCAGATGCAGCAATGGGGACAGGCATGGAAACCGTCTGGGTTGTCGCCGCCAATGCGACCAGGGCGCGGATATTCTCCGGCGAGGCGGGCCGGCTCTCCGCGGTCCTGGAGGAAATCGAGGACCTCGTGCATCCGGAGTCGCGCATGCACGACCGGGATCTCACCAGCGACCTTCCCGGCCGCACTTATGAGAGCTACGGCGCCGCGCGGCACGCGATAGAGGAGCCCACCACGCCCCGTCAGCACGAGGTGGAACGCTTCGTCGGCCGGATCGGGGACGTGATCAACCGCGGGCGGCGGGACGGCCGCTTCGACAAGCTCTACCTCGTGGCCGCTCCGGAGCTGCTCGGCCGCCTGCGCAAGGCGCTGGATCCCGAGACCGCGAAACGGATCGCGGACGAGATCCGCAAGAACGTCAGCAGCGAGAGCGCGGACGGAATCCGGGCCTATCTGCCCGATCGGCTGTAGCGGGCGGCGCAGAAAGATCGACCCGCCGGAGCGGGTCGCAGTTGCCGTAAGGCCTTTCTTCTTGGTTGGACGCTCACCTGCAGTGATACGGCAGGTATTTCTTGTTGATGGTCCCGGGCGAGCAGCTCCAGACGCCGTTGTCATCGCGTTTCCAGAGCACCGTCCTGCTCTGGATGCCCGACGCGACGCCCGTATTGCGGAACGTCACCGTGATCGTGCCGGCTCCCGACGCATCGGTGCTCGCGGCCGCGAGCGTGCCGACGTACTTGCCGCTGGTGCGCGCGCCGAGCCCCGAGAGGTCCGTCGGGAACGAGCCGTTGGCGGTGACGTAGGATTCGACGGCAGTCTTGACGCCGTCGACCAGGCTGGAGGCCTCGGAAACCTGGGCACGCGCCGTGTAGTTCATGTATTCCGGAATAGCGATCGCCGCCAGGATGCCGATGATCGCCACCACGATCATCAGCTCGATCAGCGTGAAACCGCTTTCGTTCCTTTTCATGGCGACTCCCTTGCCCGCCGCCTGTGACCCCGGAGCGGCAATATGGCTTTCTTGATTGTCTCCCGTGCGGCAAACAAGCAAGACTCGTGCCGGCCGGCCCGGGCAATGTTCGAAGCCCGCGACATCCCCCGGTATTCCTGTCGTCTTTCCGGTCCTGGAGGGGTGCGGCACGCGAGGTCGCCCGGCGCCGCCGGTGACCTTCGCGTCACAAAGTGACGCGCAGCGTCACGCTCGTGGCGTCGCGAAAGCAGGTGGGACGCAAGCAGGCACCGGCAGGCGCCGGAGTCGGCCACTCCGACGCGGGGCCGGTCTCGTCAGGGGATGCGTGGAAATGGTCGGGGTGACTGGATTCGAACCAACGACCTCTGCCTCCCGAAGGCAGCGCTCTACCAAGCTGAGCTACACCCCGAATACACCCAATCAGTAGCTGCGCTCGACACAGAAGTCGGCCAGTCGGATCAGCGACTCGCGGAAGGCTGACTCGCGCAGCCCGCGAATCGCCTCGATGGCCTGGTCCGCTTCCGCCCGGGCGAGGCGGGAAGTGTATTCGATCGCGCCGGTCGATTCAACGGCGCTCACGACCTCGTGGAGGTTGTCCAGGCCGCCGTGCTCGATGGCCGACCGGATCAGCTCACGCTGGTGTGGATCGCCCTGGCCCAGCGCCCGGATCAGCGGAAGCGTGGCCTTGCCCTCGGCGAGGTCGTCACCGATGTTCTTGCCGATCGCCTCCACCGAGCCGCTGTAGTCCAGCAGGTCGTCCACCAGCTGGAACGCATTCCCGAGGTGCAGCCCGTAGCGTCCCAAGGCGTCCTTGAGCTCGTCCGGCGTGCCGCCGAGGGCGGCCCCGACCCGCGCGCCGGCCTCGAACAGGGTGGCCGTCTTGCGCTGGATCACCTCCAGGTAGGAGGCCTCGGTCGTATCGGGGTCGTGCACGTGCATCAGCTGCATGACCTCGCCCGCGGCGATGGTGTTGGTCGCGTCCGCCATGATGTTCATGATCTCCAGGCTGCCGACCCGGACCATCATCTGGAACGCCCGCGAGTACAGAAAATCGCCGACCAGGACGCTGGCCTCGTTGCCCCAGATGGCGTTGGCGGTATTGAGCCCGCGCCGCATCTCGGAGCCGTCGACCACGTCGTCGTGCAGCAGGGTGGCGGTGTGGATGAACTCGATCACGGCCGCCATGTCGACGTGGTGCTCGCCCTGGTAACCGCCGGCCCGGGCTGCCATCAGCACGACCACGGGGCGCAGGCGCTTGCCGCCGCTGTTGATGATGTAGTGACCGAGCTGGCTGACCAGGGCGACGTCCGAGTGGAGGGATTCCCGGATGGTTTCGTCGACGCGGCGCATCTCGTCGGAGACGGGGGAAAGGATGGCGGTCAGGTCCATGGGAATCCGCTCGGGCGAAGCAACCCCGTGCATGCTAGGGAGGGCCCCGGAGCCTGTCAAGGCGACCGCGCCGCGCCGGGGAGGGCGGTTGCGGTTTGACCTCGCAGGGGGCTCTCTATAGAATTCCCTCCCTTTACTTCGGCAGGTAACCCAGCTCCCCGGAGAGACGGCAAATGTACGCGGTGATTCAGACCGGCGGCAAGCAGTATCGGGTCCAGGAAGGCGACGTCCTGAAGATCGAAAAGCTTGCCGGCGAGGCCGGCAGCACGGTCGAGTTCGACAAGGTGCTGCTGATGGGCGAAGGCGAGCAGGTCGAGATCGGAGCCCCGTTTCTCGACGGCCGGAAGGTGACGGGCACGGTCCGCAGCCAGGGGCGCGGGCCCAAGGTGGAGATCATCAAGCTGCGCCGCCGCAAGCATTACCGCAGGACCCAGGGCCATCGCCAGGCCTACACCGAGGTCGAGATCACCGGCATCGGCGGGGGCCCGGGAAAGAAGGCGGCCGCCGCCTCCGGGGCCGAGGCGTCCAGCGCAAAGACCTCCGGGGCCGGTGCCTCCGGAAGCCAGGCGGGGGCCACCGGCGGCGCCCAGAAGAAGAGCGCTTCTTCGGGCTCGGCGAAGAGCGGTTCGGCGGCGAAGTCCGGGAGTTCGGCAAAGTCCGGCGCGAAAAAGACCGCAGCTTCGTCCAAATCCGCGAGTTCGGGCGGAACCGCCCCCAAGACCGGCAAGGCATCGAGCGCGGGCAGGAGCACCAAGGCCGGGACCAGCAAGGGCAAGAGCAAGGATTCCTGAGGTAGACAGTCATGGCACACAAGAAGGCAGGCGGAAGCACTCGTAACGGCCGCGATTCGGAATCGAAACGTCTCGGGGTCAAGCGCTTCGGCGGTCAGCACGTGACGGCCGGCAGCATCATCGTGCGCCAGCGCGGCACGCACTTCCACCCGGGCGAGAATGTCGGCATCGGCCGCGATCACACGCTGTTCGCCAAGTCCGACGGCAAGGTCGCCTTTCGCACGCGGGGACCGGCCGGGCGCAAGTACGTGAGCATCGTGTCCGACTGAGCACAGACGCGGAGCCGGTCCGGGTTCATGCAGGGCCCCGCGCTTGCCGCGCGGGGCCCTTTTCGTTGGAGCCCGCTCCGAAAGCTTGCTTGAGCGAAACAATGAAATTCGTCGACGAGGCGGAAATCCGGGTAGAGGCGGGAGACGGCGGGGACGGGTGCGTGAGTTTCCGGCGCGAGAAGTTCATCCCGCGAGGCGGGCCGGATGGTGGCGACGGCGGAGACGGCGGCAGCGTCTACCTGCTCGGCACCCCCAATCTCAACACGCTGGCCGACTTCCGGGTCAGCCGCCGTTTCCGGGCCGAGCGTGGCGGCAACGGCATGGGCCGCAACCGTACCGGGGCCAGCGGAAACGACCTGCGCGTCCCGGTGCCCCTGGGCACGCTGGTCTACGATGCCGAAACGGACGAGCTGATCGGCGACGTGGTCGAGGCCGGCCAGGCGCTGCTGGTCGCGCAGGGCGGCACTCACGGGGTCGGCAACTCGCGTTTCAAGAGCAGCACCAATCGGGCGCCGCGCCAGTCCACGCCCGGCACCCCGGGCGAGGCGCGACGGCTCAAGCTCGAGCTCAAGCTGCTGGCCGACGTCGGGCTGCTGGGGCTGCCCAATGCCGGCAAGTCCACGCTGATCCGTGCGATCTCGGGTGCGCGCCCGCGGGTGGCGGACTATCCGTTCACGACCTTGTATCCGAACCTCGGCGTCGTGTACGTGGGTGAGCACCGCAGCTTCGTGGTGGCCGACGTGCCCGGGCTGATCGAGGGGGCCGCCGGAGGCGCCGGGCTCGGCATCCGTTTCCTCAAGCATCTCCAGCGCACCCGCCTGTTGCTGCACCTGGTCGACGTCGCGCCTGCCGACCCGGCCTCGGATCCGGTCGCGGCGGTGCACACCCTGGTGGGCGAGCTGGAACGTTTCAGCCCGGAGCTGGTGGCGGCCCCCCGCTGGCTGGTGCTGAACAAGGTCGACCTGCTGCCGGAAGAGGATCGCGAGCGGGTGTGCTCGGAGATCCTGCGGAATCTTGGCTGGACCGGTCCGGTCTACCGTGTCTCGGCGCTGAGCGGCGCCGGCACGCGGCGCCTGTGCGAGGATGTGATGGCGGCGCTGGAGCGGGACGCGGTCCGCCGCGAGCAAGCCGCGCGCGCCACGGAGGCTTACGATCCACGGGACCGGGACGGGGCATGACGGAACGGGACGAAACACGGGAGCGGCAGCGCTACGGCGGCTCCCGCCGCTGGGTGATCAAGCTCGGCAGCTCGCTGCTCACCAACGACGGCAGCGGCCTGGACGAGGACCGGATCGGGACCTGGGTCGACCAGATCGCCGCGCTGCGCGGGCAGGGTCGGGACGTGGTGCTGGTGTCCTCGGGTGCGGTCGCGGCCGGCATGGTGACGCTGGGCTGGAAGCGGCGGCCGCGGGCGCTGCAGGAGCAGCAGGCGGCGGCCGCCGTGGGCCAGATGCGCCTGGTCCAGACCTGGGAATCCTGCTTCGAGCGCCACGGCATGCACACGGCACAGGTGTTGCTGACCTATGCCGACCTGACCGACCGCCGGCGCTACCTCAACGCCCGCAGCACCCTGCGTGCCCTGTTACGGCTGGGCGTGGTCCCGGTGGTGAACGAGAACGACACCGTCAGCAACGAGGAGCTCCGGTTCGGCGACAACGATACGCTGGCCTCGCTGGTGGCCAACCTGGTGGAGGCCGAGCTGATGGTCATCCTGACCGACCAGCAGGGTCTCTACGATCGTGATCCGCGGCGGCATGCGGACGCCGTGCTGGTGCCGTACGGGCGTGCTGACGATCCGCATCTGCAGGAGCTGGCCGCGCCTGCCGCGGGCGCCTGGGGGCGCGGCGGCATGCTGTCCAAGGTGACGGCTGCGGCCCGCGCCTCGCGTTCGGGGGCGGCGACCGTCATCGCGGGGGGGCGCGAGGGCGACGTGCTGGGGCGTATCGCCGGCGGCGAGGCGCTGGGCACCCTGCTGGTGCCGGGGCAGCAGCCGCTCGCGGCCCGCAAGCAGTGGATCAACGGTCACCTGCAGGTGCACGGCCGGCTGCAGCTCGACGACGGCGCGGTGCGCGTGCTGCGCGAGTCCGGCCGCAGCCTGCTGGCGGTGGGCGTCACCGGGGTCCAGGGCCACTTCGAGCGGGGCGACGTGGTGAGCTGCTGCGACGCGGACGGGCGCGAGGTCGCAAGGGGGCTGGTCAACTACGGCGCCGACGAGTGCCGCCGCATCAAGGGCCAGGCGAGCAGCCGCATCGAGGAGATCCTGGGCTACGTCGAGGAGCCGGAGCTGATCCACCGGGACAACCTGGTGATCCGCAACGGCCGCTGAGCCGGGCACGAAAAAGCCGGCCAGCGGCCGGCTTCCATGGATGCGATACGCCGGGCGCCGCGCCTACTGCTGGAGCGCGCGCACCCTGCTGTTGAGGCGACTCTTGTGCCGTGCCGCCTTGTTCTTGTGGATGATCCCCTTGCTGACCATGGTGTCGATCACGGGCACGGCCGCGCGGTAGGCCTCGCCGGCCTTTTCCGCGTCGTTGTCGCGGATTGCCCGCAGCACCCGCTTCATGTGAGTGCGCATGCGCGAGCGCTGGCTGGCGTTGTGGATGCGGCGCTTCTCGTTCTGGCGCGCGCGCTTCTTCGCCTGGATCGTGTTCGCCAAGGTCGATCTCCGTCGGGAATCTCTGGCCACCTGAAAGACGCGAAATGATGCGGATTTTCCGGGCGGTTGTCAACGCGGGCGGCCGGGCTCGGTCCGAGAGGCGACGCGACACCTGGGTGGGGATCGGACTGGTCTTCAAGGTTTTAGGTGTTAGGTTTCAGGTAAGAAGCGGCAGATGTCGCTGCCTTTCCCGGGCGTGTCAGGCCCGGCCGGGCGGGTGAGTGCTCCTCGAGCCCCATGCGCGCAGACGCCGGCAATGTCCGCCCGAGCCCTCTTTCCCAAAACCCAAAACCTAAAACCGGAGACCCCGTGCCCCCGGCACGGGTCTCCGCCCGTCTCACAACAGCGGGGAAGAGCCTGTACTATGTTGTCCTTTTCCGGCACGGGGTCGGCGTGAGCGGTCACACGGGCGACAGGAGGGCGATGCGCGAGGGGGGCCTGCTGCGGTCCACCGCCGTGGTCGGGGCCATGACCATGCTCTCCCGGCTGCTGGGGTTCGTGCGGGACGTCGTCCTGGCCAAGTACTTCGGTGCCAACGCGGCCATGGACGCCTTCTTCGTGGCGTTCAAGATCCCCAACTTCATGCGTCGGCTGTTCGCCGAGGGATCCTTCGCCCAGGCTTTCGTGCCGGTGTTCTCCGAGTACCGCACGCAGCGCGAGGACCCCGAGATCCGCGAGCTGGCCGACCGCGTCGCGGGGACGCTGGGCGGGGTGCTGCTGCTGGTGACGGTGGTCGGCGTGGTCGCCGCGCCGGTGCTGATCGCCCTGTTCGCGCCCGGATTCATCCATCGCGGCGACCAGTATCACCTGGCGATCTCGCTGCTGCGGATCACGTTCCCGTACTTGCTGTTCATCTCGCTGACGGCGTTCGCCGGCGGCATGCTGAACACCTACGGGCGCTTCGGGGTGCCGGCCTTCACGCCGGTGCTGCTCAACGTTTCCATGATCTCCGCCGCTGTCTGGCTGGCGCCGCATTTCCGGCAGCCGGTGCACGCGCTCGCCTGGGGCGTGCTGATCGCCGGGGCCGCCCAGCTGACCTTCCAGCTGCCGTTCCTCGCGCGGCTGCGGCTGCTCCCGCGGCCACGCTGGGACTGGCATCACCCGGCCGTGCGACGGATCCTGCGGCTGATGGTGCCGACCCTGTTCGGCTCCTCCGTGGCACAGGTGAACCTGCTGGTGGACACCCTGATCGCCTCGTTCCTGGCGGCCGGCAGCGTGAGCTGGCTGTACTACTCCGACCGCCTGATGGAATTCCCCCTGGGAGTGTTCGGCGTCGCCATGGGCACGGTGATCCTGCCCAACCTGTCGCGCCGGCACGCGTCCAACGACCCGGAGCGCTTCAGCGCCACCCTGGACTGGGCCCTGCGCCTGGTGCTGCTGGTCGGGGTGCCCGCGGCGCTGGGCCTGGTCCTGCTGGCCGGTCCGGTGCTGACCACGCTGTTCTATTCCCGGGCGTTCAATCCCCACGACGTGTACATGTCGGACGCCAGCCTGGTGGCCTACTCGCTCGGCCTGGTCGGCTTCATCCTGGTCAAGGTGCTGCTGCCGGGGTACTACGCGCGCCAGGACACCCGCACCCCGGTGCGCATCGGGGTCATCTCCATGGCGACCAATATCGGGCTCAACGCGGTGGTCGTGGTGCCCCTGGCCGTGGCCGGCGTGCCGGCGCCGCACGCCGGGCTGGCGGCATCCACCAGCTTCGCCGCGTTCGTCAATGCCGGGCTGCTGTACCGCGGCCTGCGGCGGCGCGGTGTCTATCGCCCGGTGCGCGGGTGGCCGCTGATGTACGGGCGGGTGCTGCTGGCCGGCGGCGCGATGGCGGCCCTGCTGATCTGGGGCGTGCCCGCGACGGGGCAGTGGATGCAGTGGCCGACGCTGATCCGGGTGCGGGACCTCGCCGGCTGGATCGCGGCCGGTGGCGGCGTGTACCTGGGCCTGCTCTGGCTCACCGGGATCCGGCCCTCGCACCTGCGCGGACCGGCCGGTCAGTGACGCGGGAGGCGCGGGCCCCGTATAATCGGGGCTTTTCGGCCCGCCTCTCGACGGAACATGGAACTCATACGCGGCCTGCACAACCTGCGCGCCCGCCATCGGGGCTGCGTTGCGACCATCGGCAACTACGACGGGGTGCACTTGGGACACCGGCGGGTGCTGCGCAACCTGTGCCAGCGTGCCCGGGACCGGGGCGTGCCGGCGGTGGTGGTGGTGTTCGAGCCGACGCCGCTGGAATTCTTCCGCCCGGACCAGGCGCCGCCGCGACTGATGCGGCTGCGGGAGAAGCTGCAGGCCCTGGCCGCGTGCGGCGTGGACCGCGTGCTGTGCCTGCGTTTCGATCGCGCGCTCGCGGAGATGGAGCCCGAGGACTTCATCGACCGGGTGCTGATCGACGGCCTCGGCGTGCAGCACCTGGTAGTGGGGGACGACTTCCGTTTCGGGCACCGCCGCCGGGGCGACTTCGACATGCTGCGCCGGGCGGGCGCCCGGCAGGGCTTCGAGGTCGCGCGCATGGAGACCTGCGAGGTCGACGGCGAGCGCGTGAGCAGCAGCCGGGTCCGCGATGCCCTGGCTGCCGGGCGCCTGGAGGAGGCCGCCCGCCTGCTGGGGCGGCCGTACGCGATGTCCGGCCGGGTACGCACCGGGCGCCGCCTGGGACGGGATCTGGGGTATCCGACCGCCAACATCGGCCTGCACCGGTTGCGTTCGCCGGTGAGCGGCATCCTGGTGGTGTCGGTGGACGGCGTGCGGCGGGACGGGCCTGTCTCGGGGGTGGCGAGCCTCGGCACGCGGCCCACGGTGGAGACGTCCGGCGAGGTGCTCCTGGAGGTGTTCCTGCTGGACTACGAGGGCGACCTGTACGGCCGGCACCTGGACGTTGCGTTCCTGCATTACCTGCGGCCGGAGGAGCGCTTCGACGACCTGGAAACGCTGCGGGAACGCATCGCACGCGACGTCGCCGAGGCGCGACGCTGGCTGGAATACAACGGGGTGCCCCGGGCACGCGCCGGACAATGACCCTCGACGGGACGGGAAGCAGTGGCTGACTACAAACACACGCTCAACCTGCCGAAGACCGGGTTCCCGATGCGCGCCAACCTCGCGCGGCGTGAGCCGGACATGTTGCGCCGGTGGGAGGAGAACCACATCTACCAGCGGATCCGCGAGGCCCGCGCGGGGGCGCCGCGCTTCCTGCTGCCGGACGGGCCGCCGTACGCCAACGGCGACATCCACCTCGGCCACGCGGTCAACAAGATCCTCAAGGACATCATCGTCAAGTCGCAGAGCATGAGCGGCTTCGACGCTCCCTACGTCCCGGGATGGGACTGCCACGGCCTGCCGATCGAACTGATGGTCGAGCGGCGACTGGGGAAGGCCGCCCCGGAAGGCGATGCCCGGGGCGGCGTGGACGCCCGGCAATTTCGCCAGGCCTGCCGCGAGTACGCCCGCGAGCAGGTCGAGAACCAGTCCCGGGACTTCCGTCGGCTGGGCGTTCTGGGCGACTGGGCGCATCCGTACCTGAGCATGGATCCCCGCTTCGAGGCGGACGAGATCCGCGCTTTCGGCCGGATCGTGGAGAACGGCCACCTGCACCGCGGCTTCAAGCCGGTGCACTGGTGCATCGACTGCGGCTCGGCGCTGGCAGAGGCCGAGGTCGAGTACGATGACAAGACTTCCACCGCGGTGGACGTGCGCTTCCTCGCGGTCGACCGGGACGCCTTCCTGGCCGCCTGCGGTGTCGCCGACGCGGGTGATGGCCCGGTGTCCGTGCCGATCTGGACCACCACCCCGTGGACACTGCCGGGCAACCGCGCCGTGGCGCTGCACCCGGAGCTGGAATACGTCCTGATCGAGGTCGATCTCGGTCGCGGACGGGAGTACCTGCTGGTGGCGGCGGAGCTGCTGGAGGCGGTGGCCGACCGCTACGGCATGGCCTCGCAGCGGGTGGTTGCGCGCTGCCCCGGCGCAGCCCTGGAAGGACTGCTGCTGCGGCACCCGTTCGACGACCGCCAGGTTCCCGTGGTACTCGGGCGGCACGTGACCACGGAGGCCGGCACGGGGGCGGTGCACACCGCGCCGGGACACGGCGAGGACGACTACCTGACGGGCCGCGAGTACGGCCTGGAGGTCTACAGCCCGGTCGGCCCGGACGGACGCTTCGTGGCGGGCACGCCGCGCTTCGCCGGGGAGTCCGTGCGCGAGGTCGACGCGCACGTGGTCCGGGTGCTGGAGGAGACCGGGACCCTTCTGCACCGGGCCCGCTATTCCCATAGCTATCCGCACTGCTGGCGTCACAAGACGCCGATCATCTTCCGCGCCACGCCGCAGTGGTTCATCGGGATGGACCAGGCCGGCCTGCGGCGCCAGGCGCTGGAGCAGATCGGCCGCGTGGAGTGGATCCCCGCCTGGGGGCGGGACCGGATCACCGGGATGGTGGAGAGCCGGCCGGACTGGTGCATCTCCCGGCAGCGCCTGTGGGGCGTCCCGATCCCGCTGTTCGTCCACCGCGAGACCGGTGAGATCCATCCCGACACGGTGGCCCTCACCGGGCGCGTGGCGGAGCGGGTGGAGAGCGGCGGCATCGACGCCTGGTACGAGATGGATACCGCCGATGTCCTCGGGGACGATGCCGACAGCTACGAACGGGTCAGCGACATCCTCGACGTGTGGTTCGACTCGGGGGTGGTGCACTACTGCGTGCTGGAGCACCGCCCGGAGCTGGGCTTCCCGGCCGACATCTACCTGGAGGGATCGGACCAGCACCGCGGCTGGTTCCAGTCCTCGCTGCTCACCTCGGTCGCGATGCGCGGCGTGGCGCCGTACCGCCAGGTGCTCACGCACGGCTTCACCGTGGATGCGTCCGGCCACAAGATGTCCAAGTCGCTGGGCAACACTATCGCTCCCCAGGAAGTGGTCAACCGGCTCGGCGCCGACGTGCTGCGGCTTTGGGTCGCGGCCGCGGACTACCGGGGCGAGCTGGCCGTCTCGGACGAGATCCTGGACCGCACGGCCGATTCCTACCGCCGCATCCGCAACACCGCGCGCTTTCTCCTCGGCAACCTCAACGGCTTCGACCCCGCCGTCCACGGCGTGGCACCGGAGCGCATGCTGCCGCTGGACCGCTGGGCGGTGGCACGGGCCGCCGAGCTGCAGCAGCGCATCCGCTCGGCCTACGACGCCTACGAGTTCCATCACATCTATCATCGCCTGCACAACTTCTGCGTCGTGGACATGGGCGGCTTCTACCTGGACGTGATCAAGGACCGCCAGTACACCACCCCGGCGGACAGCCTCGCGCGCCGCTCCGGGCAGACCGCGATGCACCAGGTGCTGGAGATGATGGTGCGCTGGCTGGCGCCGATCCTCAGCTACACCGCGGAAGAGATCTGGAGCCACGTCCCGGGCGAGCGGCCCGAGTCGGTGTTCATCGCTACCTGGGCCGATCCGGCGGTGACCCCGGACGGGGTGGACATGGGCTACTGGAACCGCCTGCTGGAGCTGCGCCAGGTGGTCTCGCGCGAGCTGGAGGCGCTGCGGGTGGGCGGCGAGATCGGTTCCTCGCTGGACGCGGAGGTCGATATCTACGCGGACGAGCCTGTCGCCCGGCAGCTCTCCGGCATCGGCGACGAGCTGCGCTTCGTGCTGATCACCTCCGAGGCGCGCGTGCGCCCGGACGGCGAGCGGCCGGCGAACGCGGTCGAGGCAGATGTTCCCGACCTCGGCAGGGTATGGCTGGCGGTGGCGCGGTCCGCGGCGGAGAAGTGCGCCCGCTGCTGGCACCGGCGTGCCGACGTCGGGTCCTCGCCCGAGTACCCGGACCTGTGCGGGCGCTGCGTCGAGAACGTCGCCGGTCCGGGTGAGCAGCGGCGTTACGCCTGAGGACGGGTCGGCGGCGCATGCTCTACGAATTCGACATCCGCGACTACGTCGCCGACCGCAAGTGGATCTGGCTGCTGGTCACGCTGCTGGTGCTGGTCCTGGACCAGGTGACCAAGTACCTCATCGTCACCCACCTGGCGCTGTTCCAGACCATCCACCTGCTGCCCGTGCTCAACATCACCCGGGTCCAGAACACGGGTGCCGCGTTCAGCTTGTTGAGCACCGCCTCCGGCTGGCAGCGGTGGTTCTTCGTCGTGCTGGCGCTCGGCGTCAGCGGGGCTGTGCTGGTCTGGATGGGGCGGGCCTACTACTACCAGACGGGTCTGCTCGCCTCGCTCAGCCTGGTGCTCGCCGGGGCGCTGGGCAATGCCATCGACCGGATCGCGCGCGGGCACGTGGTGGATTTCATCGACGTGCACTACGCCGCGCTGCACTGGCCCGCCTTCAACGTCGCCGACTCGGCCATCACCGTCGGGGTCGCGCTGTTCGTGCTGCAGGCCCTCACCGGCCGGGACCGGGAGTAGGGGATTTCCGAAGCGACCCCCGTTCGAGCCGGGGGGGCGGCTGATGGGCCGGCCCGACGCGTGTTATTCTAGCGACAGTAGCCAGCCGCAGCTGTCCGAGAGTCTTACCATGCAGATACTGCTAGCCAACCCGCGCGGATTTTGCGCCGGGGTGGAGCGTGCCATCGACATCGTCAAGCGGGCGATCGAGCTTTTCGGGGCGCCGATCTACGTGCGCCACGAGGTGGTTCACAACCGCTACGTGATCGACGATCTGCGCCGGCGCGGGGCGGTGTTCGTCGAAGACCTGAATCTGGTCCCGGACGGCGCCACGGTGGTATTCAGCGCGCACGGCGTCTCGCGCGCGGTGTGGGAGGAAGCCCGGCGGCGCGGCCTGGCGGTGTACGATGCCACCTGCCCGCTGGTGACCAAGGTGCACATGGAGGTCGCCAGCCATGGTCGCAAGGGCAACGACGTGATCCTGATCGGACACGCCGGGCATCCCGAGGTGCAGGGCACCATGGGCCAGTTCGATACCAGCCGGGGCGGCCGGATCCACCTGGTCCAGAGCGTCGAGGACGTCGCGGCCCTGGACATCCCGGATCCCTCGCGGCTGGCGTTCGTCACCCAGACCACGCTCTCCATGGACGATACCCGCCGCATCATCGAGGCCCTGCGCGAGCGCTTCCCGAGCGTCGCGGCGCCCCGGCGCGACGACATCTGCTATGCCACCCAGAACCGGCAGGACGCGGTGAAGTCGCTGGCGGAGCAGGCCGACCTGGTGCTGGTGGTGGGATCGGACAACAGCTCCAATTCCAACCGTCTCAAGGAGATCGCCGAGGATCTCGGGTGTCCCGCGCACCTGGTGGACGGCCCCGAGGAGGTGAGCCGGGACTGGTTCGCCGACGTCGACACCGTGGGCGTGACCGCGGGCGCCTCGGCCCCGGATGTGCTGGTGGACCGGGTCCTCGACCTGCTGCACAAGTGGGGCGCCGGCGAGACCCGGGAGCTGAGCGGCCGCAGCGAGGACATGTTCTTCGCCCTGCCGCGGGGGCTGCGCCCCGCCTAGGACCGGGCGCAGCGTCAGCGCTCGTACCAGTAGACCGGTTGCCAGGTACCCGCGGCGCTGCGCCGCACGCCCTGGACCACGATCGGCCCGGGGCGGATCCCCGCCGATAGCTCGTAGTACTCCGCCGGCGCTCCACCCGCCGTCGGCCGGCTGCCCAGGTAACGCGCGCGCACCGGGATGCCATCATAGCTCCGGGTCACGGGCGTGCCGCCCGCGCCCCGGGCGCCGGCCAGCAGCGATCCCCCCTCGAGCGCGTCCAGGATCGCGATCTCCGCCTTCTCCAGCGCACGCGCGCGCCGTGCGCTGGCCGCGGCCATGCGCCATTCCAGCGCCGCCATGCCGGCCGCGGTCACTCCCAGCAGCGACAGCAGCGTCAGCATCAGCAGGCCCAGCGCGAGCACGTTGCCCCGTTGCGCGCGGCCGCTCACGGAAGCTCCGGCTCGCGCAGGGCGACGGTGGCGGTCATCACCCGGCGCAGGCGATGGTCGGCCGGATGATGGACGGGCGTACCCGCGCCGGGCGGGCCGACCCGGGTGCCGGCCACCCGGTAGATGCGCCGGTCCGGGTCGCTCCGCAGGGGCGCGCGGCTGCGCAGCAGCAGCCCCACGCGTACCGCGACCACCCCCTTCCAGCGGGTCACACGGTCAGCCGGCAGGTAGCGGACCGGCTGCCCGGCGCGGGAGACGCCGAAGCGCAGCTGCATGGTCTCGACGCCCTCGAACAGGTCGTGGCCGTTGCGCGCCAGCGCGGTAACGCGACCGCCCCGCGGGTTGCGCCGGCCCGTGTCCGTGATCGAGTAGCGGTGAACCAGGAGCCGGCTTACCCGGGCGCCCGGGACCCGTCCCGTCACCGGCCGGCGGTAGGCCGCGCGCAGCCGCGCGTCGCGGTTGCCGGTGGCGAGATGGGCCAGGCTCGCCGCCCCGCGGCGTGGCGGATCGCTGGTGACGCGAAACACGTCCGCGCCGGCGCAGTCGGCGACCAGCACCAGATCCCCGTGGCCGATCCCGCCCGGGTTGGCCGCCAGCGCCACGGGGGACCAGGGGCTGGCCATGTCCCGCGCGAGCGGCGCGGCCCGCGTTGCGGCCCGGCGGACCGTGAGGCGGTCGGGCGCCGCGCCGCCCTCGTGTCCGGTGACGGCGGTCCCGGGAAAGCCGGCGGCCGCGGGCGGCGAGGCGTCGATGCGGACCGGCCCGCTGCCGGCGCAGCCGCGCAGCCCCGCCATGCGAACGTCCCGGGCGAGCAGCTCGAGGGCGAAGCGGCCGGTCTCCTGCAGCCGCCCGAGGGCATCGGTGAGGCGGAACACGCGCCGCTGCAGGAGGAACAGGCGGGTGGTGGCCGCGAGCAGCAGCAGGCCCAGCACCATGGCGATCATCGTCTCCACCAGGGAGAAGCCCCGCGGATGCCGCCTCATGGCACGCCCTCCAGCACCAGCCGCCCGCGCCTGTCCCCGCGTTCGCGCCAGCTCACGGTGACCCGCAGGTGCGTGCCGGGGGCGATGCGCACCCGCCCGGACGGCAGCCGCCGCGCGGCCCGCACGTTCCAGGCACGGGCATCCGGCACCGCGGACGGGTCGGCGCGAGCCTGCTCCAGGATCTCCCGGCTCAGCCCCAGGGCACGGGAGCGCACGCCGGCTGCGCGCACGCTGCGCAGCGAATCGAGCTGCAGCGAGCCGAGCGCCAGCAGTCCGGTCGAGAGAAGGACCAGCGCCACCAGCACCTCGATCAGGGTGATGCCTGCTTGCCGGGGGTTCATGTGCATGAGCCCGGCGCTGCGGGAGAGACGGCGATGCGCGGACGCCCGGTGCGGCTGATCACGATCCGGCGGGTGCGCACCAGCGCCTGGCGGTCGCAGAGCGTCAGCGTGCCCGCCTGGAACGCCCCGCTCAGGCGCCGCGTCGCGCCATCCGGGGCATAGGATACGTAGCTGCGCACCGGGCGGTTGCCGCTCATCACGGCCCGGTCCAGGGAGGCCGAGACCAGCAGGATGGCAGCGGACGAGTCCGGTCGGCCATCGGCGTCCGCGTCCCGGAACACCAGCCAGCCCTGGTCCCAGCCTCCGTGGTCGGCGCAGCCGGCCCCGTCCGTGCTCTTGCACAGCGTGACCCGCACGCCCCGGCGCAGTGCCTCGCTGCGGGCGAGGTGCAGGGCGTGCAGGAAGCGGTTGCCGGTCGCGATCATGCGCGCGTTGCGCAGGCTCCGGCGGGCGAGCGGCACGGCGACGGCGAGCAGGACGCCGGCGATGGCGAGAGTGATGATCAGCTCGAGCAGCGTGACGCCGCGGCGGCGGCGCGCGAGGGTCGCGGCTGGCATGATGACTTCCCTGTCTCATCCGGTTCGCGAATCCCGGTGCGCCGCTCCGTGGCGCTCCGGCATTGACTAAAGCGTGGGGCGAGATCCGGGATCTGTCAAGAACGAAGCATGGGCATGGCGGAACGGGTCGTGGTCCGCGGCCGCTACTTCCAGCACTGCGATGGCGAGCGGTTCCCCGTGGAGTCGAGCGTGAGCGTCGCGCAGCTGACGCCGTTGACCTTGTCCCCGGCCTGCGGCGTACCGGTTTTGGCCACCGCCTGCACGGTGTAGCCGTTGCTGGTCGCGCTGGGGATGCTCAGCGTGTACATGTCCGCCGCGTCGGCGCTGCGGTGGAGAGCCCCCAGCGAGGTCGTGTAGGCCTGGTTGTCGAGGTAGTACTGCTCCTCCTGGGTGGCCAGGTCCGAGAGCGCGGCCACCGCCGAGGAGCGGTGCGCCTTCTGGACGTAGCGCTGGTAGCGCGGTATCGCGAGCATTGACAGGATGCCGATGATTGCCAGCACCACCATCAGCTCGAGCAGCGTGAATCCCCGCGTTCTGCCGTATGCCGCCATGCTCCTGTGCTCCCGGGCCGGCTACCCGGCCCTCGCGGGGTCCCGGGGCCGGCACGGGCCCCGGGACCGACGCTCCGTGTCAGTATTTGTCATCGTGCCAGTACGTTATCACGGGCGCGTTGCACACGTTGGTCGGGATCTTCTCCGGGCCGACCAGCAGCACGGGTTGGTTGCCGCCACTGCAGAAATTCCCGGACCCATTGCCGCTGGTGCTGTTGCTGGCCTGGGACCCGCTCGGGAAGATCAGCGTCGGTGACGGCGGGATGCCGCCGCGCTTGAGCTCGGTGTACCGGTCGGTCTTGGTCAGGGCGTCACTCGAGCCCACGTTGTCCAGGTTGAACACCGGCGTGGCGTTCTCGAGGTTGACCGTGTACGCGCGGGCCCGGCCCTGGCTGGGAGCGCACGAGGAGGTCGAGTTGGACGCGACCGGCGTGAACGTGGTGAAGGTCACCGAGCCGTTGACGATCAGCGGTGCCGCGAGGTCCTTCTCCCCGATCCAGGAGCCGTCGGGCTCCTGCAGGTTGATGTACCATCCCTTGGCGCTCGACAGGCTCGCGAGCGCCGACTGCTGCTGGCTGGACGTGCCGGTTCCGATCACGTCGGAGGTGGCGTCGTAGAGATCGCTCTCCTGGATCGGCGTCGGCGTCGAGGACGGGTTGCTGTTGATGTTCGGGTCCTTGAGCACGAAGAACTGGTCGTGCACGGTCGTGTCCAGCGGATGAGCCCGGTAGCCGGAGCCGATGGCGACCGCCAGGTAGGGCGCCCCCGGACCCTTGTACACCGGTGCGATGTCCGGCTGGTAGTAGAACCGGCGGTTGTCGGCGGCGGTGTTCGAGGCGGCCGCGCCCAGGCTGGCGAGCTTGTAGCCGTCCGCGGCCAGGTCGCCCGCCCCGGTGTTGTTCTCGTTGAGGTCGATGCGCCAGACGTTGCCGCCCATGTCGCCGACGTACAGCCGGTCGGCCAGCCCGTCGTTGTTGAGGTCGACCACGCTGACCCGCGCCGGGATCGCGTAGTCCATCCCGCTGAGCTGCAGGTCGGCGCCGCTGTCCGGGCCGGCGCGCCAGATCAGCTTGCCGGTGGTGGCGTTCACGATGTAGACCCCGTCGCCCATGCTGTCGGGGCCGGGACCGGAGTCCTCGGCCGTGTCGTAGCCGCCGCCGAAGATCAGCACCTCGGTCTTCGTGCCGTTGAGGTCGATCTCCGCCGTGGTCGGCTGCGACCAGGTCTGGCCCAGGTTGGCGAAGCCGGGCGTGAGCGGGTTGCCGCTGCTGTCGGTGCCGCCCTGGATCTCCCACAGGAACTTCGGGTCGGCCGGGTTGGTGACGTCCAGGGCGTAATAGTTGCGGCCGCCCCGGCGCATGCCGAAGTAGATGTAGACGTGGTCGCCGTCGCTGGGCTCGATCTTGCCGTTGCGGTTGACGTCCTTCACCCAGGCGGTCACGGAGCCGTCCAGGCCGTAGATGTGGCTGCCGGGGTTGTCGTCCATCAGGGTCTGCAGGCGCGGCAGCTCGTCCGGCGGGATGAAGGTGAACATCTCCTGCCCGGAAGTGGTGCCGTCGAAGCTGGTGCCGCCGATGGCGCCGACGTTGAAGGCGTGCAGGTAGCCGTCGTTGGTGGTCACGTACAGCACCATCTGCGGGTCGCTCTGCGTGCCCCCGTAGGTCACGATGCGCGGCACCGAGTGCAGCGGGTCGCCCAGCTCCTGGCGGGGCACCGGATTGCCGCTGCTGTCGGTGACCACGTTGCCGTTGGCGTCGAGCTCCTTGCCCTGGGCCCAGTGCACCACCTGCTGGCAGGTGGTGCCGCAGGTGGTGCCGGTGCCCAGGCCCAGCAGGGCGTCGTCGATCGCGCTGTTGCTGGTGCTGAGCTGGTTGCTGGCCACCGTCAGGTCGCTGCTGCTGCCGGTGTAGGTGTAGACCTTGCGGTTGGGCGGCACGGTAAGCAGGCTCGCGGCGCCGCCCTTGGTCACGTCGCCGCCGTCCGGAGCGTCCGAGGTCGGGGTCCAGAAGCTGGTCGCCGAGTCCTTGAAGAAGCCCGTGTTCTGGTCCACCGCGGCGTTGCCGTTGGCGTCGACGATCTCCAGCGGCCCGCTGGTCGAGCTGCCGTTGGGATGGCCGAGGTCGAAGCGCTTGACGTTCCCCGGCCAGCGGACGGTGTCGCTGGGCCGGAACAGCGTGAAGTACAGCTCGTTGCGGTTCTGGATTCGGTTGAAGGCGTTCACCGACACCGCCGGCGCGGTGAAGGTGGTGTTGATCTTCAGGATCTGGGTGATGATCGAGTGGAACGCCTGGGTCAGCGAGCTGGTGTCGTCGGCCAGGTAGAACTTGCCGCCGCCGTTCTGCGCCGTCTGCTGCAGGAACGAGGGGTCGGGTGAGCCGCCCCCGGAGCCTCCCTCGAAGCCGACCGTGTAGGTGGTGATGTTCTGCTCGCCGTTGTAGGCGCTGCTCTGGTCGGTCTTGTACAGGTACCCGGCCAGGTTGGGCAGGCAGTCGCTGCCGCTGGCGTAGCTGCAGCTGCCCTCGTTCCAGCCCGGCAGATCCTTGATGGCCGTATCCGCACCGCCGTCCGCGGTGGGCAGTCCGTCGGTGAGGTAGACG
>Ga0102962_1000417_pt1 | contig 20817 bp, 17 predicted proteins | sample SalPonF2_C_D2_MG_FD_84519 | JGI IMG/M metagenome (GOLD analysis project Ga0102962, IMG submission 84519) | Salt pond soil microbial communities from South San Francisco under conditions of wetland restoration - Salt Pond MetaG SF2_C_D2_MG ...
AAAGTATTTTATGAATACAGGCGTCTTATCCAGATACGCAGTCGATATAAAGCTTTTCATCCGGATGGAGAACAGGTTATATATGATTTAAATGACAAGGTCTTTGCCTTGAAAAGGACCTCACAGGATCATGGTGAGAGTGTTATCTCCATTTCTAATTTTACAGGTGATAATATCGAAGTTACTGTTGGTGGACATATTCCGGAATTAAATGGCAGCAGCGAGTGGAAGGATTTGATTGGGGGTGATCATTTTACTGGCGGCGAGGAACCCTTGCCACTGGACCCTTATCAAACAGTTTGGTTATACCGGGAAAACAGGTGAACGTGATCAGTTAACAGTAAGCAGTGATCAGTAAGCAGTGATCAGTAAGCAGTAACAATTAACAAATAACTGCGGTAATTGCTTATTACACGTTCTTGATTGCTCAAACACAATCTGTTAATTGCATCAAACGGTTTATGACAATATCCGGTTTTACTCCGTTGCATTGTTCATTATCTAATCTAAGTCGTAAAGAACGCTTATCTCCGGCAAACAGAGCGGTACGGAATCCGAGTTTTGATGCCGGCATTACGTCATTCAGTATGTCGTTTCCAATATATAATACTTCTGACGGTTTAATATCGTATTCCTGTTGAAGTCGTTCTTTCAAGCCTCTGTAAAAATCTACCGATGGTTTGGCAATTCGCTGTTTAAAGGACCAGAAACAGAGATCATCATGAAAACCGATATCGGTTAATTCTTGCCCGAGGTACGTTTCAAATAATAAGGGCGTGTAAAATTGTGCATTCGAGACGATACCGAGTATGAATTTATTTTGGATAAGATGATGCAATATTTTAGCCAGACCAGGCATCGGCCAGGTGGGATTGATCCGGCATTCATATTCGATAGCCACCTGGAGCAATTGCTGATTTGATACCTCGTTTTCAATAAGGGATGATTGGGATAAATTATCAAGTATCTCTGCCCAGATTTCTCTAATGTCTACTTCAGGGTGATCTTCTCCCGTAGCTTTGTGCTTCTCGTGATAATCCTGAATACGTGATAATAATAAATCGGACCCATTGATATAGGCTCGTTTCAGATAATGACTGATACCGGCAGATGACAACGCTTCGCGAAAGGCATTTTCATTATCCGTTTTTTGGGCCACACCAAGATCACCCGAAGCTGAAATGAGTAATGTCCCGTATACGTCAAAAATGACCGATTTTATATCAGATAATTTTTCAATATGATTGGCGAAACCTGTTGGAATGGGTTTCAATGGCTCGGATAAATCACTGATTCTCTCCAGTAATTGTCTTTTTACGGTCGGTTCTATTTTAACGGGTCCTGACATATGACAAAATGAATATTACGTTCGTAATAAGTTAAATCGTTCCGGGTTGAGAAACTGATCGAGGAGTTTTTTAGCATTCAGATACTCAATTTTATCCGGATATTGACTCAACAGATGATCATAAACGGATAATAAACGATCCCCATACTGTTTCAGATTATAGTTTTCTTCAATGATATGTTTGTTGTGATTCACAGTCTCACCGGTAATGCTATCGGCTTTCCCAACATATTCTGAAAGTTCACTTTTTAGAGAGGGATCATGATAAATTTTCAATAAAATTTGTTCCTGTAACGGTTCATCCAGCCTGCCAAAATCAACTTTGTCATTCTCATTAACAATACTGTTGAAGGCCAGTTGCTCGTGTTTCTCACTCATAGGTTGACCATAGCGTTGAAAGACATGATTGAGGCCTTCATTAATTTTTTGTCTGAGGACACTCTTATTGATCCAATCGACGGGTACATTTAATCTATCATACAAATGAGAGAGATGGATATCCTCTTTAGTGAAATCAATTGTGATATCAGGCAGGTTGCGTCCATAGAGCTTATTTCCGGCTAACCAAGGTTCCAGGAAGGCCAATCCGAACCCCTCGGCAACACTGGTTGTCATTATCAAGTCGGATAAGTGTAAAAGTTGAGTATATGACCAGTGACTCTTCTTTCCGGCTTCAAAAACAACAGGCAAATCCAGTGTTTCAGAAAAATCAACCCAGCGTTTAAATCGCGGTTTGGCTTTGGGGTTTTTGGGGGCAAGTGTGACGGCAAATAAATTATTTTCCTCTGAAAGAATAGCATGCAGTAAAAATTCACCGATGTTTTTTCTTCGTATAGCCCGTGTCGGGTAAAGAATCAATTTTTTATACTTACCGTCAAGCGCCTTCGATTTAGGTTTCTCGTCCGTTATTGGCGGGACATCTATGGCATTCGGTAAGAGATGCAAATGTGATTCCGGTAGACCGGCATCTGAAAGAAAATTGTAATCACGGCGATTAAGAACACTGTAGAAAATGTGACCGCTTACAGGATATAAAAGTTTCGCCAGGTTGGTATGATTCGAAGTGGTATTACGCAATGAATTGAAAAGATAATGATAATTGCCGGGCCTTCCGTCCTCGGGAAAGTCATGGATTTGCAGCAGCAGGGGATGCTGTTGTTTAGCTATGTAATGAGTAAGCAGCGGCAATGTCTGATTCTTGCCGAGATTGTGATTATGAATATGCCACAGGTCCGGTTCACCGCCTAATATTTTTGTACATGAATCAGTAATCTCCCTGAATAATGCACCTACTTCATTTTCAGGAATGGTTTGATTGTAGGCGAGTTTCTCATTTACACAAATGTTAAGTGATTTCGAAGGTTGGGGTTCTTCTCCGCAAACTACAACGGTTTCTATATTCCGACTTCGGAGAGCATCCACGGCATGTTGTATAACCCGTGTGACACCACCGCCCCGCAAATGATAATGTACAATAGCTATACGTTTTGGGAAAGACATCTAATAATGATTAAGTAAAATTATATAATATAATGATAGTCAATATATTAAGTGAATATAAATATAATTATTATAGGTGCAGATTATTAAACTTCTTCGGGGTTTGTAATATTATATTTTTCCTGATAATCTTTGATTGTTATCATCGGTGGACGTTCATCTTCAACAATTTTATGTTCTATTTGTTCATAATCTTTCTCTTTAGCCTGATACTGTCGGAGAATAGTACTTAGTTCCGGAATCTCTTTTATGATACCATGTGCCTGCACCCGGTTGATAAAAGTCTGCAGAATACCAAAAGCCATTTTACCCAGATCCTGAGTCGATTGATTACGGTGAACTCTTTGGTCGAGATCGGTCTGTGCGAAAGCATCGAGTCCCCACCGGTTGTAAACATCCAGCAGGTGAGAGGTTTCCACGCCATACCCTATAGGAAATGGTATCTTTTCGAGAACTTCGCGGCGTACAGCATACTCACCAGACAATGGTTGAATGATTGCCGTTAAATCCGGAAACATCAATGAGAATAAGGGACGTATCAATATTTCGGTAACGCGGCCGCCACCAGATGGACGTACGCCGTGTGAGAAGGCCAGAGGCCGGTCATAAAAAGCTTTCACATACTTTATCGCATTCCGGTAGATGAGGGGAGCCACCAGTCCATAAACAAAGCGCGGATGAATATTCTTGATATCGGCGTCCACATAGACGATAATATCACCATCCAGTTGATAAATGGCTTTCCACAGATTTTCACCCTTACCTTTTTTTTGTTCGAGATGAGGTAAAATATCATCGGCCAGATAAACATCGGCGCCATAAGATTGCGCCACTTCTAACGTGTTATCTTCCGATCCCGAATCGATGACGGCTATTTCATCAAGCAATGGATAGCGCTGCATCAATTCTGAACGGAAAAGAACAACTTCTTTACCGATAGTCCGTTCTTCATTCAGTGTAGGGATACATAAAGAGATCTTAAGATTCTGTTTTTCTTTCTCTTTAACCATTTCTTTCAGATCCCAGAACTGCGAATGATGAAACGTATTATGTTGAATCCACTCTTTAATCTTCATCGCAAAACCCTTTATCTATCGCAGTTAATATTCCAATGAGTTGCGCAATACCCCTGTATATAGGATAGATATAAATACTTTCGTTAGGCTGCCTAATATGTTCGGCGTTCGTGATTCCAAGCGTAACAGCAGGTATGTCCTTATTGATCAATGCACTTAGTTCGGAAATACTTGGGATAATGTTGGTTTCTATATCCATCGCTTTCATTATCTCCCTTGAAGTTTTACACATAGGATGGCTGAATTTTATACCACCCGGGCGGCGTGTCGCCACTACATCCATATTAACTTCTATACCGGAATGAGCAGAAACTTCAGCAACTATTTCTTCCAGCCGGTCGCTGATTTCTCTTACTGTTTTTTCGGATTCACTCCGTACTTCAAACTGTAATACAGCCGTTGTCGCTATCGTGTTAAAAGAATGTCCGCCTTTAATAGAACCTAATACAATACTGGTCCGTGGCCGTTTAGGCAGTGGAATTTGTACGATTTTGTTGACTACTTCATTCAAAGTAATTATGGCATTTGTGTAACTCATCATCGTCCAGTCATGTTCTTCCGGGACCATTGAGATGATCTCCCCGCGCAACATACCTACCGATGAATAACTGAGGCGGCCTAACTGTGCTCCCTCAACACAGACTCCATAATGAATTGGTACTTCGCTGTTAGATAAAAAGAAACGTAATCCTTCCAGATTTCCACGTCCCATGCTGCGGGCGGCACCCATCAATACCAGATTAGAGTCAAAATGGATATTCAGCCTTTCAAGGATATCCGGCAGGGAGGCAATGACGGCCAGGCCCAGGCTGTTATCGGCCACGCCGGGACCGACTACTTCATTCGGGCCGACAGATATAGTATGATCAACTTTTTCAGAAAAGACGGTGTCTGTATGAGCTACAAGCAGGATATTACGTTTTCCCTCCTTGCCAGGTAGTAAACCTAAAACATTACCTGCTTCATCCGTAGAACAATTCTGTAAGCCTACCTCCCCGAAACGGCGTTTCAAAAACAATGTACGATGATCCTCACTAAATGTTGGTGCGGGTATTTCACCAATCATGACGAGATTAGCCAGTATTAATTCAGTTAATTCTCTTGCTGTACTCTGATATCCCGAAAGTTTATCTAATACCTGATCTTCAAAATCTGCTTGATTTTCAATGGTTCGCACGGTTTTATTCTGTTTAGTATGAACATGAGCCGGCTCTTAGTAAGAAATATAATACTGCTTCAAATCAGCCAGACTCAGAAAATAACATTGTTATTGTTAACTCATTAACCCTCAGAAGCTTCTGGATAATAAAACGGTTCTTTCAGGGAATTAGTATTATTCGTTGATCTGCCAGCAAGGCTGATAACTTAAAGATACTAAAAACATTCTATTACATTAATATATATGATAATAGGTTAATTTCAGGACATAATATAACTATGTACTTAAGCAATGAGACAGGGAAAAACGTTCGGATATCCGGACCGTTAACAGTAAGCGGGTATCATTACGTACATTGTAGATGCCTAAATAAGACATTTATTATCATTTCGCGGGCATATCAATCCACCGAGTATATTCTGCTTTTGAATAACTTTTTGGTAGGAAAGGGATAACGTTAAGCCGGCTTATGCAAGCTTATAAAGGTATTCGCCGGAATCACCTTCGATTTCCTGCATTGCTTTTTTTGCATTATCCACATGTTTGGCAGTACGGAAGAGTCCATCGTAAACAGCCCTGATTCTTTGACCAGGGTCTATTACAAATGTTCTCCGGCTTGCCTGACTTAGCAATGGTCTATAAGCCCCATACAGTTTACATACGTCTCCTGCCGGATCCGAAAGTAATTGGAAGGGCAAACTGTGAGTTTCTTTAAAACGCCTGTGTGACTTCATATTATCGGTGCTGATACCGATAACTTCGGCTTTAAGCTCCCTGAAAGGTTCAAATTCATCCCGAAAATTACATGCTTCCCACGTACACAATGTGCTGAAATCGCCGGGATAAAAGAACAGAATAATGTTCTCTTCATCACTTTCCAGTGCTTCACTTAATGTGAAATTCTTCCCTGCTGTCGAGGGAAGCGTAAAGTCGGGAGCCAGGTCACCAACTTCAAGTCTCATAAAGACAATAAAAGGTTAATGAATGTTTTTAATTGATAGTATTGTTTTTTCAAACAAGCTTACAATATACGGATTAATTAATCGAATATTGTAAACTGTTCGTACAATAAATCTATACCCAATGTTCACTCATTATAAAAAATGAGCGAACTGTAAATACTATCTTTTTTGTTAGTTCATCTAATGTAACGAATCAAAACATTTTTTAGTAAGTGAATTTTGTAAAAATTTTAAGAACATCATTTTGATTGTCCGCGTATATCTACTGTCGTCCGTATCAACCGCATTCTATGACAAGCGAGTTAAACGTATTGAATATTGCTTACAGCAGTAAAGCTCCCTCATGTTTTAAAAGCCATTCCTTTCTCCATAATCCTCCGGCATAACCTGTCATGTGTCCATTACTGCCAATAACGCGGTGACAGGGAACGATAATCCCCACCGGATTTTTACCTACTGTGCGACCGACAGCACGGACTTTCTTCCTATCACCAAGATATTTCGCGATGGTACCGTAAGTGATCGTTTGTCCATACGAAATATCGAGAAGTTGCTGCCAGACATCTTTTTCAAATTGAGACCCTTCAAGTTTTAAAGGGATATCAAAAACGAATCGATTACCCTGGAAATATTCTGTTAACTGATGATCAACATCGGTTTGAAAACAGTTTAACTTATTTTTATCAGTGGATTTCAAATGGACGTCATCCGTAAAAGACAGATTGAGCAGGTGATCATCCCGGGTAATGATCTTCAATAATCCAAGGGGTGATACAACATAAAAAATACCAGGGTCGGGTGATTCATTGATATCAGGAGCCATTTTGGATAGCGTTAATTTCGTTCCAGTGAAAGTGTGCTGAAAGTGAAAACATGTGCGTTTGGATCCTTGATAACGGCCGGTGCTCCAATATGCTGAAACCGGACAGTTACATTCTTAATTTTAGAAGCACTATCCACCTTGTCGTAGGCATATGCAGCTATATCATGAGCTTTAGCCTGGATTTTATAGGCATTGACATCCGTTGAGTCAATCCTGAAAATCAGGAATAAATCATACTTATTTTTCATTTCCGCATGAAGAAAATGTGTCTCATATTTATCATGTAACTTCATGGACAGATTGGCGATTACGGGTGAACGTGAGCAACCATCAATGATCAGGAGACTTAGTAATATTCCCAATAGACCCAAATAGGGTATATGGAATCTCACAAGTAATTGTTTTAAATAATGTTTCTTCAAAATTTATAATAAATATTTTGTTGAAAAGATCTTTGACAAGAATATCCGTTCATCTGAATCTAATGAAAATTTAAAAACCTATTCTGCTATGTAATGTTACAATCAATACAGCAAACATTCAGGTTATTTCATATATCCGGTTTACTCAACCCGTAATTCAGAAAAACATACGATATCTTTATTGGTCAATGAAATCAAAAATTCTAACAGAAAAACAGACTCCTAGTAACTGAATTTACCTAACTCCACTTTTCCGTAGAAAATCCAGTAAATAATGATGGTATATGCCAGTACAAAAGGCATTCCTATAAACGCGATGTTACGCATAATACCAAGTGTTTTAACGGAAGATGCCGCATTATAAATAGTCAGGTTCCATTGTGGATTCAGACTGGAAACAATCAGGTTAGGGAATAAAGCAACACCGAACAGAAATGTAAGCGCAGCAATAGTAAAACAGGAAGAGAGAAATGCATAAAGCGGTTTATCTTTGAAAATTGCTCGTGGAATATTGGCAATCGCCAGCACATTTAAAACAACAACAAGCCAGGCCCAAGGTTGATTTTCAAAGTTATGTGTGACAAACGGCCGGCTGACCAGAGTGTACATAGTTGTGAGGATATAAAGAATCAAAAAGAAACCGTATGTCCTCCACATTTGACGATAAATACGTTTTTGCAGATCACCCGTTGTTTTCAGGTGCAGATAAATGGAACCGTGCATGGCGAATGTCGCTACTGCCAGAGCACCGACGAGGAGAGAGTAGGGATTGAGCAGGTTTAAGATATTTCCAAGGAACTCCTTGTCAGCACCTATCGGCATTCCCTGTATAGAGTTACCGATTGCTACACCGAATAGGAAAGTGGCCAGGGTACTGGCACCGAAAAAGGAGATATCCCATGTCTGGCGCCATTTACGAGATGTCGTCTTACTGCGAAATTCCATTGAAACGGCACGGAATATCAAGGCAAAAAGAAGCAGCATAAATGGCAGGTAGAAACCGGAAAATGCTGTGGCATAAGCATCCGGAAAGGCTGCGAACAGGGCGCCGCCGAATGTCACAAGCCAAACTTCGTTACCATCCCACAACGGTCCAATGGAATTCATATAAATGCGACGTTCTTTGTCCGTTTTCGCCGTTAAGTGAACTATTCCGACACCCAGATCAAATCCATCAAGAATAGCATATCCCGTTAATAATACTCCCAATAAAACAAACCAGAGTATGTGTAGATCCATCGTAAACTCCTGCTTTAATTTTGATCGTTATTATCAATATCTCTTTTTTCTCTTGCTCCTGTCATCGAGTATCCCGAAGGATTAACGAGCCGTGCCGCCGTTTCAAGAATGCCACCCTTGTGGGCGATCATCTCATCCGGTTTAACCTCTTCGGGCCCGTTTTTTATTTTTTCATTCATAACATAAACCCATACGGCAAAAAGCATCAGGTATATTAAACCGAACATGATTATCGATGTGAGTACCTGCCCGCCACTAACTGCTGGTGATACCGCTTTGCTTGTTCGCAGCAATCCGTAAACGACCCAGGGCTGACGTCCCACTTCAGCGGCAATCCAACCGGCCTGATTTGCAAGGTAGGGACCCAGTACGGCAACAACGAATATCCATAGGAGCCAACGTTTTTCAAACAGGGTACCCCTCCATAACAGATAGCAGCCATAGAGTGTTAACAGAATAAAAAAGATACCCAGGCCAATCATCAGGTGATACATATAAAATGGAATAACTACTGGTGGCCTGTTTTGTGGCTTTGTCTGATCTAATCCCTGAACAGGTGTCGATAAATTACCATGCACCAGAAAACTCAGTAACCCGGGAACTTCAATACCATAATCTACTTTTTGTTTTTGAGTATTGGGAATGCCTATTAAATACATTCCCGTAGGACCTTTGCCCGTTTTATAATGGGCCTCGAACGCGGCTAATTTCGGTGGTTGATATTTGGCAACTATTTCCGCAGCGAAATGACCGGATACGGGAGCCAGAATAGATACAACTGTAGCGAATAATAAACCGATGGTGAAAGATCGTGAAGCAAACTCTAAGTGTCTTTTTTTCAAAATATAATACGCGGAGATACTCATAACCATAAAACCACCGAGTATAAAGGCACCAATCAATACATGGACAAGTCGTTCAACACTTGAAGGATTAAATACGACCGACCAGAAATTTGTCACTTCCGCTCTTTCAATGGAACCATGTCCGACCAAGTGATATCCGGCAGGTGTCTGCTGCCATGAATTGGCCACTACAATCCAAATCGATGAAAAAATCGCACCTAAAGCAACCATTATAGTTGAGAAGAAATGCATTTTTTTGGAGACGCGGTCCCATACGAATACAAGAATGGCCAGGAAACCGGATTCGAGGAAAAATGCGAATATTCCCTCAGCGGCAAGCGCCGATCCGAATACATCACCCACAAACCTGGAATAAGTTGCCCAGTTGGTGCCGAATTGAAACTCCATGACGATGCCGGAGGCCACTCCCATGGCAAAATTCACTGCAAATATCTTGGTCCAGAAACGGGTCATTTCTTCGTACTGCGGATTACCCGTTTTTATATAGAGGCCCTCCATTATGACCATCAAGGTACCCAAACCAATAGTGAGTGGCGGGAAAATATAGTGAAACATAATGGTCAGGGTAAATTGCAACCGCGATAGAAATACTACACTTAACTCCATGATGAATTATTTTAAAAGTCTATGGGTGTTAAATACTTAAATTACTTCATTATAGATCATGTAAAAGATATAAAAAATATAAATTAGGAATTTTAATGAAATGTTAAGGGATCCGCATAAAAGCTAAGAGTCACTGCCATACCAAAATCAAATATTACTTTTTATTTTGTGGCAAATACTCTTATACTGTGAATGTTCTTTCAAAACATGATAGAGTTTTGGTTCCCAATTCGATTTGAAAAAAATCGTTGGTGATTAAAATGGGAATCCCGTGAAAACCGGGAGCTGTACCCGCAACTGTAATTCCGGCCGCAAACTATCGTGGTAAAATTATTGGTAAAATAGGTCACTGTTCCGTAAAGGAATGGGAAGACAGACCAATCAATAGTCGGATAAGCCAGGAGACCTGCCTAACTCATGTCACTGTTGAAACTTTCGGGAAAACTAAAGTTCAGGTGAATACAATGAATAAAATCAATCTATATTTATATCTACGCGTATCAGCTCTTTTCTTAATTCTTAATATATCATTTTTCAGTCTGCAAGCATTTGCCCAGAATGTCGCAGATTCATTAGAACTCAATGAAATACAGATACAAGCGACAAGAATTAAGGAACCCGTCGATTATCAACCTATTCAGGTCACGCTTATTGATTCAACTGCATTACGCCAGTACAGCGCACAGGATCTGGGCTCATTATTATCTAATCAGACCTTTGCCTTTGTCCAGAGCAACGGACCCGGCGGACTCCAATCGCTATCATTGCGCGGTTACGATGCCCGTCATACACAAGTTATTTGGGATGGGTTTGATCTAAACCATCCGATGGTCGGAACAGCTGATTTATCTCTGATCCCTGTTTCCATACTATCATCTGTCGAAGTATCCCCGGGGAATCCCGGTACTTCGTTTGGCGCCGGCAGCAGTGGCGGTGTTATCTACCTTAAAACGGATGATTTCATTAATAAAGCACAATTGAGTACAACGGTGGGATCGTTTGGACAGGATCAACAGAATGTATCGGTCGGCACCCGTGATAAGAACTGGAAAGTGACATTATTAGCAGGACGCAAACAGGCCAATAATGATTTCCCGTATTATAATATTCAGGAAAATAAGACGATAAAGCGCCAACATAACGCACTCAATGCCCGTCATTTGTTGACAAATCTGGAATGGGAGAAAAAGAACCACTTTCTTAAAACGGCATTATGGTATAATCATCAAAACAATCATATTGCAAATGCTATTAACTTTAACAGCGGTAAAGGGGTACAGAAAGATAACTCCGTGCGGTGGTATGGTATGTATGGAGGAAGAAACGGGCAAACTCATTATCAGGTAAAAGCCTATTATTCCCATTATGATCTAAAATATGATGACAGCAGTTTTGGTACCCATAGTCGAAGTGTAGCCCAAAATTATACCGTCGAGGCACAAGGCCGTCATTATTTCAGCCGATCATTTGATTTATCCGGATTGGTTTCCATACAGGAACTTAATGTGAAAACAAATAATTATGATGACCGGGAGAAAAGGCAGCTGCTAAGCGGTTTATTAAATGCCATATATGAGCCGGTACAGGGACTTCGAATTTATCCAGCCATACGTATCGACAGTTATTCGGATTTTGGTAGTCAACTCAGTCCGGCTCTTGGTGTCAACTATGAATTGATGACGAATAAGTTATTTCTGCGTGCTCAAATTAAACAGGATTTTACGGCACCAACCTTTAATCAATTGTACTGGCAACCCGGAGGTAATCCTGATCTGGATCCTGAAAAAAGCCGGACGCTTGATATCGGTTTGACGTATGATACGAAATTCAAACAGGTACTCGATATACGCATTATGCCGTCATACTATGTTAGTAAACAGAAAGATGGTATACGATGGATGCCGAATAATCAGGGGATATGGTCACCTGTTAATATTCTCGGATTAAAAATGCATGGGGCAGAACTTGAATCGGTTATCAGGTATCAAAAACATAATTTGTCTGTGACTTTACAGAATTTCAGTACATGGACCATTGCCCGTATTACAAACAACGATAATATGGTCGGTAACGTTAATGGTAAACAATTGAGTTATGTACCGAAATGGTCATTTAAAACAAGTCTAAATATCAGTTCCGGTCCGCTGTCCGTCTTTGTTAATCAAAAGAGAATTGGTTCCAGGTTTACAACAAATGATCATAGCAGTAGCCTCGATCCGCTTTCCGCATACAATATTGTGGATAGTGGTTTCATTTTAAAAAAGGACATTCATAATCTGATATTATCATTACAGGGTAGAGTGATGAATGTATTTAATAAATCTTATCAGGTTGTGGCATGGTATCCGATGCCGGGAAGAAACTATACCGGGACAATCAGTATTTCGGTAAAAATTTAGTGAATAATTCATTGTTTTAAGAGAAAAGGCACAGTATCTATGATCGCTGAAAGTCATTTTATCAGGACGATTATTTAGTTAATTATATATATAAAAAAACTAACAATTATAGTTACTTTATAATGTATTTATAATGATAAAATAATGGATGATATAATGAATAATGCTATGTATGGTTTGTTGGTTGTTAAACATCGCCTGATAAATCAATGTGGATAACTTTTTTTCTTGTTAGAATTTAATAATAAAATCCGTGTATTAAGTAAATATATTGATTAAATCATTGGTAGTGCTGATATAAGGGCATGTGGATAACTTTCAATAATGAGTATTATCCGTTTTGAAGTCACTAAAAATATCTACAAATGTCCATGAATTTGTCTGCGCATTTAGTAAGGCTTATGGAATCAAATTGCGGCAATGTGGATAACTTTGGCTTTTTGTGGAAAACTAATTAAGAAAGTTCTTGCCGTGATACCTTCGCCCTTATATATTCATTTATATGAGATGTGTTATATCCACCTGAAAATATAATTTCGATGTATGTTTTGACACATTTTTTTTACAGCAATTAGTTCATGTTATGAACGGGTTTTGAACATAGGTAATGAATATGGTTACAGGTAGTAAGGGATAACCGTATTAGCTCAGATTAAATATTGAACCATAAACGGGGTAACCGCATGAAATTTAAACGATATTATACAAAATCAAACTGGTCGACACCTTTCGACGAAATAGAATTTGATACCAGGACCTCCGAGATTAAGAATCCGGATGGTTCCACCGTGTTTCGTATGGATGAGGTAATTGTACCTTCATCATGGTCACAGGTATCTACAGATATTATTGCACAGAAGTATTTTCGTAAAGCTGGAGTACCGGTAAAACTGAAGAAAATATCAGAAAAGGGTGTACCTGAGTGGTTACAGGCTTCCGCACCTGATGAAGATGCTATGAAAGGTCTTAGCGACGATGAGAAATACATCCATGAAAGAGACAGCAGACAGGTTTTTAATCGTTTAGCCGGTTGCTGGACCTACTGGGGATGGAAACATGATTATTTCGATTCCGAAAAGGATGCTAAGACATTTTACGACGAACTTTGTTATATGCTGGCTAATCAGATGGCCGCTCCCAACAGTCCCCAATGGTTCAATACAGGTCTTCACTGGGCTTATGGAATTAACGGTCCTGCACAGGGACATTATTTTGTTGATGGCAAAACCGGAAAGTTAACCCGTTCTAAAGATGCATATTCGCACCCTCAACCCCATGCATGCTTTATACAAAGTGTTGATGATGACTTGGTAAATGAAGGCGGAATCATGGATCTGTGGACCCGTGAAGCCCGTTTGTTTAAATATGGATCGGGTACAGGTTCTAATTTCTCTGATATACGCGGAGCAGACGAACCTCTGAGCGGCGGTGGTAAATCATCCGGCCTGATGAGCTTTCTGAAGATTGGCGACAGAGCCGCCGGAGCTATTAAATCAGGTGGTACAACACGTCGCGCCGCTAAAATGGTCACTCTCGATCTTGATCACCCGGATATCGAAGAATATATCAACTGGAAGGTCAAAGAAGAGCAAAAGGTCGCTGCTTTGGTCTCGGGATCCAAATCAAGTGAAAAGCATCTCAAAAATATCATTAAACTTTGCCACAAGCCCGTAGAGATTGAAGGGCGGACGTTTAATGGCGCCGTTAGCCGTGATCCTAAAAAGAATAAGGAATTGGCAAAAGCTATTCGGGATGCTAAAAGAGCTTTTGTACCACTGAATTATATAGAAAGGGTCATTCAATTAGCTTCTCAGGGGGTAACAGATATTGATTTTGACGTTTACGATACTGACTGGAATTCTGAAGCTTATAGTACGGTAAGCGGTCAAAATTCCAATAACTCGGTACGTGTTCCCAATGCTTATATGGAAGCTGTGAAGAATGATGACGACTGGAACCTTTTTGGTCGTGTTGAGAAGAAAAGAGCAGCAGGGGAAGGCCGTGAACCCAAACCTCATAAAACTATAAAAGCAAGAGATCTCTGGGAACAAATATCGTACGCGGCATGGTCAAGCGCTGATCCCGGCATGCAATATCACGATACGATCAACGAATGGCACACCTGTCCGGCTGACGGACCCATAAAGGCAAGTAATCCTTGTTCGGAGTACATGTTCCTTGATGATACGGCTTGTAACCTGGCTTCTCTTAACCTGGTTAAATTCTACGACAAGGAAAGCAAGAAATTTAATGTGGAGTCATATCGCCATGCCTCCCGAATGTGGACGGTGGTTCTCGAGATATCCGTTTTGATGGCACAGTTTCCTTCGAAAGAGATTGCCCGACTGTCTTATGAATTCAGGACATTGGGCCTTGGTTATGCCAATATCGGAACCTTATTGATGGTTCAGGGCGTACCATACGACAGTGATGAAGGCCGGGCCATCTGTGGTGCGGTTACTTCCATCATGCATATGACGGCCTATGCAACCAGTGCTGAGATGGCGAAGGAATTGGGTACATTTCCCGGGTATAAACGTAATAAAGATAATATGCTCAGAGTTCTTCGTAACCATCAAAGGGCAGCTTATAATGTATCGCCTGAAGAATATGAAGACCTGACTATTAAGCCCGTGGGAATTGATGGTCATCTTTGCCCTGATTACTTATTAAAAGCAGCTCGTGAAGATGCTGATCGAGCCGTGGAACTTGGCGAGAAGAACGGCTTCCGGAATGCACAGGTGACCGTACTGGCACCGACCGGAACCATCGGATTAGTAATGGATTGCGATACAACGGGTATCGAACCCGATTTTGCACTCGTCAAGTTCAAAAAACTTGCCGGCGGTGGTTACTTCAAAATCATCAATCAAAGTGTACCGTCCGCTCTTAAACATCTTGATTACAGTGAATCCGAAATTACTGATATCATTCAATATGCCAAAGGTCATGCCACGCTGGAAGGCAGTCCGGCTATCACGAATGATCGTCTGAGAGATCTTGGCTTTACCGATGAGGCACTTGAGAAACTGGAAGAAGCTTTACCAGGTGTTTTTGATATCAAGTTCGCGTTTAATCAGTGGACTTTAGGGGAAGAGTTCTGTAAAGAAAATCTGAGTATCACCGAAGAGCAGTTATCCGACTGGAATTTTGATATGCTTGATTTTCTTGGTTTCAGTAAGAAAGAAATCGAAGAAACGAACGATTATGTCTGCGGAACGATGACGGTTGAAGGAGCTCCTCATCTTAAAGAAGAGCATTTAGCCGTTTTCGACTGTGCTAATAAATGCGGAAAGAATGGTACCAGGTATATTGCACCTTCCGGCCATATTAGAATGATGGCTGCAGCTCAGCCTTTTATCTCCGGTGCCATTTCCAAAACGATAAACTTCCCCAACGAAGCAACACTTGAGGATATAAAATCGGCATTCATGTTATCATGGGAGCTTATGCTGAAGGCCAATGCCCTGTATCGCGACGGTTCGAAACTCAGCCAACCTCTTAACACAATGGCTGATGTACTCGAAGAAATTGACGAAGAAGATGTCAATGAAGACTTAGTCCAGGCTCAGGATCGTGTTGTTCAAACAGCCGAGCGCATCATTCATAAATATGTGGCCGGACGTAAGCGTCTGCCCAGCAGGCGGGGTGGTTATACTCAAAAAGCCAAGATTGGCGGACAAAGCGTATATCTGCGTACCGGTGAGTATGACAATGGCCAGCTTGGTGAAATCTTCATTGATATGCATCGTGAAGGCGCTGCATTCCGGAGTTTGATGAACTGTTTTGCCATCGCCATTTCGCTGGGCTTACAGCACGGTGTGCCGCTTGAAGAGTTTGTTGATGCATTTGTATTCACCAAATTCGATCCCAGTGGGCCGGTATTCGGAAGTCCTCATATTAAAATGACTACATCCGTTATTGATTATATTTTCCGTGAATTGGCCGTCAGTTACATGGGACGTGAAGATCTTGCCCATGTCGCGCCGGAAGAAATTATTCACCGAAATCTGAGGCCTACAAAAGAAAGCAGGGCTGAAGGTGCTGAATCAAGTGATAATAATGAAGTAACCGATGTCACAAGTGATACGTCGACCGTTCATGAGCATCAGCATGTACATACGAATGATAACTCAAACGGAACATCATACAAAACCAATAAAGACAGTGATTATAAACGCGCCAAACAATTAGGTTATACCGGCGATGTTTGCCCTGATTGCGGAAGTATGACGATGGTGCGTAACGGTACCTGTATGAAGTGCGTTACTTGCGGGGCAACAAGCGGTTGTTCCTGAGATAAGATCAAAATTTAATGTTTAAACACAAAGCCCGTTTCATTCAGAGCGGGCTTTTTTATATTTAAATAATAAAATAATCCGTATTCGAAAGAGGTATACATTTTCCGGGATCCTGATTAATGAAGTGAAAGAAGATATTGTTACTATTTTAGGCTATTTTCATTATCACAAACAACGAACATGAAAGCAGGAAAAAATTATATCGTAACTATGGAACAACCGGCAAAAATATTCATATTTCTGGGTAGTATAAGTGCAATGATATCGGTCATGCTTGGCGCATTCGGTGCTCACGCTTTAAAAGGGCGCCTGACACCTGAGATGCTCGATATTTACCAAACAGGAGTGCATTATGAATTTTACCATGCACTCGGATTAATTCTTGTTGGATTGGTGGCCTACCATTTACCGGAATCCGATTACATTAATTGGTCGGGATGGCTTATGTTTGCCGGCACGGTTATTTTTTCAGGAAGCCTTTATATACTGAGTTTTAGCGGCGTTCGTTGGTTAGGAGCCATAACACCGGTGGGGGGCACATTTTTTATTGCCTCATGGCTTCTACTGGCAATAGGTGTATTATTAGCTTGAATATTGTAATGTTCAGGCGCTAATCATTTGTGATAAAATATAAAGAGCGCCAGAGAAAACTTTAAATTGTTCTAAATATAACCTTTCACCCGGGTAATTTAGGTAAGTTTCAAGTATCTGCTTTTTGAATTAAAGTAAATCCGCTTGTGGCTTATCATTCTTTATATACTCTATTCTTTCTCGTCGTATTACACTCCTGTACACTTGTTTTTGAAGGAGACGACGGCGATTCTGATTGGTCAACCGGCCAAATAATGTTTCCGGCCAATACTTTTTCCATTCCTGATTCTGTTCAGCAAAGATTTCAGGAAGATGCCGAGCGGCTGGCATTAAGGGATATACACCGGGATGAAACAGATAAGATATCATTAATTGAAATCCCCGATCCATTAATAAAAACGTATTATAATGGATTATTGCATCTATATAATGCAAAAAAAATTGTGGAGAGGGATATGGTCATCCAAAAGTACAATATACATGCATTCCCACATCCTGAGATGAATAATGTATTGGTGGCTGTGGATACAACAGCTCAGTGGGTTAAATTATGGCAGGAAGGTTACCGTTTCACGGGTAATTCGCAAATTGACCAATTGTTGAATCAATATCAGTTGTATATTTATGAATATCATCGATGGAAAAACAGGCATGTCGTTGAGCTACAAGCAAAAAAATCGATTAATATTTTAGCATTAGCTAAAAAATTCCAGGACATTGACGGGGTAATATATGCGGAGGCCAATTCTGCGATTGGTGATGGGGATAATATTACAGCAATTCGAAAAACAGCTTATGTAGTTTATGAATTCAGCCTGGGATATGATGACTGTCCATCGGGTTGTATTCACCGGCATTATTGGGCTTTCCGGGTGAGATATAATGGAACAGTCGAATTTGTAGATGAATACGGTTCTCCGTTACCATAGGTAGGCAATGGAAGCACATGGTCATGGCGTAAGAGATATCAAATCACGCCTTGTCAGTCTTTAACAAGGATATCATTTCGTAGCCGTTTGAATGTTTGCATCAAGGTTACCCAACATTCTGAAAACTGAAAATAAGTTGGCAGAAGTAAATTAGTATGCCTAATATTGTTATAGATATAGTAAAATCATCGATTGAGAAAGGAGTTTGTTATGCCTATCCAAAAACTCAAAAAATTTCTGGATGAAGAGAATATATCATATGAATCTCTTAGCCACACCCATACAGAAACCGCAAGGCAGACTGCACATGCCGTTAAAATGGATAACAAGGAAATAGCTAAAACGGTAATGGTAAAAGTGGATGGCAAGATGACTATGGTAGTTTTACCGGCATCCCATAAAATTCATTTCAATATGCTCGAGAGAGAACTTAGTGCCAAAAACATCGAGCTTGCTACAGAGGAGGAATTCAAGGAACTGTTTCCAGAATGTGACGTTGGAGCCATGCCACCATTTGGTAATTTGTATAATCTTGATGTTGTTGTAGCTGATTCATTGACAAAAGACGAAATGATAGCATTTAATGCCGGTACCCATGAAGAGGCTATTCGTATGTCGTATAATGATTTTGAACGATTGATAAAACCAAGGATCGCCAAATTTACATTATCCAGTTTCGATTACTGATTTTGAAAGGGTAATTTTTAGTTAATAGTTATTATCCAGGGTATTCGATACTTGCTAATAAGAAATATGTCTGAAGATATTGATTCCATCACAATCACTGGTGTTAAAATTGAAATAGTCAAAGGAGATATCACACATCAGGATGATTGTGAGGCTATAGTTAACGCTGCTAATGCCCGGTTAAAGCCGGGGGGTGGTGTTGCGGGTGCAATCCATCGTGCTGCGGGACCTGTTTTGGAAAGAGAAACACGGCCGCTCACCCCCATTTCTCCGGGACAGGCTATAATAACCAAGGGCCATCGCTTGCCCAATAAGAATATTATTCATTGCCTGGGACCCGTTTATGGAAGGGATACACCGGAAGATAAAATCCTGATGAAATGTTATAGAAACGCCTTGTGGCTGGCGGAGGAAAATAAGATAAAGTCCATAGCATTTCCGGCTATATCGACCGGTGCATTCGGATACCCCATGGACAAAGCAGCAGAAGTGGCCCTTACAGCCATTAAAAATGAGATCCCGGAATTAAAACATATAAAGATCATACGGTTCGTTTTATGGGATCAGAAGTCCTATGATATTCATTTGGAAATGATGCATGAGATATTTGGAATGGAGTAGAAATTAGAATTGAGAAGATAGAAGACAGAATTATAGATAATGAACAATGAGTAATGAATAATTAAAAACTTTTTTAAAAATTTCGGATAGAATGAGATTGACGACCGACGACTGACAATCAACCTATTTCCCTCATTATTGAAGACAACGTGCGCTTGATCCGGAATCTCGTGAATTGGGGTGTTTTTAATATGATTTACTATACTCTCAGTTACATGCGGAATACTATTGTTCTTTATTAATATAATAATTGATTATTATCACATTTTGCCGTTATGGGTAGAAATTGGAAAATTTTAAAATACCTCGTTCTGTCAGATACGAAATATGAAAGAATGTCTAATAAAGTTGGTAGTAAATTTTTATTGTCTGAATGCTGCCTTTAAAAAATATCCATACCGCAAGACTCGTTAAAACGGGCAAGTACAGCAGAGGTACCCGGATTTTTTAAGAGGAGAATAATTGCTGATAGATCAGATTCTAAACATCTTCTTCTTTGTCTTTCACACCGCATTCACATTATTTAATGCAATAGGATGGGTGTGGAAGAAAACCCGTCTGGCTAATCTTATTACACTAATCCTTACCGGATTATCCTGGTTTGTCCTGGGGATATGGTACGGGATCGGTTATTGTCCTTGTACCGACTGGCACTGGCAGGTGAGAGCCGCCCTGGGTTATCACGACATGCCCATGTCTTATATGAAATTTCTTTTAGATCATCTAACCGGTTTAAACTGGAATCCCACTGTTGTCGATTATGGTACTCTGATCGGTTTTATACTTGCTTTGACAGCTTCCATCACATTAAATATCAGTGATTTTAGAAGACGAGAAACAATGTAACCCGATTGATAAGATAAAGACCTTGCAGGTTTTCAAAACCTCCAAGGTCTCAATAACTCAATAACTCAATAACTCCTTCACGACCGCAACGTAGCCGTCAACCGTTTAGGATAAACCAACAACTCGAGGGCATCAATAATATTAGTGCAAATCACATCAGCAGCTTGTAATGATTGAAAGGATGCACCTTCCTTCTGGATAACCGCGATACCGACCGCTGCTTCATCAAGCATCAAACGATCATTTCTGCCATTTCCAATACAGATAGTATCGATGATTCCCAACTCACTTACATAATCCAGTTTTGCCTGACTCTGATTTACCTTGGGAAGGATATGCAATTCACAGGAGATATCTTTTACCCCTTCACGAACATTGCCAAACGTATTTGCAGTCAAAATATGAATACTCACATTTTCGCCCAGTTGTTTCAGCAAACCAC
>Ga0102962_1000418_pt1 | contig 20755 bp, 27 predicted proteins | sample SalPonF2_C_D2_MG_FD_84519 | JGI IMG/M metagenome (GOLD analysis project Ga0102962, IMG submission 84519) | Salt pond soil microbial communities from South San Francisco under conditions of wetland restoration - Salt Pond MetaG SF2_C_D2_MG ...
CAGGGCCTTCGTCATGCCCATGGCGTTGACAGGCATCACCGCCTTGTCCGTACTGAGACACACCACATGACGAACCCCATGCTCAATCGCCGAGTCCACAACGTTGGCGCTGCCCACGATATTCGTCTGTACGGCCTCCAGCGGGAAGAACTCACAGGAGGGAACCTGCTTCAGCGCTGCCGCGTGGAACACGAGGTCCACCCCGCGCATCGCCTTGTCCACGGAATGCCGGGAACGCACGTCACCGATATGAAACTGCAATGCCGGGTTCGAGTACTCAATACGCATCGCTTCCTGCTTAGCCTCGTCCCGGCTCAGGATTCGGATGTGTTCGCAGCCGAGAGAAAGAAGCCGGTCCGTCATTTCCCGCCCGAATGAACCGGTCCCGCCGGTGACCAGCACCGTTTTGTCCTTCATTGACTTAATCCCGTCTTTTCTGTCGGTGGCGTGCAGCAATGAAATGCGCTCCCGTTCGCTGGACCCGGCTAACCGCTTCGAGATGCCCTGCAGACTCCATGCAGAAATTCGAAAGTCTGGGTGGCACACAACTCCCAAGAATACGCTTCGGCCTTGCCCACTACCCTCGCGGCCATGGAGGCCGCACGGGCGTCATCCTCCAGAACCCCGCGCAGTGCACCGGCAATGTTTGCGGGGCCCTGAGGGTCAAAGTACTCGCCACAATCGCCCAGAATTTCCGGCATCGGCCCACGATCGGAGCATGCGATGTGCAGACCAGCCGCCATCGCTTCCAGGAGGATATTGAGCACATTCTCACGGCTCGCCGCGAATACCAACGCATCCGCGTCCTGGTAGTGCGCGTGCCGTTCCTCGAAGGCCATCGGCCCCCGGATAGTGAAGGAACTCACCTTTCGGGCCTATCTGTCCCAGAGTGCCTCCCAAGCGGGAGAGAGCTGGCTCCACTCCGCCGCCAACCAGTTCCAGAGATACGAGCACTCCCGGTTCACGCAACCGCGCAACAGCGTCAATCACATGTCATTGGCGCTTATAGAATATAATAAGGGCAAATGCAGACGAAGCCGCCGCCTTCAAATCTCGGGGCCTATTTGCGCGGTAGCGGGCGGGGAATGCATCCGTCTCTTCTCCTCCTCTTGTTCGATTGATGAACCCATAAAGCCAGTGCCGCGTCGCCACTGAAAGCAGCGGCATGCAGGGGGTCTGTTCGGCGTTTTAGAGGTAAAGAAACCGCCGGGCCGCAGGGGCCAATTCACATCGGAGAGTACCGCCACTGGATCCTTGAGATGCTCCAGCACATTGTCGCGGAAAGCCGTGTTGAGTGATTCATCGGGATACGGTACCTCAAGAGCGTCCGAGATACGGGCTTCGTGCCGGAAGGAGTTACCCAACACCCTCGGGGCGAGGCCCACCCCACAGATCCGCGCGGTACTTCCCCATAGGAAGTTCATCTGCGCTGCGATTCCCGTACCCGCCCCGAGGTCGGGAGTTACAGACTGCCGTCCCCCGCAACCCTAGTGCTCGCGTGCAGCGGCGCATCGTCCCAATTGTTCGAGGAACCAGGGTGTAAGCCAACGACGCAGTGTGGAGGCGAGACTGGGCGCTCACTGACAGGCGACCGCCGCTTCGACAGCCAGCCGGCCAACCTCCAGCAGCTCACCCGCCGGGATCGGCTCGGGCGCCCATGACGAACCGGATCGATGAATGCAGTCACGCACGCCTAGTTGCCCTTAATTCATTCGCCAAAGATCCATTCGTGGGGAGCCCTCATCTCACCACCGAGCTTTTCAACCACACAAACGTTGGAACGCCTATGGACTGGTCCAGTTTACTCCGGACTGCATCAACGGCCATCAACAAACCACCCGTACAGACCTTTGCTTTACCCCCTCTCTCACCGCAATGCTGCTTGGAATAGCTCGCGGTTCGCTTCAATTAACTCGTGGCTGCTGAGTTTTTCCCCAATTTTTTGCCTGATGGCGACGCTCCAGCTCCTACGAGTTTCCAGGGGCATCGCAGCTAGCTTATCAATGTGTTTGGCGAACTCGGCCTCACCGTGACCTAGTGGAAGGCTCCACCCAAGCTTCTCGCGCTCTAGGTCGCGCCACGGCGTCGTGTCCGATATAAGCACTGGCAGGCCCGCCGACAACGCCTCCGGTATCACATGCCCATAATTCTCCCCGAGCGTTGGAAGAAAAAACAGGTCGTGGCCCGCAAAGGCTTCTGGCACTTTTGCAGGCTCCACGCTACCCTGGTAACCCACTGAGACGTTTTTCGGCAACGCCCTTATCAGACGCTGACAAGCCCCCCAGTACGCCGCATCCTCAATCGGCCCGAAGATATTAAACTCCACGTTGGCTTTCACATGTCCCAACGTACGCAGCGCAAATTCGAGATTCTTTTTCGGAGTAACCCGGGACAAAAAGATAACCTTTAGAGCGGCTTTTCTAGTCAAATGACCTGTGCATTCAGAACGTTTCACCTGCACCGCAGGCAAGTCCGGCGCAACCACAACTTCTCGGGCTTTAGCACCCATCACTCGTCTGATATCTTCGGCCTCGTGCATACTAGATGCTTGCCACCGCAAACGATCATACATCCCAAGTGCATGGGCTACGCTGAGATACAACTTCTTCTTCCTGGCCTTGAGAGCCAATGCACCCTCAGAAAATTCTCCCCGGGGCGCAATAACAAATGGCACCGCTCTGGATATCATCCCTAGTCGCCGAGCCATCAGTGGGAACACCGTAAACCTTGGATCAAAAAAACTATTCAGATAAACCACATCATGGGGAGTATTTCGAATGAACCGCGCCACCCTTCTCAAACCAAGCATTCCAGGCGACGCATAGAAAACACTCGCCTTTCCCACAGAGTTCCAGTCATCGACATTGACACCAGGATAGGGCGCATCATCCAAAACATCCCGGTCTCTCGTAATTATTCTGAAATCAAACTCATCCCCCAGCTGGTCCACCACGTTCGAGATGGTGCGCACCGGGCCACCAGACCTGAACCCTGGAAGGTAATAAGCCAAGAAAGTCAGTACAACAGGTTTCATCGATGCCCGCCCCCCAACCGTAGTGTTCGTCCGGAAACGGCCGCTTTGTGCCGTTTGTTAACGCCGGTTGAAAATTGCACACTTCCGGTCCGTGGTGGTTGAGTTCAAGCCGGCTTTGTGCGGCGCGATCGGTTCCGCTGCGCTGGCGGTGGACGGGGAGCCTCGAGGACCTAATCCAGCTCGGCATGGTGGCGCATGCGGTAGCTGTGCCCGGGGATGTTGACCAGGTGGCAGTGATGCAGCAGGCAATCGATCAGGGCCACCGCCATCACCTCGTCCCCGAGGACGTCGCCCCACTCCTCGAAGCCCTTGTTCGAGGTCAGCGCGGTGATTATCCGCTCGTAGCGGCGGTCGATCAGCTAGAAGAACAGCACCGTCCCGTTGTGACTGATCCGAAGGTAGCCGATCTCATCGACTACCGGCAGCGACGGGTGGGTAAGTACCGCCTGCTTCATCACGACCGAATCCGCGATACAGCCCTCGCTTGTCAGCCGGGCCCCGGGTGCAGCGGACGTCCGGCGCGCCGGCCAACACCTGGTCCGCCTGCAGCAGACCCGAACCCCATCCAGCAGCAGAATGCTGTCGCCCGGCGGGTGAATGGGGCGGTCGATCACCTTGCTGCCCACCTCCGCATCGTGCCCCATTCCACGCCCGACTGACCGGCAGCCCCCTCAGGCGCTGGTTGATGGCTTCCCGGGTCGAGGCGCCGATCGCGGTGATATTGACCTGTAAGGCCGCTCGTTTGGGGATCCAGTGCCTAGCGAACCGGACAGACGCCTGGAAGGAGGCAGAGCCCTGCAGGTGGAAACGCCAACTCGCCGTAGCTCAACTGCCGGTACTGCTTGAGCAGCGCACCACAGCGCCGGCGCGACGCTCAACCCACCCAGGTTGGTGGCCACTGAGCAACCCAGGTCGTCGGCCACGCAATTCCCCGGAGTCTTATACGCTTTTAATTCCGTCCGAAATCTTCCCTGCGTCAGTGGATTAGAGTTTCTGGACTGACGGTCACGGCTCCCTGGGCAAGGCCGGGGCTCGTGCTTTTGTCTTGCGAGAGCAGTACACATTGATTTTTCCATTTGGGCCATCCGGGTCCCCGAGGGGGACCGTACCGACTTGCCACAGACCAGCGCAGGGCCCCTGAACAAGCCGACAACACTCGCTACAGCGACAGCCGGACGCGGGCTATCCTTGCTCGTTCATCCTTCTGGCCAGGAAATTAGTCTCGTCAAGTATCCGCAGAAAGCGCCCCTTAAATGCGCTGAAGGTAAAGTGCCGGAGCCAGCGTTCCCTTCCCGCCATGCCCATCACTCGCGCGCGATCTCGGTCTCCGAGAAGCGCAGTCAATGCCTCAACAAGCTCTCGAGGCCGCCGACGGGCAACATTGAACCCGGTCTCCCCGTCTACGTTGACCTCTTGCCCCGCGTCCTCTCGGCTGGCAACGACCGGTATGCCATGCCGCATAGCCTCAACGTATGTCAAGCCAAAGCCCTCCCCCCTACTCGGCATTGCCAACACGGTAGTGCGCCCCCACAGAGCGGGCAACTCAGCCTCTGGCACGTACCCGATGAGTTCGATATTGGCCGTTGCTGGAGAAGACCTGGCCAGCGCGCGTACTTCGCCGATGCCGGGCCCGGCCCCGGCAATAACCAACCGCGCTCGGGGCACCCTTTCTAGCACGCCAGGCCATGCCGCAATTAGCTCGCGATGCCCCTTGTACGACTCGCGATCAATTCGGGAGAGAAGCAGCACTGTCGGCCGGTCAGGTGGACGCTCACTGCGCGGGACCGCATCGGTTTCGCTCCCTAGCCAACATACCGTGGCCCGCTCCAGCCCGGGATGCAAAGCCGCGGCACGCCTACGGGTATACTCAGTATTGGTCAGCAGCAGGTCAACGTTTTGGGCGACACGCACGTGCTCAGCTCGTGCCGCCTCCCACACATCGATTCCATGCATCCAAGCGAGTGCAGATCGCCACCGGGCCGGGCCCATAAAATGGCCGCGCGCCATGCTGAGCGAATCGTAAACCATGGAGCTGGCCCGAAGCCCGCGCGCCTGGAGGCGCAGGACATACGCCAACCGGTTGCCAGCACAGGAAACCGCCCAAGGCCATTCGGACAAATCGCCGGGTTCATCGGATAGGCTGATGCCTCGAAGGGCGGCACGATGTTCTGCGAGGTGCTCGGACAAGACTTTCGCCATAAGACGCGCAACGCGCCCGATACCGCTGTCTTTAGCGGCCAGCGATTCAGCCGCGAGCACGCAACGCTCATCCATGGTCAGACGCAGGTGGTCGCAAGCGAGATCTTGCCAAGCGAAGTCGGATCCCAGAGAACGTCTGCGCGACGCCCCAGACAACAAGAATGTACACAAAGAAGAACCCTGTCGCGCCAACGATGCTGGCGACGAAGAACTGTGTGGTCCCGACGATTCCCATATTGATACCCAGCAATACGCCGGGTAGATACTCAAAGGCGCCACGCCTCATCCAGCCAACCGACAGGCTGCTTAAAACGCCAAAGGCAAGGCCGGCGATCAGGCCCAGGCCGATGACGCCGGGCCAGCCATAATCCCAATAGCCCTCTGCGAAGATTCCCGGCGCGAGGTGGCTCCCACGACGCCCAGTAACGAGTTCATAGAAGCCTGCTCCCATGTCGCTAATCACGGGCTTGCCAGGCCAGATCAAACGGGGGATGAGGACGATGTCTAGATAACGCAACGTGTGTCCCGTCTGACCGGTGTCGTGCCGATTCATGGCGAATGCTTGCTGCGGTGCGTAGTAAAGCCTCGCCCAGCCGGTCGCCCCCGCCGACGTCGCCGCGTTAGCCGATGGCATACCCTCTTGAAACCATGTCCGCACGATCCGGGCCCTTTGCATCAGCGTTGCGTGGTTGATGTCGCCCGTTTGCGCATTAATCTGGGTACGCCCGTAGAGGACGAGCTGACCAACGGAAAAATAAACCACGCATATCACAAGGCTCCAAGCCAACAAGTGCGATACCCGCCGATGAGCGAGATAGGCGCCGAGGGCTGGTAGCGCAATACTCAGAATAAGTTGGTGCTTCGAAAACAGGAGGAAGGAGGTGACTACCTGAAGTGTCCACAGACCGATGAAAGGCAGCTGCCACGCTCGCGACCCCTTGGCGACGATGTATGCCAGCACCATCAACCCGAGCAAATAGAGGTCGCCGAGGTTCTTGATCATGCCCGGCATAACCAAGTGATAAAGGCCGAACTGCGTGGGCAGTATGACGAGATACTGCAGTACACCACCGATGGCGAGAAAGGTGAGGGCAACTGTCTTGGTCAACGCCGGAGAACGTGCACGCATCCCGGCGGCATCGCGGTTACGCAATCGAGGCCATGCGCGTCCAATGCGGAAACCGACTAGCAGGGCCAGTATTCCGACGGCATTCAGCAGGTTGGTGCGCAGCAATTGACTCGCATCGACCGGCGCGAGCGACTGCGCGTAGGCCAATGTGCGTGAGCCGGCCAACGGATAGATGAGCGGCCCCATGCTGTAAAAGAGCACGATGGCCGCCAGAAACCACGCGTAGGGCGTCCATACGGTCTCCGGGTGTCGCCGAATCAGTCGGTAGCCCGCAACCAGCGCCGAAAGCCCCAGAGCCAACGGCCCTAGAAGGTTGGCGACATTCAGCAACTCGCGTAACCCTAGCGTCGCGGTAGCCAGATACGCCCAGATAAGTGCGAGCAACAGCGCAAGGAGCCAACCCGGCGGTTGACCAGTTAGCGGCGTGCCTTTCGGCGCTGACGGGGAAGCGGCCCTCATACTTGGGGCGAGCCCACAGTGCCCGGTTGCTCTGACGACATCGCAGGTGACTCGAGGAACGGCGGGCCAGGTGACGGACCAGCGGTTGTCGTCATAGCAGCGCTTCGATCTCTTCGTCCGTAAACCCCGCGATCCTGGCCGCTTCGCGCCATCGTCGGTCACGAGGTCGATACGGTGGCTTTGGCGGATGAACGTCGGGGTACGTGGTGTCGGGTGGCGGCGCCATGCCTATCCACTCGTAAAGGCGTTGCATGGTGCTGGACGCATCGGTGGCAAACGCCTCGTAAGGCAAACTGACAAAGCGCTCACCGAAAAGTCGCGCGCCCTCGCGCTCAACGTGATGGTAATGATAGCGCCAGTATGCTAGCAGGCGGGCCAGGGCCGGTGCCCGCATAATGCGCTCGGCGTCATATCCGGCCTCGCTCAGCATCAATCCGAACTTTGAGTGGGGGTTGTGCCCGATCACTTTGTCGCGTCCCATCCCGGCTGGCAGGTCCATACGCTCCCAGAACCTTCGTTTCCGGTAGGCGCGGCCCAGACGTTGTCTCAAGACCAAGGGCCACGGAACCTGCCGATCGATACTCGGGAGTAAATGCGAGGTTGCGAAACCGGAAGCGCGTCTGTAAAGATGTATCACGTTAGCGCTCGGGGTAAGCTGCTGGATCTCGGGAAGATGAAGATGTGCGTGGGTCTCGTCTATGACGAGGTTCTCTGCCTGCTCCGTGAGCATGCGGAGGTATCGTCGTTGCTGGGCGGTCAATACCCCGTCCAGCTCCTGGTAGGGTTCCATCGGAGCGTAGAGGTTCCAGAAATGCTTGGGGGCTTCCCTGAATAGTTCAGCATACTCACGATGGGTCCCTTTGGGGTTGCCCGTTGGAAACCATCGGCCGACATCACCCGTAAGTGGCTCGTCGAGACAGAGAAAACGATTGTCCTTTCGCCAGGCACGCCAGAAGATCGTTGTTCCTGAATGCAGCAGTCCCAGGATCCAGATCCGCGCTTTCTCTGGTTCATGTGTCATCGGAATACCTGCTCCAGGATCGAGGCCAGCGCCGGCTCATTGAACAGGTCGTTGCGTAGCGGGCGCTCGTGACCCCAGCGGGCGAGTTCATGGCGTCTGGACTCACTGTTCAACAGCTCCATGCACAGCTCCACACGCCGTGCGGCATCGTTCCAGAACACCACTTCCTCTCCCTCTTCGTAAAGCGAGAGGTGGTCGGGCGTGCGTTCCGCCCAAAGGAGAGAACCGGCGACGGGCACCTACACACTTCGGGTCGTGTGTAGGTCCCTGTTGCCCTTGGAAAACAGACCAAGGCAAATTCGGGTGGACCTGAGGAGGTCTCGGTAGCCACGCGAGTCCTGAACCGCAGCTCCCTGCCAATACGGGCGAATGGAGGCCCACTCCCGCGCTTTTGCCACCTGTCGCCTGAAATGGACAAAGGGGCGCCGCGCTCGATCAGATGCGCAATAAGCGGACCGCGTTCCGGCATCCATGTACCGATAAAGGCGACATCGGCGCTCATCCAGACGCGCGTTGCTCGCCGGGCACCCGCCGCCAGAACCTCTTGTACGTTCTGCGCTCGAACCACAACGACGATGTCCTACATCGGTAGCGCTCGCCGGTAGTTGCGGAACCGCTTCCATACCACCCATGTGCCGAACGGGTCATCGTTCGCATAATTGATGATGGGCCCGCTGGTCGCCCGCAACGTCGACAGCGAGGCTGGCCCCAGGAACTCACCCTGGTTCACCCAGATTACATCGGGGTAGGTTGTCTGCACTTCCCTGGCCAGCCGCGATCGAATCAAATAGCCGACGCCGCCGTAGCGCGTGTGGAAATGCAGGCGATGCCGCAAAGGGGGCCGGCCACCCCCGTAGAGCTGCGCGCCCCAGGCGTGCAGCAGGACCGGTATGCCGGGCAAGCTCGACGAGCGCGGACACACCAGTATGATAACCGTTGGCACCCGCCCCGTGCAGTAACCGCTGCCGAACCGAGGACTCACTCATATGGCGGGGTTCCCTCACCGACTGTCGACGTGGAAGTGCAGGAGCGGTGCGCGTCCTCCGCAAGGCGCCGGGCCATGGCGCGGGCGCTCGCTGCGCCGCCGACGCGATTCGCGGTGTGATTTACTGCCCAGTCACCGAGCCATTCACCCAAAGGCACTCCGAAGCCGGTCTTGGCGCGCACCACCTGGGCTGGATCCAGGGGCCGGCTCGGCGCAGCCGCGAAGAGGCGCTTGCCAGGGGCGGATCGCGACGCCAGCGCCGGACCGATTTCGTTGAGTAGCTGCCAATCCACCAAAGGCGTACGCAGCTCCAGTGAATGAGCCATGCTTGCCCAATCGGAGTCGCGGAGAAGCTGATTGCGCAGGTAGAGCGCCGATTCGAGAGCTATCAGTTTGCCGTTCGCGGTTGTCGGTCGCGGCTGCGTCCGGAAGCGCGCGGCAGCCAGTGGATCGAGCGCTTCGAGACCTGCCCGCGCGAAGTCGGGGTCCAGTATGCGCGTGAGCTCCCAAGGCATGAAGAGCCCGCGGCGTGCGAAGTAGGCCCCCTCGACCGTATGCCCGTAGCGAAAGACCGCGGGCAGCTTGGGGGGGACGCGGGCGCTCAGCCGGGCGGCTCCACGGGCCATGAGGTACCCGGTGCGAGCGGCCAGCGGCAGCACTTGAAGGCGCTGCATCGAGCGGACCCACCGCGGAATCTGGCGGAAGCCGGGATAGCCGCCGAAGAGCTCATCACCTCCAATTCCGGAAACGACCACCTTAAGGCCAGCCTCATGCGCAGCCTTGCTCACGAGCCAGGTGTTGACACCGTCCACGCTCGGCTGATCCATGTCGTGAAGGATCTTCGGCCAGTGGGTCAGGAACTCCTCGCGGCCGATCATCCGCGTCGTATGCTCTGTTTCGTACCGTCTGGCCGTGGCCTCCGCCAGCGGGACCTCATCCGCCGGCGTGCCACGGAACTCCTCGAAGCCGAGTGTCACGGTTCGTATGTCTTCGTAGCCGGCATCACGCATAAGTGCCACCAGACTGCCGGAGTCCACACCTGCCGATAGGAAGGCACCGACCGGAACATCGGCGGTAAGGTGCGAGCGCACGGAATCGAGTAATGCTGTGCGTACGTCTTCCGCGAGCCCCTTCTCACCGGTCCCACGGCTTTCCCGTGATAGAGCACTGCCGGGCGCGGCGTAGGTTTGTGCTGCACCAACACCCTCTGGCGTTACGCGAAGCCAGCTTCCGGCAGGCAACTCCCGAATGGCCGCAAACGTCGTCCACGGCTCAGGCACGCTTCCGAACAACAGAAATCCGACCCAACCGGCGGGGTCGGCTGCCGAGTCTACCAGGTCGCTGGCCAGCAGCGCCTTAACCTGGGAGGCGACAAGCAGGCGACTCCCGTCGTCGGCGTAGTAGAGCGGTTTGATGCCATAAGGATCGCGGGCGAGGAGAAGGCTTTGCTCGTCGTTGTCCCAAAGCGCAAAAGCGAACATCCCCCGCAGCTTTTCCAGGCCCTCGGGGCCGTACTCCGCGATTGCGTTGACCAGGACTTCGGTGTCGCTCCGCGTCCTGAAACGCCGGCCGCGCGCCTTGAGTTCCTCTCTTAGCGCGCGATAGTTGTAGATCTCACCGTTGAACACGATCACGTAGCGCCCTGACTCGTCCTGCATCGGCTGCGCCGCCTGTTCGGTCAGGTCGATGATCGCCAGTCGGCGGTGCGCCAGGCCCAGGCAGCCGGTGCCGTCGAGCCAACTACCTGCGCCATCCGGGCCGCGGCTGTGCATGCGTTCGCGCACCCGCATCAGCGCGGCTTGATCGACAGCGTTTCGGTTCCGGTACTCAAATATCGCAGCTATTCCGCACATCGGCTCGGGAGAGGATTGGTTAAGATCATCTGGACACGCTGCCGCCCTTGGATTCGGCGCCGATTCCAAAGAGCGCTTTCGTGGACGGATTGTGACGGAGGGTCAGGCGCGCCGGATACTGCTGAGCGGCACGGTCATGCGCAGGTGCTGCTGCAGCATGTTCAGGAACAGGACCACGCGCTCGTTGCCGTCGAAGGCCTGGAAGATCGCGTCCAGGCCGCGGAACGGGCCCTCGGTGATCGTCACCGCCTGGCCGGCCTCCAGCGCCGGCCGGGAATCGTCCAGCGACTCGACGCGCCGGCGCATCTCCTCGACGATCTCGTCCGCCACCGGCGCGGGCTCGCCGCCGAAGCCAATCAGCCGCAGCACGCCGCGCGTGGAGCGGATCGGGCGCCAGTCGTCCACCCAGTGCCTCAGGCGGATGAACAGGTAGTTCGGCAGCAGGGGCTCATCACGCACCACGCGCTTGCTGCGGTAGATCCTCTCCACGCGGATCCGCGGCAGGAAGGTCTCGTAGGCCTGGTTACACAGGTGCGCCTCGGCGCGCTGCGCCTGGCGCGAGCGCGACTGGATCACGTACCACCGTGCCGGCGTGTCGGATTCGCCCATCTTGCTGCCCCAGGGTTTCCCTCTCGGGCGCCCTCAGCCCGGGTGGTCTGCCGCCACCTCGCGCCGCAGCGCCTCGATCTGTTGTTCCAGATCTTCGTATTCGGCCAGTTTGCGTGCCAGGAACGCGCGCGTGATGCGGCTCTTCTCGCTCAGCCCGCGCGGCGTCAGCATGTACAAATAGGCCCGCTTGTTGCGGCTGTTGTGGAAGTTGCCGACCTTAACCAACCCCTTGTCCAGCAGCGCCCGCAGGCAGTAATTGACCTTGCCAACACTCACTCCCAGCTCCCGTGCCAGGCTTCGCTGCGAGAGCGCCGGGTCCTGTTCCAGAAGCCGCAGGAGGCGATAGCGAGTCTCGTCGTCAAGCGCGTGTTCAACCATTGAACAGAAATCATAGGTGGCCACACGGACTGAAAGCAAGGACTCTGTCACCGGCCCTGCGCGGAGGGAGCCGGGGCCCAGGACAGCCCGTGCATAAGGCGGTCGGTAATTCCAAGCGGCAGTCGACTGTACCCCGCGAGGAGTCCCAGCGGCCCGGAATCTCTGCTACCGCTGGAACCCCAGCATCTCCAGCTTCAGCAGGACCCGCCGCCGGGGCTCGTCCACGCTGCATCTCGGCGTGTCGGTCTCCAGCTCGGCCACCCTGAGGCGGCCCGCAGGGGGCGTGGAGCCGGTGAAGCCCTTGATCCCACCCGCACGCGCCTTGGCGTAAAGCTCCTTGCGGTCAAGCTCTCCGTTCGAAGGGAGCTGCCGACGGACGCTCGAAACGAGCGAGGCTCGGTCCCTAAGCCGGTTGCCCAAGATGTCACGGACCAGGTTCAGATCTTGCCTGGAATTCCGCGGATAGTGGCCGAAATCCCTGCCACGGTGGGCAGCGGAAATGCCAGCGAGAGCGAACGTAGCTCTTGTTGGCTCGTCTCGAAAGTGGGTCTGCTGTCCTGGCTTCCTGCACGCCGCAGACAGGAAAATCCATCCCCATACCCTACGCACTGTTCATAAGTGCCTCTGGCCGCAAGGAACGGGATCTGCAGCCGCGGCGGTCCGTTTCCGATGCGCACAGACCGCTGGCGCGCCGATGCCGACTGGATCCTTTACCGGTTTGGAGTTAGCCGACGGCACTTGTGCGTTCGTTGACCGGTCGTGACAAATGCGCTGGACCGTCATTCTGGCCAAGCGCGAACATCGCCCCGCCAAGCAACGCCATGTAGCTCCAGCCGAGCTGCACAACCACGTAGGACTCCACACCGCTCGCGAGTGCGAACACGGCCAACAGCGAAAGCAGCAACCAACCCATCGTCGGAGGGATGGCACGCTCCGCAATGCGTCGCTGGACACGAGCCGCGAGCAGCCCCCATAGCCCCGCGAATAGGAGAAATCCGACGACCCCTTGGCCGAACAGCAGTTCCAAGTAAGTATTGTGCAGGTGCTTCAGGTGGCTCGTCACATACTTTGGAACGTCTGAGCGGACCAGCATCGGCTTGCGGCTGCCCGGCCCCCAGCCAAACACCGGGCGCTGCGTCCACTCGCGGATACCCCAGCGCCAGAGATCAAGGCGGCTGCCGATGTCCGCGCTGTGGATCTGCGAGTACTGGCCGTGGAGGATCTTTGCAAAGGTCCCGGAATCCCCGGTCATGCGGGCCGTCACGCCCTGCAGGTTCGCGCCGACGCCGACCCCCACGGCGAGCACGCCGGCGACAACCAGGGCCGCCGGTACCCACCCTCCGCCTCTTAGCTGTCGCCAGACGAACACCGCGGCACCCACCAAGCCGACGACCAGGCCGGCCAGCCAGTCCGCCCGCGTGCCGCTTACAATCAGGACCTGGAAGGCCAGCACGACGAGTGCCAGCCACGCCAGCGACCGGAGCCCCAGCAACCACCGCGGCTGGCGCAGGGAACCGATCCACCCGCGGACGAAGGCCACCAGGCCGAACACCGCCGACACGGCGATCAGGCCCATGTGCTCGGGGTTGAGACCGAACCCGGAGCGATTCGAGGCGGAGCCGTCGGTCAGGTGCAGGGAGGCGAACGGCTGATGCCAGTCGACGTGCATCCCGACCGCGATCAGCAGGCCGACGAGCACCAGCAGCGCGACGGATCGTATCGAGCGCGCGTCCCGCCCGATCCACCAGCCCACCAGCGGGACGTACAGGATCCGTCCGTAGAAACGCAGCCCCTCGAGCTGCGCGCCGGCCGGCACCGGCACCTCCAGCGCCGCCCAGATGGCGAGCGCGATGAGGTATCCGAGCCACAGCAGCATGAACCGGAAGACAGGATTCGGCCACAGGTCGCGCCAGGCGCGCCGCCCGTTCCACAGCAGCGCGAGCAGCATCAGCCCGACCCCGATGTTCTGCGCCGCCAGCGAGCTGGCCAGCCCGACGGAAAGGAAGAACAGCCCCAGCAGCCCGACGGCGCCGGACGGTCCGGTGGCCGGGACCGACGGGAAGGCGAGCCGCCTCCAGCGGGCGATGATCTTGCCCGGCGCGCGGCCGCCGGCATCAGGATTCGGTGGCACTGCGCTCATGCGGGGACACCGGCGAAAGCCGCCTCCGTAGCAATTGGTGCGCGGCGAGGCACCGCGCGGGTGGGGTTACAAGTCTCAGATTGCGGACCGACAACGGGTTCCGACCGCTTGGCCGGAAAAGGCATCAGGCTTTCGTGCCTACCGGTCAGCTCGTCGATGTCAGGCGGCGTCGCGCGGATCCGTGTTGCGTGCGCTGCAGCGTCGGGCTGCGCCAGCGGGACACGCAGGGGATCTTGTCGGTGTCGCAGCGATCGGAATACTTTCTCGCGATCTCGCTGACCTCCGCCATCAATCCCTCGTCCAGCGTGATCGGCTCCAGCCCGTGCTCCAGGAACTGCCGGTTCTCCACGTGCAGCTCGTTCTCCGCCGCCTCGTTGCGCGGGTTCTCCAGATAATCGATCTGCGCCCCGGTCATCCCGGAGATCATCGCAGCCAGGTCCCGCACCCGGTGGGTCTCGGTCATCTGGTTGAAGATCTTGACCCGCTCGCCCGCCTGCGGCGGACTCGTGAGCGCGATCTCAAGACAGCGCACCGTGTCCTGGATGTGGATGAACGCCCGCGTCTGCCCGCCCGTGCCGTGCACCGTCAGCGGATAGCCGATCGCCGCCTGCATCAGAAAGCGGTTGAGCACCGTGCCGTAGTCGCCGTCGTAGTCGAAACGGTTGATCAGCCGCTCATCACGACGCGTCTCCTCGGTCTGCGTGCCCCACACGATCCCCTGGTGCAGGTCGGTGATGCGCACCCCGTCGTTCTTGTTGTAGAAGGCGAACATCAACTGGTCCTGGGTCTTGGTCATGTGGTAGATGCTGCCCGGGTTGGCCGGGTACAGGATCTCGTTCTCGACCAGCTCGCCCTCGTCGGTCTCGACCTTCACCTTGAGGTAGCCCTCCGGGATCTTCATCCCGGCGGTGCCGTAGCCATACACCCCCATGGTGCCCAGGTGCACCACGTGGATGTCCTGGCCCGAGTCCACGATCGCCGCCAGCAGGTTGTTGGTGGCGTTGATGTTGTTGCCCACCGTATAACGCTTGTGATAGGCGCTTTTCATCGAGTACGGGGCAGCGCGCTGCTCGGCGAAGTGGATCACCGCGTCGGGATGGAACTCCTCAAGCAGGTTGCGCATCTGCACGTAGTTGCGCGAGACGTCGAAATTGAAGTGCGGGATGTCCCGGCCCGAGACATCCTTCCAGGCGCGGCGGCGCTCGCCCAGCGGGCGGATCGGCGTGAGCGAGGTGCACTCGAGCTCGTTGTCGATGTTGCGCCGGGACAGGTTGTCCACGATCACCACCTCGTGCCCGCGCGCCGACAGGTGCAGCGACGTCGGCCAGCCGCAGAAGCCGTCTCCGCCCAGCACGAGCACCTTCATACCAGCCTTCCTCTTCGTTCGGCCCAACGGCACCTCCCGCGTTTCACCGGTACCGGAGTCCGTGCCGTTGCATACGTCAGGAGGACCCGCCCCGCCCCTCGCGCTGCGCGCGGATGCCGGGCGCGCGACCACGCCCGTTCATGCGAATGCCCGTACGCGCAGGCCGGATAGGTTTGATGAACAACGTGTCGCAGCATTCTTGGCCCGCGCAAACAGCGAGTCAAGCGCGCGGCCAGGAAAGATTCCGGGGACAGTATACGGAACTCCCCGCGGGTGGCGGTCCGCTACCGCCCACATTGGCCTGCGGCACGTGAGTCCAGTCCTGGAAGACAGGCGGAGTTCCGTATACTGTCCCCGGAATCGCCGCAAGCCGATTGTCCAGGATCTCGCGGACCACGTTCAGAGCGTCGTCCATCACGACGTCTGCTCGGCGCGATACTCGCGCAGGTACGGAAGCAGGTCGAAGTACTCGGACCTCGAAGGAGATCCTCCGGGGTGGATCGCGGCCCACGAGAAGATGGCCATCCCGAAGGCCGCGGATGGACTTTTTCAGCAGCACCTTGGACGCGTTCAGGAGACCATCGCCGGACCTCAGTCAAGCGACAAAGCGTTCCAGGGGATGATCCGTATGCCCTCGCGCTCCTGGCTTTGCCTGCCGCCATGGACCACGGTGGGGTCGACGACGGCATCGCCGGCCCATGACATCCACCGTCGCAGGCCTTTCAGCCAGTCGCCGGTGACGGTAGCACCCGCTTTGATTTCCACCGGCTGGAGTCGGTCGGCGTGCTCGACGATGAGGTCCACCTCATGGCCGGAGCGGTCGCGCCAGAAGCTGAGAAGCGAAACGTACTGGTGCCGCGGGAACAACGCGCGGCAGAGGGTGGTCTTGCCCGATTGACGGGGCCCGGTTATGCCGATCACCGGATACCCTTGGGCCAAATTCCTTACGGTGTGGGCAGCGTCGCGCGGAATCATCTGGCTGATTGTAAGTTCTACTTACAATTTGACAAGCCCCTCTACCGGATGAGGCTGCGGCGGTTGTCCCGGTAAACGGCCGAAGACCGCTCCCACTCTCCTCCGGCACCGCTTGAGGGCCGTTGCGGGGTGTCGGACGGTGAAACCCGTCCGACCTGCCGCCTGGGACTGGACCGCTATTGCCCTGCTCAGGCTACTATTTGCTCAAATGAGAAGTGAGGGATATCCGCCCGCTGGCTGGCGTGCTCAACGGTAATAGCGCAGATCTGTCCGTATTCGTCCAGGTCAAGCACGGTATTTTCGTCCAGATCCTGCGACTCAGCGACTGCCTGCGCCCTGAACTCGATATACAGTGTGTCGGTTTCCTGGAAGTATTTGATGTTCATGGCCGGAACCTCCGGTCAAAGAATGCGTTATGGACCGTTTCCCCATCAGCCAGCAGCACCACCCGCGGGTAACGGCCGTCCGCCTCCTGTATCGGTGCCCAGAGGCGAATGCGACCATCCGCTTGGCGCTGCGTGCGAACAGGCTTATCGATAACATGCTCTATCCACTCATCCCTGATCATGGCACGGTCCGGCCGTTCACGAAGCGCTCTGAAATATGCTGTCTGCTTCATACGGGAAATCCTGCGATATCTCCTCCCGCGAGGCCCCGGCCGCAAGCAGATCCAAGACATCCTTGACCCTGATCCTCAAACTTCGGATACACGGGCGACCACCGCACTGCTCCGGGTCCACAGTGATCCGGTGTAGCTCAGTCATGGTCGGTCCGTTTCAAGCTGCCGCCGGACGGTGGAAACGTACGAGACCCGGTCCGCAAGCCGATTGTCCAGGATGTCGTGGACCACGTTCAGGTCCTCGTCCATCACGACGTCTGCCCTGCCCGATACTCGCGCAGGTACGGAAGCAGATCGAAGTATTCATTCCGGGCCTGGACTTCGAACGCGATCCGCTGTCGCGGGTCGCGATCTACCAGGATCCGACCGTCCCGGAGGATGCGATGGACGAGATCCGGCGGCGCCGTCCGCATGTCCACGAGGTCGACCTCCAGCCCAAGCGCACGCTCCAGCACACCGCGCAGGCGCGACAGGGCGTCAATCGACCCGGCAGCCGTGCCGTCCAGGAGTACCGCGACATCCACGTCGCTGTCCCTGGTGGCGCGGAAGGTCGCGTAGCTGCCGAACAGGTATGCGCAGACGACAGGCGCATCGGCGGATTCGAGCGCCAGGCGGGCCTCCCTTTCGACGGTTCCGGTATCCAAATGCAGCCCCCGCGCAAAAAGGCGATCAGCTCGCGGGATATTACCAGTCTTCTGGAAGAGTTTGTCACACCGGACTAGAATAATGACTACCAGCGATGACTACTTGGTGGTATCCAACATGTTTCCGGAAGAGGTGCCAAAGACGCGTTTCAAGGCGAAAGCCCTGGAATACCTGCGCCAGGTGGAAGCCACCGGCGCCTCACTGGTGATCACGGATCACGGGCATCCCGTTGTCGAGGTCCGTCGCTACCGTGCCGACCAGCGCCTCCCTTTGGAACGGCTGCACGGCAGCGTGATCCGATACGAGTCTCCGACGGAACCGGTCGGCGATGGAGACTGGGAAGCTCTAACGTGATCGTTCTGGACACCCACGCGCTGGTGTGGTGGGCCGATGGTGGCGCCGAGCTGTCGGTGCTGGCGAAGAAGGCCATCGACGGCGAGCTCGCGGACGGTGACGGTCTCCTCCTGGTCTCGTCGATTTCCGCGTGGGAGATCGCCCTGCTCGTCCGTAAGGGGCGACTCGTGCTGTCCACGGACGTAGGCACGTGGCTCGAGAGTGTTGCTGATGTCGACGCCGTGCGATTCGTACCGGTGGACAACCAGGTCGCCGTTCAATCCACGCAGCTCCCGGACCCGTTTCACGCCGACCCGGCCGATCGGATGATCGTGGCACTGGCACGCCGCGTATCTTCCGCGCTGGTCACCGCGGATGCCAGGATCCGGGCTTACCGACACGTCCGAACCATCTGGTGACCACTGGTCTGCCCCTGAACCGCCTGTAATTGTTTGGGGTGGCTGGCCTGGGGCTGGCTGGCAAGGGTGGTGCTGGTTCTTCAGGTCGGACGTGACTCATGCAACCGCCGGGGATTTCCGGAGACTGGGCGGCTGAGAGAGTGTCAGAGGCATAATGCATCTGCGCAGCAACTCCAGCTTCTCTGCAACGATCAGCGCGTCCATGCGCGCAACCGCTCTCTGAGCATCCGTTCGCGGTACGGCAGAAAATCTTCGGCGTCAGTCATCATCTTCGACACCAGCGCATCGTAAGCGCGGCGGTCCTTGCAGACGAGCCGGCGCCCGCCCCGGATGGCGGCACGCCGCACGGCCACACCGGCCGTGCGGAGGTCGATGAGGTCCACCGGGCGGCCCGTTACCGCAGCCAGATCGCGGATAAGCTCGGCCTTTCGACGTGAACCGAGCGGCGCTAACCGCCCCAGTACGGCGATGTCGATGTCGCTGTGCGGTCCCGCCCGCCCTGCCGCGAGGGAGCCGAAGGCGATACCGACGACGATGTCCTCTTGTGAGGACAGCACATCCGAGACCTCGTCGAGCAGTGGTTTCTGCGGCATTCGAAACGACTCCTGGCTGGCCGCATTACGGGAACGGTGGTATAGCCACGGCATGTGCCTGCCTTCTGCCGTCGTCACGCTGCGTATGGTGTCTTCAGTATCCGGACTGCGTCGATTTCGAGCAAGCAACACCAGTGTACCGGCCAGCGGCCGGCCGCGCCGCGCTTCGCGATCTTCGGGGTGCGGCGTTCGCTCGGCCGGAGGGCTTCCTCAGAGCATACAGCGGACGGCGCTGCGCGCCGCCGCTGATGCTGAGCGTTATGCGGTTTGGCGGTGACAATTCCTGGCCCTTTTTGCCATACTGAATATGATATCTATACTGTTTTTGGTATGCGGCAGATATTCGAGCATCGGAGGGTGGCGAAGACCCTTGCGGCGGCGCCTATCGAGGTGCAGAAGCGGTATGAGAAATGGAAAGACATTGTCGCAATCTCAGGTCCACGGGGGTTGCGTCAGATCCGAGGTTTCAACGACGAGGCCTTATCAGGCAAATGGAAAGGGTTCCGGTCTTCGCGACTGAACATACAGTACCGCGTCATCTATCGGGTGCAGAAGGATCGGGTGCTCGTAGAAGTTGAGAAAGTAACTCCTCACGATTACGGGAGAAGTTGAAATGAGCGACTATGTTAAGGCAAAGAAGAATATTGACGTGTCTGTCGGCGAGTCAGTTCGTATCCTGCGTGAGCTTCAGGAGATGAGCCAGAACGACCTGGCCGCCGCTACTGGCATCCCTCAGTCCACCATTTCTGCCATCGAGAATGGCCGCGTGCGCCTTGGTGTCGAGCGGGCCAAGTCCCTGGCCAGGGCTTTGCGGTGTCATCCCGCTGTACTCGTATTCCCGGGCTGGGACGTTGACCAGGAATCCGCCGCCTGACCAGGGGCGATGCCGGGTGTCCCCGTAATCACCCCTACCGCACGAACCCCAGCGCCTCCAGCTTGAGCAGGATCCGCTGGCAGGCCTCGTCCACGGTGCACCGCGAGGTGTCGATCTCCAGCTCCGCCGCCTCGGGCGGCTCGTAGGGGTCGTCGATGCCGGTGAAGCCGGTGATTTCGCCCGCGCGGGCCTTGGCGTACAGGCCCTTGCGGTCGCGCTGCTCGCACACCTCGAGCGGGGTGGAGACGTAGACCTCGATCATGCCGCCGCCGGCCTCCTCGACCATCGCCCGCACTTCCCGTCGGGTCTGCCGGTAGGGGGCGATGGGCGCGCAGATGGCCACGCCGCCGTTCTTGGTGATCTCGCTGGCGACGAAGCCGATGCGGCGGATGTTGAGGTCCCGGTGCTCACGGGAGAAGCCCAGCTCGCTGGACAGGTGCCGGCGCACGATGTCGCCGTCGAGCAGGGTCACCGCGCGGCCGCCCATCTCCAGCAGCTTGACCCGCAGGGCGTTGGCCAGGGTCGATTTGCCGGCCCCGGACAGACCGGTGAAGAACACCGTGAAGCCCTGGCGGTGGCGCGGCGGATGGGTGCGACGCAGCTCCTCAACCACCCCCGGATAGGAGAACCACTCCGGGACGTCCACGCCCTCGCGCAGGCGGCGGCGGAACTCGGTGCCGGAGATCGACAGCACGGTGTCGCTCTCTTGGGTCTCGTCCACCGGAACGTACTGCCCGCGCTCCTGGACGTAGACCATCATCTGGAACGGCACCATCTCGATGCCGATCTCGTCCTGGTAGCGCCGGACCAGCTCCTGCGCCTCGTAGGGGCCGTAGAAGTCCTCGCCGTCGCTGTTCTTGCCGGGCCCGGCGTGGTCCCGGCCGACGATGAACTGGGTGCAGCCGTAGTTCCTGCGGATCAGCGCGTGCCATAGCGCCTCTCGCGGCCCGCCCATGCGCATCGCCAGCGGCAGCAGCGACAGCGCCGTGGTCTGCTCCGGATAGGCCTCGAGCAGGTGCTCGTAGCAGCGCACGCGGGTGTAGTGGTCGATGTCGCCCGGCCGTGTCATGCCCACCACCGGCTGGATCAGCAGGTTGGCCTCCACCTGGCGCGCCGCGCGCAGG
>Ga0102962_1000419_pt1 | contig 20712 bp, 10 predicted proteins | sample SalPonF2_C_D2_MG_FD_84519 | JGI IMG/M metagenome (GOLD analysis project Ga0102962, IMG submission 84519) | Salt pond soil microbial communities from South San Francisco under conditions of wetland restoration - Salt Pond MetaG SF2_C_D2_MG ...
ATGGGCGTCGATAACCCCCTGGGCACACAACTGAGGTTCATGGGCTATTCCGGACCCATTGTCGGTATTATGAAAAACTATCATTTCCATTCGGCACGGGAAAACATTGACCCCCTTGCCCTGGTCATTCCCCCTTCTCAATCCTTCAACTTCATGACGGTAAGGATTAAACCGGGCGATATACAAGCGAGCATGCAACAGCTGGAGTCGGCATGGAACAGAGTCATGCCCGGCTTTCCTTTCGACTACCGTTTCGTCGATCAGGAGTTCGATAAAATGTATCGCAGCGAGGAACGTATAAGCGGCCTGATGAAATACTTCACCCTTGTAGCCATCATTATTGCCTGTGTAGGTCTCTTTGGATTGGCCACCTTCGAGTCCGAGCAGAAAAGGCGTGAAATAGGAATCCGTAAAGTCCTCGGCGCCACGACGAGCGGCATCATCCTCCTGTTCTCGCGCGAGATCATCATCCTGCTGTTGATATCGGCCGTCATTGCAGGTCCCGTCGCCTGGTATTTCCTGGGCAAATGGCTGCAGAACTATGCTTACCGCACAAAGCTGGACCTTGCCATCTTTATAGGTGCGGGACTGGTTGCCCTGGTTATTGCCCTGGTTTCTATCAGCAGCCAGGCAATAAAAGCAGCCAATACGAATCCGGCACGGACGTTGAAATGTGAATAGGGCTATACAGGTAACCTGAACGGTACTATGGTGCCCGCAATGGCACCATTTTTTAAAAATAGATACTGAAATCTGAGGAAAATCTTATCTTCGCTTCGTCGTTTTATTGTTAATCTGTTTTTTACGTACTCAAATTTCAGTTGTGAAGCAAAACCTGGTTATTATCCCAACATATAATGAGAAGGAAAACATTGGCAAGATCATTCCTGTGGTAATGGATCTGCCGGTAAATTTCGATATCCTGATCATTGATGATAATTCGCCCGACGGGACAGCCGGCATAGTCCAGACACTACAGGCCAAGTACCCCGAGAGCTTACACCTGTTGAGCAGGGAGGGAAAACTCGGCCTGGGAACGGCGTATATCACCGGATTTAAGTGGGCGCTGGAACGAGAATACCAGTACATTTACGAGATGGATGCAGATTTTTCACACAATCCTGACGATCTGCTCCGGCTTCACCGGGCCTGTGCCTCCGAAGGTGCCGACGTAGCAGTAGGGTCGCGTTACGTATCGGGTGTTAATGTTGTCAACTGGCCGATGGGACGGGTCCTGATTTCCTATTTTGCTTCCGTATATGTCCGTATTATCACCGGGATGGAAATCCACGATTCGACTGCCGGCTTTAAATGTTATTCGCGCGAAGTACTGCAGACCATCGATCTCGACCGGATAAAATTTAAAGGATATGCTTTCCAGATCGAGATGAAATTCACCGCCTGGAAGTTCGGCTTTAATATTGTTGAAGTCCCCATCATCTTCACCGACCGGCGGGAAGGTTCTTCCAAAATGAGTGGTGGTATCGTGAACGAAGCAATCTGGGGAGTGATCAAAATGAAGCTGAACAGTTTCTTTCGTACCTATAAAAGAAAAGACCATGGCCGGATACCTGATAAAAAACGCAAGGATCATTAATGAGGGGCTTTCTTTCACAGGAAATGTCCTTATTAATAATGGACTAATCGAAAAGATCAGCCAGGATGACATTATGGTTCCCCGCGGGACTGAGATTGTCGATGCCCTCAACAAGTGGCTTTTGCCCGGTATCATCGACGACCAGGTACATTTCCGCGAGCCGGGACTCACCTATAAGGCCGATATCGCAACCGAATCGGCAGCTGCTGTAGCCGGTGGGGTAACCTCCTTTATGGAGATGCCTAATACAAGGCCTCAGACTATAACCATCGATGAGCTAAAAAAGAAGTATGACCTGGGCGCAGCCAAATCCAAAGCAAATTACGCCTTCTACCTTGGCGCCACCAACGACAATCTGAACGAAATTAAAAAAGTCGATCCGGCAAAAACGTGCGGGATAAAGATCTTCATGGGATCATCAACCGGCAACATGCTGGTCGATGACCTGAAAAGCCTTGAAGGTATTTTCGCCGAATCGCCGGTCCTGATCGCCACACATTGTGAAGATGAAACCACCATAAGGAAGAATACGCAGTTATACCGCGAAAAATTTGGTGAGAACATCCCCATGAAGATGCACCCGCTTATCCGGAGTGCCGAGGCCTGTTATAAGTCATCGTCCCTGGCCGTGGAACTGGCTGAGAAATACCAGTCCCGACTTCATATTCTTCATATTTCCACAGCCCGCGAACTGGATCTTTTCCGTAATGATATCCCTTCGGGGGAAAAGAAAATCACGTCGGAAGTCTGTGTGCATCATCTCTGGTTCAACGATACGTATTACGACAGTAAGGGTGCCTTTATTAAATGGAACCCCGCCGTTAAGACAGAAGCTGACAGAACAACCCTTTTCCAGGGGTTACTCGATAACAAGCTTGATGTAATTGCCACCGACCATGCCCCACATACCCTTGACGAGAAGAAGAATCCTTACCTGCAGGCTCCCTCCGGCGGACCCATGGTACAACACAGTCTTGTGGCCATGCTGGAATTTGCAAGAAAAGGAAAGATCAGCCCGGAACAAGTGGTTCGGAAAATGTGTCACGCACCCGCCGATATATATAAAGTAAAGAAACGGGGATATATCAGGGAAGGCTATTTTGCCGACCTGGTCATTGTCGACCCGGCTTCGGAATGGACAATCGATTCATCCAGTCTCCTCTATAAATGTGGCTGGTCACCACTTGAAGGTGAGACCATGCATCACAGGGTGACCCATACCTTTGTTAATGGTCTGCCGGCCTTTACCGACGGACACCTGAACGAAGGCATTTACGCATTGCCCCTCGAATTCGACCGGTAGTGAGTCTGCCTGTTTTTGATGCAGACTTCTTCGCTTCAGGCGGATACACCATTATCTGCCGTATGATATTTATATCATCATTTTTATAACTATAAAAATCGATTCCCTCAGCCAGGTAAAAATAACCGTACATGCTCTCCTGGTCACTAATTTGAGAAGGATTTCCGTAAGCCTCCTTTACGTCGTCAAAACGGCAGGTTAGTTTCAAACTCTTTGTAGTATACCCTCTGTAGGGAATAACCAAAGCAAGACCCTGCAGGGTATCGGAGTCTGTAATCTTTTCGGTGGAACAGGTAAACAACCCGACAACACCTTCCGTGTAATTATATACCTGATTCAGATAGACATCATACTCAGGTACGTAGTCTGAATAATACACGGTATCAGCAGAAGGATAAACCGAGTGAAATGTATTCCAGTTATCTTCAAGCAGTGTCAAACCTTTGATACCCCTTCCTTCATAAATAGTTTTTAGCACTTCCTGTACCTTAATACTGACCATGGCAGATGCCGTGTCCTTACCATCAGGCCCAGAAGCGGTAAGTATTACTTTGAAATTCCCGGGAGACGTGTATCGGTGATATATGTTTTTGTCATAAGAAGTCTTACGATCGCCGAAATCCCATTGGTAACCCGAAGCATTTACCGATTGATTTTCAAAATAAACGGAATCGTTCATATATGATACAGGATTCGATACGGTAAAATCGGCTACCACTTTAACACTATCACTTTCTTTTTTACAACCAGCTGAACATATCAACAGTATTAGCCCTAATTGAAGTAACTCCTTATTCATTGCTCTGTCGTTTTTAAAATACATTAAATTTTCTGTCTGCTTCTTTATTCGGGAGACCCGGGTATTGCAATATCATCCATATCAATCCGGGTTATTATTTAACTCTTCAAGGAGGAAAGCGCTCCCGGCCATCTGCCTTAAATTATGAAATGTACTTTTCTTGTTGGGAAGGTAGATATCGATTTCAGTCACCAGGTTTTCATCAATATCTTTATAGGCGTAAAAGTCGATGCCTTTTCCTGGGTATGTATAGCCGTTATAATTTCCTGAATTTTCGATACTTTCGGGGTTTCCGTAGGCATATTTAACGGCCCCCAGACTGCTGCCAATAGTTATGGACTTACCTGTAAAACCTGCATAAGGTGGCAGGAGGAAAAAGGCAAGCAGGGGATCGGTATCGGATAAGGTGTCTTCTCCTGAATAGAAGACGCCAATAACACCTTTCTTTGTATAGTAAACCTGGTTGATATAAACGTTATTATCGGCAAGGAAAAATGAATGGTACAAGGTATCCTGTACCGGGAATGAATCTTTTACGGTTTTCCATGTGTCATCTGCCAGGTTCAGTCCGCTGATGCCGGTTCCTTCAAATATGGTAACCAACTCTTCCGGTACCCGGACATCGACATATCGGACGGCCGTATCGGAGCCTGAAGAAGCGACAGCTTTGAGAACGACTTCGGTAATCCCCGGTGTCTGGTATTTATGCACCGGGTCCTTGTCAACAGACATACTACCGTCTCCAAAGTCCCATTCGTAATTATTCGCATTTTTCGACTGGTTAGTGAAACGAACCTCATCGTTAACCTGCGGGTCCATCGGGTTTACCTGGAAAGCAGCTTCAGGCTTTTTTTCATCTTTTTTACAACCATTCATCAGTACCAAATAAGGCAACAGGAGAAGGGTGAGTCTGAATGTTTTCATCGCGTCAGTTTAAGTTTTTATGATGTGTGTAGTCTTCCGGGCTTCGTTCTGGATCTGCCGGTTCGGCTGTAAGCATCGGTAGCTTAAAGCCTTATTGCATAATTAATACTTGAAATTACTATTATTCATGAGAATAAAAAAAGATCTTTTCATGTTTCAGTCCCTTTTTTTACATCCCTGTCCAAACCAAAACACCTGTTTCGTGTTTTTTTATTTTACATCTTTATAATATTTACCTCAAAAAACTTTCAAAATTTAAGCAAATCAAATATTCTGGTTATTTTTGACCCCATAACCCTAAAGTCAGATTAGAGTATGCTAACTGTTGAGAAGATAGGCGGCACGTCGATGTCGAAATTCGATGAAGTCCTCAAAAATATTATCATCGGGCAAAGAAAGGCTGGAGACTATTATAACCGTATTTTTGTCGTTTCCGCCTACAATAACGTGACAAACTGGCTGCTCGAACACAAGAAAACCGGTGAGCCGGGTATTTATTCGAAGTTTGAGCAGAACAGGGATTATACTACCGCTCTCGACGAATTGCTCAGGAAGCTGATCGCCCTGAACCGGAAATTTGCACAGGCAGGGTTAAGTCAGTTCGAAGCCGACGAATTTATTACAACGCGCATAAGCGAAGCCGGTAATTATCTCAAGAGCCTGGCCGATGTATTAGGTACAGGCTATGTCAACCGGCAGAACATTCTCCTGGCGGCCAGGGAAATTCTGTCGTCCATCGGTGAGGCCCATTCAGCCTTCAACTCGGTCAATATGATGCTCAACCATGGCATACATACCAGGTTTATTGACTTATGTGGTTTCAACGATGCCGAATATCTCACCATCGACGAACGGATAAGGAATGCTTTCCGGGGAATAGACTTTTCCACTACCCTGCCTGTTGCCACCGGTTACACCAAGGGAACAGAAGGTATCATGCGTGAGTTTGACCGGGGCTATTCGGAGGTGACTTTCAGCAAGATTGCCGTTGAGGTGAAAGCCGAGGAGGCGGTTATTCATAAGGAATTCCATTTGTCCAGTGCCGACCCGAATATTGTTGGCATTGAGAAATCGGTGCCGGTAGGGTTTACAAATTTCAATGTCGCCGACCAACTTGCCGATGTGGGCATGGAGGCTATTCATCCCAAGGCTTCAAAACCATTGGAACTGGCAGGTATCAATATCAGGCTCAAAAACACCTTCGAACCGGAACACCCAGGCACGCTCATCTCCAAGGATTATATTGATAAAGATCCGCGGGTGGAGATCATTACCGGTTCCGACAAGGTAGTCGCCATCGAGGTACACGATCCCCTGATGGTAGGCAGTGTCGGATTTGACCGGGGTATTATGGACATTTTTGAAAAACATAATGTGAGTTATATCCTGAAGGCCACCAATGCCAATTCCATCACGCAGGTAATCTGGGAACATGACCTGCGAGACGCTTTCGTGGATGAATTAAAATCTTTGTATCACAAGGTCAGTGTTGTCCCCTGCAGCCTGGTCTGTGCCCTGGGGACTAACGTTACCCGTCCCGGGGTGATCGCAAAAGCCACCACAGCGCTTGCAGAACGGTGCATCAATATCTCAGCCCTTTCGCAGTCGCTCAGCCAGGTCAATATACAGTTTGTGCTGCCACGCGAAAGTTACCGTGATGCGGTTATTGCGCTGAACGATGCATTATGCTACAGGAAAGGGCGTCGCCAGGGATAGAATTATCCGTTGGTAACCGGGTTGATCCGGCTCAGTAATGGCCTGCGGGCAGTAGCTTTGTCTTCTTTAGGGCCCGTAGATCAGCTTCCTGTTGTGACTGATTCCGAAGTAACCACAGCCCCGGTTCTCAATAAATCCGAACGGGTATCCATCCGGCGATCCCGATTGGAGGAAACACCTGGTAAAGGAAACGTTACCTTTCCCCTACCTGATGGTTATCTTCCTGACGCGGTGATTATACCACTCGGTAACATAGAGTTTTCCCGCAAGCGTATCGTAAAGAAGACCTACCGGCCCATTGAACCGTGCATTTTCGGCTGACCCGTCCATATACCCGGCGATACTGTCGCCGGCCAGTGTAGTTACATTTCCGGCCGGATCGATTTCCCTGATCACATTATTAAAACCATCGGCAACAAACACGTTACTGTCGTTATCGGCAGCCGTAGAAAACGGTGTGTTAAACATGGCTGAAGACCCCTGTCCGTCAGCATACCCCTGGGTACTCCCAGCCAAAGTCGACACGGTGCCCGATGAGGATATTTTTCTTACCCTGAAAGCCCCTAAGCCGGCAACATAAATGTTTCCGGCTGCGTCTTGGCACAATCCGGCCGGCAATGTGAACTGGCAAGTTTGCCTTGTTCCGTCATTTGTTCCGGCGGTTCCGGTACCTGCCCATGTTGAAACCACGCCCTGAGGGGTGATGCGGCGAATCACATTATTCAGGAAATCCGAAACCATCAGATCACCCTCATCTGTGACAACGATACCGGCCGGACCACTAAAGCGGGCTGCACTGCCCGTACCATCGGCAAAACCGGCAAGGGTATTTCCGGCAAGGGTCGTTACCATCCTGTCAGGCGTAATTTTCCTGATGGCATTATTCCCAAAATCCGCAACATACATGGTTCCTTCTGAACTAACCGCCAGGGCCACCGGCTGATTGAACCGGGCCTGATCGCCCTGCCCGTCGCTGAAACCGGCCGTTCCGTCCCCTGCAACCGTTGTTACGTTGCCTTCAGTAGAAATTTTCCTCACTGCGTGGTTCATCTGATCGGCAACATATATATTCCCCATGTTGTCTATCGCAAGTGCCCTGGGAGTATTGAACCTTGCTTCAAACAAACTCCCGTCCTGAAAACCGATAAGACCGCTACCCGCGAAAGAACCTACGTAAATCGTGGGTATATAGGAGAAGTAGGGGCCGGTGGTACTCTTTCCTCTTACATCCACCTTAATATAGCCCGATTTAAGGCCTTGCGGTATTACAGCTTCCAGGGAAGAGGAGTCGGACTTATAAACGGGGATCTTCATTGTGCCAATCCACACAACATTATCATTGACAGCAGGACTGAAGTTACTGCCATAAATATATACTGAAGACCCCGCATTCCCTCGTTCCGGATAAACGGAAGATATTACCGGGGCGTGCGGATTTTCATATACCGCTTGTTTCTCGCACCCCGAAAGGATCATAATTGATGCCAACAGAGCCGATACGAAACGTATCGGATACCCCTGGCTCCGGGTTAGAAGTCGTTTCTTTATCATCGTCCGCGTATTTATCAGACCGTTTACCGGTCCGCCTGTTTTATCAATATCTCATTTCTGCTTTATTTCCGGCTACCGACAGGTTTCCCTTTTGATCCGCAACCAAAAGGAAATAAAAATAGAGACGTCCTTTCACCACGGTTTGATCCTGGTATGAGAAACTGTCGCCGCCCACTTCTCCAATTTGTGCCGGCTGGCCGCCTGGTTCATAACGAAATATCCTGATCGTTGATGTACTGTCAGCGGATTCCGGGGGCCATGTCAGGATGATGGCACCACTACCCCTGATAAGCCTGAGGTTGAAAACGGGCTCCGGCCTGTCGGGATGTCCCGGTACTTTAACGTTGAGGGAAGAACTGAGAGGACTCTCACTTCCAGACTCATCGAGTGATGCGACAGCGTAATCATATTCGGTTCCAGGGGTAACCGTGGTATCAGAAAATGTATTGGTATTAAAAAGGATAAGGTCTTTGTCGATTCTTTCAAACGAGGTGGTTGGCGTCTTCCTGTAAACATGATAACCTGCCAGGTATTCATCTTGCGGATTCATGTCGTCCCAGACAAGCATCACATGTTCGTCGATGTAACCACCGTGAAGGTTAGAAGGAGATATGACCCCGGTAGTTTTGCCAGGTCGTGCAGCCACAACAGCAGAGAGATCACTTAACTGGTAGCCGTCGTTTACGGCGGCCACGGCATAGTGGTATACATGGTTTCCGTCCAGGCTGGATGAACTGTCAATATATGACATCAGTTCCATACTGGCCGGGATGAGTCCCGATGCCTGTCGAAGAGAATCGTTATACCCCTGGTCGCGGTATATATAATAACCTGTGACGACCGGGTTTTCATGCTTCCAGAAAATTTTTACACCACCGTCGACAGGGACGGCTGCCACCTGGGCAGGTGGTGCAGGCGGTGAAAGATTTACGGCATGTCCCCCCACCCTGGCCGAGGGATAACTCTTGTTCATTATCCCCTGCAGCACCAGGTAATAATAATAATTTTCCATGGCCCCGGGCACATGATCGATGAATACAGAGTCGGCCGGTGGCACCTCTGCTATTTTAGTGTACGCCGAATCATAGATTTCACTCCTGTAAATGCTAATACTTCTTACCAGGTCCCGGTTAATAAATTTCCAGAATAACCTAATGGCATGATCTTCACTGCCCTTAGAGACATCAAAACGGCGAATCACCGGGATGTCATTTCGTGAAAAACCGGATACGACCACTGTGGAGGAAGGTTTACCTGCATTTGCCAGCCTGTCGAGCGGCTCAATGTAATATTCATAAACAGTGCGCGGGCTTGTCGTACGGTCATTCATGACCAGGAACAGGGAATCACCCTTATTGTAAAAACCTCTTTCCACGTTTACCTTTTCAAAATCGCCGGCCATATTCTGCCTCCTGTACACCCTGAACGAATAGAGGTAGGGATTTTCGTCAACCTGCCAGTCAATATAAATTTTCCGTGTATCGGCATTCTTACTGTGATAGACCGGTACCGGCAGGTTCGTCTCCGGGGGCAGCGACACTGTATTGGTTTTTTTGGTATCACTGATTTTTCCACTGCGGTAATAGGTAATGGTATACGTATATTTCACACCAGGTTCAGCGTCCTGGTCGAGATAAGCAGTACCGGCAGCCAGCAGCATTACCGGGTAATTTACAGGCGGGAGGGTATCAATCACCGTATTGACCTGCATAAAATCCCACATTTTCCGGATATCGCTGTCAGAATAATGTCCCAGGTCGCTGAACAGGGCTTCGTAAGTCTGAATTCGATCTGTCAGATCATCAAGGTTCTTTGGCATCTCAATGGTGGCAATAAGATCCTGTCTATTCTTATTTCCTGTTGACCGCGCGACCTGGATGTAGCCGTTGGAGGGAAACCGGTTACTGAGAAAAATAAAGATCCCGTGGGGTGAACCTGCTGCCAAAGGGTATTCCTGTGAAAACAGGCTGGAAGCCGGTATCAGGAATAACGCGATTAAAGCCAGTCTTTTCATCATCTTATGCATAGTATTACTTTTTTAAAAACCGGAAGAAAGGCTGTTCTGACCACTGCAATTACCAAAACCGAATGACAAGTCGGTATGCCCCTGAGAGTCGAACAACATATTCACTTTAATAGATTCCGAAAGCGTTTTCCCTATACATCCCTTACATCCAGCCACCAGTGTAGGGAAGCACTGTTCGATTCTTGCCGCCAGGCTGAAACTACCGCATCCGCCAATGGTGAATGCACCGGTCCCTGAATTGTAAGTGCCTGATGCTCCAAGTTCGGCCCGCGCATCGGCACTGAGATTGGTGCAGGTAATGGAGCTGGCCACGAAATAGGCATGGGCGAAGGCCATGGCGGCGATACCATACTCGTTGCCCGAATTGTCAAAACCCATCCAGAACCTGGCGTCGAGACCCGCATCCACACCCAACCGGGCACTAAGAATCCATAAATCGATACTGATATCCGGAATATCGATGATCGGTAAGCTTTTCCTGCCGGTGATGAACATCCCTGAGATATGATTCCTGAAAGCAACAGGTATCTCTTTATTATAGGCGAACTGCATAATCTTGTTTGTGACATCGGGTGGCATGACGCTGTAATCACCAATCATAAACCCAGCCTGAAAATCACCCAGACCGGGAGCTTCAATTTGTCCACCAGCAAGGAAGTACCAGCCACTGCCGTCGACAAGCATATTTGCCACACCATGGAGGGTAAGGCCTGAGAAACTCTTGTCGATGTTCATATCTCCAATCATCCTGGCATTTTTATAATCGAAGGTAATATTCAGGTTCCCGAAGCCTGTATCGATGTTTTTTACTTTCACATCCTGGTTGTCGGCCACTATGTCGCCATAAATGGTGAACGTTTTCTTCCTGTCACCTTCCATACCCTTCACACCATTCATGGTGCCGGTGAAGGTAAACAGGTCCCAGTCGTTCCTGGTATTATCCACCTGCATTTTCCCGGTTATGTCTGACAACGTGGTGGTACCATTAGTGCCAATGGGCAGAACCTGGTTATAGGGATCCACTTCGAGCCAGATCGATGTTTTATCCCGGTGCAGGTTACCTTTCAATTTAATTCCTTCCTCATCCATGATCTCACCAGGAGCAGAAAAGATGCCGTTATTAAATACCTGGTCACCGAATTTCTGGCTTGAATAGAACCTTACTTTACCGGGGCCTTCGAAATCCACGTTCAACGGATATAGTGCAAACTTCATCCCGGAACTTTCTTTTGAGAACCGTATCGTACCATTTTGTTTTTTGATCCTCGGGATACCCAGGTCCATAGCACCGTCGAGGAGAAAATAGCCATCGTAGGGATAAATTGCAATCGGCGACACATGCAGGGTATTATAAAATTCAAGGTTTTGTACGCCCTGTGTAAATGTTAGAGATTGTTCACCGTTGCTTAACACTGAGAAAGTGTTGAATGTCAGTTCAGTTCCCTGCTTAAGTCCCGGCAGTCCTTCCAGTGTAACTGCAGGCTGCCCGTTCATGCCAACCACGGCCAGGCGCCAGTGTCCTTTATGATCCTTGCCAATTGACGGGAAAAAGCCAAATGAGGTGTTGTCCGTCTTCAACGTCAGTGGAGCTACACCGCCCAACGTCATCTGCTTCAGCTCAATCTGCCAGATTTTAAATGTAGTCGGTGTGAGCTCAATATTTTTCACCGGGAGATTGACAACGCCCGTTTTAAGGGTGCCTGATGCAATTTCAAAACCTTTTGATTGTTGGGAAAGAGACCAGTTCTGTGATTCCACCGTCCAGTTTTCAAGCTTGAAACTCAGTTTGGATGTCCCGTTCAGGGGTTCGAAACCGGCGTTGGTCAGCTTCAGATTACCGACATCAATGGTGATCACGGATGGATTAATGTTCTGAATTTCCTTTGTAGAAAGTTTCAGTGACAGGCTGAGGGTATCGTTGCGTACAAAAGACGCGCTTTTCAGAGCAGTACCGTCAAACCCCTTCAGGGTCACCGCCAGGTCACCACCATTTTTATTATTCAGCCTATAGGTCTTTGCCTTATGTTCATCAGGCGGCGGTCTGAAAACCACCACACTGTTGCCGCTTCCTCCCTGTTCGGTAATCCAGGCGCCCTGGTTACCAAAAGAGAACAGGCTTGAATTGAACTGGAACGAATTTTCAAGTTCCACCTTACCCCTTATCATACCTTTACCACCACTCTCTTCTTCAACTTTGATCAGCGAGCCTGTCACCGGATTCTGAACAGCCATAAATGCATTGTTCAGAACCACCTTGAGCTTGTCTTTATCGATATTAAAGGAACTTTCGTCAGGCTTGAATATCTTACCTCCCTGGGGTTTGACAAGTTTGACGCCAGAGAATTTAAGTTCCGGTACCGACCCGCTTTGGAACGCGAAGTTGGCATTGGACAATTTGCCCGGTTCGAGCAGTGATCCCGACACTTCAGCTGTATTGCCCTGTTTATTAACGGAAGAAATTACCACGGGGAAGCCGAATAATTCGGTAGGTATGCCTGTTTCAATGGTCAGGTGCAAATCGACAGGTGAAGAAGCCGGCAGTTTAATATTGTTTTTTGCATCGCCAATAATGGCACTTTCGGGATCATACTTATCGGCCTTAACGCCACAAACTGTTATTTCGCCCGGTATTTTACGCAACAGGTAGTTCCCTTTGGTATCGGTAAACGTGAAAATATCTTCATTCCCATCGAGATAAACCCTGGCCGAATCGGCCGGTTTATTGTCATCTCCGATTGTAACGGTTCCGCTTAATTTATATCCCGGATATAATTTAAGGTCCCCGATAAATTCAACCTTTGTGCCGGAGATATTATCAAAATTATAATCTGTTACAGGATAATCGGTATTGTCAGCCGGTGTAACTTCCAGGGTAAATTCATCTCCTGAATGTACAAAATTCAGTGTCACATATCCCTTGGCATTGGTATATCCGGTTACATCTTCAAGAATATTTTTTACTTTGACCTTCACCCCCTTCAAGGGTTTGGGAGGCATTTGCAATTTACCCGGGGGAAAAGCATAGCCTTCCACCCTGAAACGAACACGGTGCATGACCTTTTTGACGACATATTTTTGTATCTGACCCGGCTGGCTATCATTAACTTTCGCAATCCTCATGTTTGTGTCGAGCGGAGCATAAGTTGATATGTCATCAGGGATAATGGTCAGTTTTGAATTGTCGGACGAGGGAGCATAAAATGCAAACATCTGTGAATGAATCGGGACCTGGTCCAAACCGGGTATCTTTTTCGCTGCCATTATGAGGCTTGTGATTAAATTCCGTTCACCGGTGTTCACGGCGGGGTAACCCTCAATTTTAACGCTTGCTTTCACTGGTTTACCCTGCTCGTCAACGACATATCCAACAGCGATACCATCGGGATATAGGTTCACATTAGCTTCTACCTGGTCACCGTATTTCAGTTTATTCAGATCCTTCTGCCAGATCCCGAACCCTTTGGGTTTTGCCAGCATCCAACGATGAGGTCCGACAACTACGCCCTTATATGTTGCCGGCTCGCCAAGTTTCCAACCGGAAAGATCAATTTCAAGGGGAAGATTTTCAAAGCTGTAATCCCCGTTTGAGTCTGAATAAGTGCTTTTTATTGAGAGCGTGGACGTAATATGTTCGGAAAATGGGACCCTGCTTAACGAGTCATACTGGCTGAAGAGATAAACCTTTACTCCCGTTTTGGTTGTATCGGTCATCGTATTGTTGAGATTTACAAGGTCCTTCATCCCGGTGACTATGGTTTTGCCAAATACCCTTGGCAATTCCGGATACATTTCCATATCAACCTGGTATGTCTTTACGTTGAACTCGGAATTAAAGGTAATGCCGAGGCCGTATTCTTCATATTGAGGGCCGGTATTTATATATCCGTTTCCACTGTTGCCGGAAGACACCAGCTCCTTAGCCTGGCTATTGAAAGGAAAATTCTTTTTATCATTAAGGTAAATAGGATTGTAGCGTTTCTCGAGATCTTTGTAATTAATGTTACCCGATGTTTCTGATGTTTTACATGAAATGTAATACCTGTCGGAGTTATTGTCCGGGTCATGCATCACCAGGTTTGTAAACGTGGCCTGTCCTCTCCCATTTGAATTCGTTGCTTCAATCAGCTTTTTATGTCCTGCGACAACCGGTATCCTGCTCTTGACCGTTCCTTCATTATAAGGTACACCGGGAACATAACCCTCCCTGAGAATTTCAGTTTCAACGTCATTAAGAGCTGTGCCTGCCCCGACTTTCTGATCGTAGAAAGTCGATGTTGTCGATGTCACATTTACAATAAGGTTATAACTTTTAACCCACGATACCAGTGTACTCAGATCAGTACTCTGCCATGGTTTTAGAGAAATATTCACATCGGGGCTGCAATAGTATTTATTATCGACAATCAGCCTGATTGTTTTATAAATCTGTCCGTTTGCCATGTCGCCAAATTCCCCGGACCGATAAACAGTAAGGTTTTTCATTTTCCCCATTGTTGTATCGGAATGAACAAATGTAAAACTGAAATGTCCGTCCGGGGCAGTAGATGTTGTTGCCAGCACCATGCCGTCATCCGGAAACCGGTTTCCATAATCAGCATTGGAGGTCAGGGGAAAATCGCCACGACCAATGACGTGATCTGATACGTCCTCACTGTTGATCGATCCTGAGTGCATCACGTAATGAACAACCAGGCTTACCCTTACTCCTCCCAACGGTTTAGAACCGGAGGGATCAATATAACCCAGAGAGGATGAAAATTGGTTCAGTTGTGCCTCTGACGCCGTTGTGCTGACAACACCAAAGTTAGAGCTGCTTTGCGAAATTCCCTGTCCACCGGATTCAGGTTCATTTTGCGACTCCGTCTGGTTTTGGTCAGGTGCCGTCGATGACATATTGAACATGCTGAAATCCAAATTGAAACTTTTAAATTTATAATTGAGCTGACCGGTCACCATGCAATAAGGAAGGATTTCAGGATTTGGGGTTATTTCCGAAACGGATGGCCCCCCGGTTGATATCTGTGTGGTGTTTTGAGCCGTGGCTGCACCATATTCAAAATAGCAGGGTGCGCTTCTGCCATTGTTTTTAAAACGCAATTTTGAAGCATCGAAATCAAAAGGATTGGAAATATTGAGTGCCTGCGTTCCTGCAACGACTTCAAAGGCATATTTTTTCCCTGGTTCGAGAACCGGTTGTGCCGGTCCGTAGAGAAACGAAGTGTTCATAACCGTCGTTTCGAAAAATGCCGGTGTAGTGGCGGTAAGCAGGGCATCTCCCGGGGGGACATTTGGGTCATCCATCTGAACAATTCTCAAGGTGTATGGTGTTCCCGGAGGTGCCCCCGGTGAGGGTGTCCAGCTGAAAATCACGGGTTGTGAGGCGGCCTGCCTGAACACCAGTCCACAGTCGGGAGCAATAATGACAGGTGGTTCAAGGAGCCTCAGCGAAAAGGGTGCGCTGCAACCAACGGGGTCGTTACCTGAAACAAGCAGCCCGTTTTCGTCATAGGTCCTGAAGCAGAGACGATAAGTCCCTTCAGGGAGTCCCCTGCCGGTAACTTCCTGCCTGGTAATGCCACTGAATACAAGGTTGTCGGGGTTAAACAGGTCCCACAAATCCTGCGAGGTCAACATCACCGGTACACCAGGTTCCAGTTCTGTCATTTGTGGCGGACGGTAACCAGGCGATGTGGCGATGGAGATCCCGTTATCACCTTTTAATTGCATCCTGAGTATAACCCGGGAAAAATTGGCAGACGACAATGTTACCATGGTCTTATCATAGTACTGCAGGAAATCAGCATCGTATGGCGGCCGCACTACCGTGCTGATATTAATGCCGGCCTGTGCTATGCTGAAATCAGCGCACCCGGCCGGAGCGGCCGGAGAAAGGGGCGCCGGTCCCGCAGTGCCATAAGGATTCCAAAGCTGGAAACAAAGCTGGTAGTGTCCAGGCGGGAGACCATAATTATATATCGTGTTGGGATCACTGTTTGAGAAGCTCAGATTTTGTTGCTGGAAAAGGATATCGAGGTTATGATCCGGACCCGGTACAACAAATGGCACCCCGCTCTCGATGTAAAACTGATCGATCTGATTACCATTGCTCTGGATCACAATGCCGTTATCGCCCCTGATCATCATGGTAAGATACACCCCTTCCATGCTGGTGTTTGACAAAACGGTCACCCGCATTTTGTCTTTAAGCTGATCGAAAGGGACATTATATGGCGGGCCCATCATGACCGTATTTACACTGGCCACTATCGCCCGCTGGGCATGTGCTGCAGAAACAGGAATCAACGTCAAAAGTAATAAGACAATGATTCTGCTGGTTTGCTTAAAATGAGTATACATAACCAATGTCTCCTTTTCGTTCGGTAAAGGGGTTAAAGTTTGATGTCTTAGCCTTTGCCTGGTTTATATAGATCCTGACATAAAAACGATGATGTTTTGAGGGTTTCAGCGTTCCGCTGAACGAGATTCGATTGATCCCGGAAATCCTGTCATTCGTACCATTACTGAATGTGAGGGCATTCCTGAAATAATGATCGGCCATCATGAGAGAAAGTTTTTTCTTGAGAAGACTCTTGGTGACCGAGAAGGACGGCCCTGATATCCTGTTTTCGGAAGTCTGCAGGTTAAAAAGTGTGTAGTTATAGCCCAGGCTCAAGGCCAGTCCGGCATCCATAACGGATATCATGTAATTGGCCATGAGCGTCGACGAATTATACGAGTTCATATCGGCCGTGTTCTCATTCTTATCCTTCAGCCTTTGAAAATTGTATGTAAGCATCACCAGATGGGAAAAAGATGTCCCCGTGAAATTCAGATTCTGATTCACAGCCAGGTTTTGGGTAGTCTGGGATATCTCGTACAATGAATCAACCGGGGTTGAACCGCGCGACTGTCCCATGTCGTAATTCGACCAGGTAATGTTGGCATTATAAACCTGTGACGGAGATGCGGTAAAGCTAAGTGAACCAATGGTACGGTGGGTTGTCGAGGGCAGATCGTTTTGAAGGTTGTCGCGCTGAAATCCAATACTTCCGGAGACATTGTATTTCTGCTTTCCGAAATGCAGGGCCGGTTCAAACGTAATGTTCCTGATATCGTTCTGGAAAAAATAAGCGCCCATGGACCGGTAGCCGGGATCGATCTGTTTAAACCGGATATTGACAGACAGTTGTTGCCCGGAATAGCCGAATGTTGTTTCCAGTGCGTTCGATGTATAAGTCGTGGCATTCCCTGTATAGATACCTGAAAAAATATCAACCAGGCCATGTGAAGCGCTGTCGGGAACGCCTGAATTTATATCATTGGTATATAATGACTGCGAGAGCTGAAGGTCAAAATTGAAGTGTGACCATATCTGTTGATGTGTAAGAAACGTCAAAATCACGTTTTCTGCCGGAAGCAGGTCCGACCTGAGTGAATCAGATCTAAGCGATCCGGGATCATCCCAACCCTTCATGAAAATTAGGGCCGCATTATTTTTTTCAGTCCCGTAGCCAAATTTTGCTGCCAGCGCTTTTCGCTCATAGGCAGGTGTAGAGACGAATGACTGGTTGAGATCGTAGGTGAGGGCATCGGGCTCAATTGCTTTTAGCAAACGGCCGTATAGAAAACCAAACTGAAACCGGCCCGGGGTAAGTTCGGCACCGGCACCAAATATAGTGTGCCCGGCCATGCTATAGGGCGACCAGTTTATATTCCGGTAACCAAGGTGAAGTTTCACCCATTTATAATAAGGACTTACCCCGAATTTATTGAAAGGTTGCCGGAAATCGCGTTGTTCTTTGCTCATCACGAATGAGAAGGGGAACCGGATACCATAAACGGATACGGTTGGTGACCCTGTCAGCATCCATACGAAAGGTTTACGGCTGGCCGGACGACCCGATACATCATAAAACATCATCGATCCGCCAAGGGTACCGCTTATGGAAAAAGGTTTTTCTTCTTTCAGACCGGCAATATTTTGCCCCTGCAATGATCCCTCTGGTCGAAGGACCGCAAGAAAAAGGACAACTGGTAATATTTGCATGCGGACAGACATGATCCGCCGGTTTATGTAGCTTTGAGATCTGTTTATCGGAAAAAGTGATGTCAGCAGTCTTTTCCGAAAATAACATCCCCGGGGGGATACAGAGATAAAAAGTAGTCCGCGCCTGTAAGATCCGAAAAACCATAACAGGCTTTAACCTTGTAAAACCCATAGATTAGTTGCCCCGGAAAGGAAATCTCCGGAAGGTTTAATCTCTTTGACTCGATTTTCAGATGAGCCGGATTTCAGGGGTTGCCTTTTTAAAGACCGGCTGAAAAGGGAATTCCGGGAGAAAGAGCCAGGATAAGCCGTGGAAATCTTTAACAAATGCATAGATTACGAAATTGAAAATAAGTGCAACAAGTATTCATTCCGTCAATCACAGACTTCACCTGAAACGTTTTAAAATTATTGGATTATACCGCATTTGATGTGCAGTTTATATTGCCATTCGATATGAAGGACACGCATATAAACAATACAAGATTTATTTAGTTCAAGTTACACCTTTCCGCGAAAATGTCAATACCATTGATGGAAAAATGGATAAAATGATCCGTTTTCCTTACCAGATGCGGCTTACAAATGCCTCGATCTCAGGTTTCATGTCTTGTTCCAAAACCTGAAAATGAGTCTTACCTTTGTAAATTACCAGTTTACAATAATCCTTGTGTGCTTCCAGTTTTTTCTGAAAATCGATATGCGTATGATAATCCAGGAATTCATCGCTTGTTCCCTGGAAAATAAGGAAAGGAGGAGCCCCGGCTTTAACATGATGCGTTGGTGACAGGTTCTCCGGATCATCGGTTCCGCGCAAACAATAGCCAAACCAGGCATCCACTGTCGGATCGACACACCCCGACCAAAGAATCACGGCATCGGGCACAGTGCTTATGGTTGTATCTTCATTCTGTTGTTCATAACCGGGAATAAGTGCTGAAGCAGCCACGAGATGTCCGCCCGCTGAAACCCCTCCGGCAATTACATGATGGGCATCTATATTAAAAAAGCCTGCCCTGGACCTTACCCAACGGATAGCTGATTTCACGTCACGCAAGCCGTCGACCGGCGTAGCATCCTGCCGTGCTTTTAACCTGTATTCAACAGAGATAGCCACAAAGCCGAGCTGGTTGAAAAGATCTGCCAGTGCAGCATTTTCACCCGGATGACCATTGTACCATCCTCCTTCGTGCACCAGGACAATTACGGGCATGTTGCCCCCTTTCCTCTCCGGGTAAGTAACATACGCATTCAATGAATCCTCACCGATGACCTTATACGTCATTTTTTCAGCCGGGCGATAGACATCAGCCATCTGTTGATAAGCCTGCTCAACATTTCTTAGACAGGTCGTATCAGTGCATTCTTCTTTAAATTTACGAAACATACCGCCGATATTATCAATGCCGAAGGTATTGATCTGTAACAGCATTATTCTGCTAAGGGCATATTGACGGACAGCACCGGCAAGTCTTTTGTCGGCGACATAAAATTGTGTATTAATAAAAATATTATCCGTAAAATCTGGCGCATCACCGGCTTCAATCATGTATTTTGCCGTCAGATCGAGGTAACGTTCCAGGAATTTCCGGTACTCTTCATTTTTAAGTAGTTCTTTGTCATTAAAAACAGCCCCCCTGGCGAGCCGTTTATAATCGGGTTTCCGGGTAAAACCTTCATAAGGAATCCTGAGACTGTGGTTCAGGTTATAACCATACATGACAGAATGGTAAAAATACGCTTTTGACACTTTATCGACAGCATTACTGTGTTGTTTTAACGAATCAACGAACTGTGTGAAATCAGTAAAAGGCATCTTGTACGCATCCCTGGCTGCGATAAGTGAATCGGCCCCCTGAAGGGTCAAATCACCGGTTTGCTTTTTCATTTGAGACTGGCAGCCTGCCATAAGAAGAGACAGCAGAACAACAACCAGGACATATCTTTTCATGGTGCATATAGTTTATCGGGCAATACTGCCAAAAGAACGTAAAACTATTCAATTCTAAAGTACCATCAAACTCCGGCAGTGATAAAATTGTTGTCCGTCCTGAAAAGTATGAACCATCCCAGATTGTATAATTTTTACACACTATATGTGTAATATTGACACATACCACAGGCCTTGATGTGCGCAAAGCCCGCGATTCAACAGGAGGAACAATGAATTTTCGAAAGCCTGAAGCTATACCGGTATCAAAATCCCGGGAGAAGCCGGGCTCTTTGTGAATAATGATTAATTTTGAGTCCTCTTTACAAAAGTCAAAAGCTAAAATACAGGTATATTTCACCGGCATGCCTAAACACTGACATTTAAGCGAGCTGGTGGATAAAACATCAAATTCGGAAAAGATGAAAGAATTCACCCAAGACGAACTTATCTCGTTATCCAGGTTCAAAGTGACCTCTGCCGACACAGATATGGTGGCCCGTCTGAGGCTCGGCAGTCTGGTTAACTTCCTTATCCAGTCGGCCATAAACTCTGCCGACAATCTGGGTTTCGGTTTTGGAGGCATCCGTCAGCAACAGCTTTTCTGGGTTCTCAGCAGGATGACGGTGGAAATCAGCAAGCCGCTGAAATGGTATGAAGATGTTGAGGTTGAAACCTGGCCAAAGAATATTGAACGCATCATTTACCTCAGGGATTTTATTGTGCGGGACGGGAACCGGGATGAGGTGGCAAGGGCTACTTCAGGTTGGCTGGCCGTAGACATGAACACCAAACGACCGAAAAAAATAGATGGTCTTC
>Ga0102962_1000423_pt1 | contig 20542 bp, 20 predicted proteins | sample SalPonF2_C_D2_MG_FD_84519 | JGI IMG/M metagenome (GOLD analysis project Ga0102962, IMG submission 84519) | Salt pond soil microbial communities from South San Francisco under conditions of wetland restoration - Salt Pond MetaG SF2_C_D2_MG ...
CCCACCGTTTGCGGCGTGCGCCCGCTGGCGACCATCTCCTCCATGGGCTGGAGCAGACGGCGCACCTCGCGCTTCTTGCGCTCCTTGGCCAGTTGCTCCTGGCGGCGCTTGCGGAACGCCTCCAGGTCGATGCCGCCCTCGATGTGGCGAATGAGGCCGTCGGCGAACTCGCTGGTGCCCACCTCGGTGGCGTCGTCCATGTTGCGCGCGAAATCGTAGGTGACCAGCCGATCCTTGAGCTGCTCAGGGAAGGCGAGCGTGATGAGATCGGCCGCCTCCTGCCAGCCCAGGTACTCCAGCATCATCACGCCGGAGAACAGCAGCGAGCTGGGGTTGACCTTGTTCTGGTTGGCATACTTGGGCGCCGTGCCGTGCGTCGCCTCGAACACGGCGATGTTGTCCGACATATTGGCGCCGGGCGCGATGCCCATACCGCCGACCTCCGCCGCGATGGCGTCGGAGAGGTAGTCGCCATTGAGGTTCATGGTCGCGACCACGTCAAACTCGTCCGGGCGCAGCAGCATGAGCTGGAACATAATGTCGGCGATGCGGTCCTTGATGACGATCTTGCCTTCCGGCTGCTGTCCGCCGTAATCGCTGTATAGCTCCTCCTCGGTGATGATGAGGTCGCCGAACTCCTCGCGCGCCACCTCGTAGCCCCAGTTGCGGAAGGCGCCCTCGGTGAACTTCATGATGTTGCCCTTGTGCACCAGGGTCACGCTCTCGCGCCCGTTGTCCACCGCGTACTCGATCGCCTTGCGCACCAGGCGCTTGGTGGCATAAGGGCTGATCGGCTTGACGCCCAGCCCGGAGTGGTCGAAGAACTGGACGTCGAACTCCTTGCGCAGAAACGCCGCCAGCTTCTCGGCGTCGTCCGAGCCGGACTGGAATTCGATGCCCGAGTACACATCCTCCGTGTTCTCGCGGAAGATCACCACATCCACCTTCTCGGGATGCTTGAGCGGCGTCGGCACGCCCGCGAAGTGGCGCACCGGGCGCACGCAGGCGTAGAGATCCAGCGCTTGGCGCAGGGAAACGTTGAGTGAGCGGAAGCCGCCGCCGACCGGGGTGGTCAGCGGCCCCTTAATAGCGACCGTGAGCTCTTTAATCGCCTCCAGGGTCTCGGCCGGGAAGTAGTCTCCGTCGTAGAGGCGCGACGCCTCCTCGCCGAGGAACAGCCGCGCCCAGTGGATCTTGCGCTTGCCCCCATAGGCCTTCTCCACGGCGGCGTCCCACACCCGCAGCGAGGCTTTCATGATGTCCGAGCCGATACCATCGCCTTCGATGTAGCCCAGGATGGGGTTGTCGGGCACCACCAGCCTGTCGTTCTCAACCCGGATCCGCTCGCCGCTGTCGGGCATTTGTACGTGCTTGTACGCCATGGTGTGAAGGGCCTCCTGTCGGGTGATGGGGTGCCGCGCGCCAGCGCGCTGCGGCCGGCGGGGCGATGTCGATCCGGGCATTTTAGCACCCGTCTTGCGCGGGCTTCATGACGCGGCTCAATCAGTTTCGCCGCAGACGGCGAAGCTGGCGCCGCTGGCGCTTGTCGGGCCGGCCGACGGGCGTCGGGGGAGCGGCGGCGTTAGCCGCGCGCCGCGCCTGCGCGCGGCGCTCGCGCTCGGCTCGGCTGTCCGCGGTCTCCTCATAAAGGGTCTGCGCCACCGGGGCGGGGCCGCGCGTGGTCGACAGCGCCTGCACCACCACTTCGAAACGCAGCGCCCCTTTGGTGATGGCGACAACTTCGCCCACGCGCACTTGACGGCTGGGTTTGGCGCGCACGCCGGCGACCTGCACATGACCCCCTTTGACGGCCTCGGTCGCGAGCGCGCGGGTTTTGAAAAAGCGTGCGGCCCACAGCCACTTATCCAGGCGTACGTTGGCTTCAGTTACAGTTTCGCTCATGGTGCCTCGAACATCGCCCAGCCGCCGGTCGGTCAGTGCCGCGCCAGCCCGTCCCGGAATACCTGAAAGCTGCCTGCAGGCATGGGCGTCCACTGCTCGTTGTCGGTCAGCGCGCGCGTGGCGATCACGGTGACCACGTCATCCGGTGTGGTCACGCGCGAAAAATCCACCTGCATATCCGCATCCGCCAGGTGCGCAGGACCGAACGGCGCGCGCCGCGTGATCCATGTCAGATGATTGCTGCAATACGCATACAGCGCTTTGGAGTCGCTGATCAGGCAGTTGAACACGCCGTACTGTCCCAACACGGCGCACGACGACTCCAGCAGGCGCCGCAGGCCGGCGCCGCGCCGGGGCGGCGCGGGATAGCGGCGGCGCACTTGGTCGAGCAGCCAGCAGAAGGCGTGTTCGCTGTCCGTCGTGCCCACAGGCCGGTAAAAGTCGAGCGGCAGCCGCTTGACGCCGCTCAATTGGCCGTTGTGCACCATCACCCAGTTGCGCCCCCAAAGCTCGCGCGTGAACGGGTGGGTGTTCTCCAGGCACACGCGCCCGCGGTTGGCCTGGCGCACGTGACTCAGCACAGTACAGCTTTTGATCGGGTAGCGCTGCACGAACCGCGCCACCTCGGAGTCGGCGCCCGGCGCAGGGTCGCGGAACACGCGCAGCCCCTTGCCTTCATAAAAGGCGATGCCCCAGCCGTCGCGGTGCGGCCCGGTGCGCCCGCCGCGCTGGATGAGCCCGGTCAGGCTGAACACGATGTCCGTGGGCACATTGGCGCTCATGCCCAGCAGCTCGCACATGGTTCGCTATGCCTGCGGCGCGCGCGCAATCAGCTCGGCGCGCCCGTTATAAACAAAAGCCCAGAGCCGTCTCGCCGACTCCGGGCCCGCGGGATGGCGCCGCGCCAGCTTAGCCGCCGGTCCGGGCCGCCGCCTCATCGGCCAACTGTTTGAGCTCGCCGGACTGCATGAGCTCCAGGATGATATCGGAGCCACCGACCAACTCGCCGCCGATGTAGAGCTGCGGGATGGTGGGCCAGTTGGAGTATTCCTTGATGCCCTGGCGGTAGACCTCTTCGTCGTCGAAGACGTTAATGGTGTTGAACTCGACGCCGCTGGCGCGCAGCGCCTGCACGGCCCGCGCCGAGAACCCGCACTGGGGAAAATCGGGCGTTCCCTTCATGAACAGCAGCACCGGGCTGCTCTCCACGGCTTGCTTGATCGCCTCGTGTACCTCGGGGTTCATGCGACATACCTCCGAAACCTGTGGCCGGCACAGCGCCGACCGTGATCGATTTTTACGTGATTATACACCACCATCCGGGCGCTCATCAGGCGCTCGGATACCCTGCGCACGAGTTGCACCGAAACGACTTCTGGCCTATGGTTACAGGGACTTGCGAGCCATATGCCGGCGCGTGGCCGCGCCGCATTCGCATTCACTCCGAATCCGAAATCCCCTGATCACAGGAGACGATATCATGGCTTTTACGCTTCCGGAGCTCCCCTATTCCCGTGACGCCCTCGAGCCCCACATGTCCAAGGAAACGCTGGACTATCACTACGGCAAGCACCACAAAGCCTATGTCGACAAAGCCAACGGCATGATCGAGGGCAGCGGCTTCGAAAAAGCGCCGCTTGAGCAGGTCGTCAAAGAAGCCTCGGGCGGGCTGTTCAATCAGACGGCACAAATCTGGAATCACACCTTCTTCTGGCACTCGCTCAGCCCCAACGGCGGCGGCAACCCGGGCGCCGAGCTCACCAAGGAGCTGGAAAACAACTTCGGCTCCGTCGACGACTTCAAGCAGAAGTTCACGCAGGCTGCCACCGCGATCTTCGGATCCGGCTGGGCATGGCTGGTGAAAAAGCCCGGCGGCGGTCTGGAGGTGGTCACCACGCAGAACGCCGGCAACCCCATGACCTCGAACCAGGCGCCGTTGCTAACCTGCGACATGTGGGAGCACGCCTTCTACATCGACTACCGCAACGTCAAGCCCGACTACCTCAAGGCGTTCTGGAACCTGGTGAACTGGGCCCACGTCGAGGAGAGCCTCTCCAAAGCGTAACGCCCGCCGCCAACCGGCACGCGCAGGGGCCGTTCTTCGCGGACGGCCCCTGCGTCGTTTGAACGCCTTATCTGACCGCAGCCCGACAGCCCATGAGCAAGCGCGACTTCCTCACCCTGCTGGATCTCTCCCCGCAAGAGCTGGATGGCCTGCTGGAGCGCGCCGTCGAGCTCAAGGCGATGCTCGCGCGCGGCGAGAGCCACGTGCCGCTGGCCCAACGCACGCTGGCCATGATTTTCGAGAAGCACTCGACGCGCACACGGGTGTCGTTCGAGGTCGCGATGACCCAGTTCGGCGGCTCGGCGCTATTTCTATCGCCGCGCGACAGCCAGCTGGGGCGCGGCGAGCCGGTCGAGGACTCGGCACGTGTGCTGTCGCGCATGGTCGACGCGATCATGGTGCGCAACGACTCCCACGAAGTACTGCAACGCTTTGCGCTCAACGCCGAGGTGCCGGTCATCAACGGCCTGACCGATGTGTACCATCCATGCCAGGTGCTGGCCGACATGCTCACCTACCGCGAGCACCGTGGACCGGTTCGCGGGCGCACGGTCGCCTGGATCGGCGACGGCAACAACATGTGCCAGTCCTACATCAACGGCGCGATGCAGTTCGGCTACCAGCTCAAGATCGCGGTGCCGGAGGGCTACGAGCCGTATTCCGAGATCACCACCCGCGCCGCGCACTGCGTGAGGCTGGGCCACGATCCGCAGGAGGCAGCGCGCGACGCCGACCTGATCGTCACCGATGTGTGGGCCAGCATGGGCCAGGAAGAAGAACAGACAAGGCGCCGCGATGCTTTCCGCGGTTTCCAGGTGAACGCCGCGCTGATGCGCCGGGCCCGCCCGGACGCGCTGTTCATGCACTGCCTGCCGGCGCACCGTGGAGAGGAGGTGACCTCGGAGGTCATCGACGGACCTCAGAGCGTGGTCTGGGACGAGGCCGGCAACCGGCTGCATGCGCAAAAAGCCCTGCTCGAGTTCCTGCTCTCGCCGGCGACGGCCGCCCCGCGGTCAAACACAGAAAGCTAACCCGACGCCGGTTTGGCACGCGCCGCGAAAGACCGCCCGGCGGCTACGGGCCGCTCCCGTACAGGGCGCGGAAAATACTCTCCAGGCCGTGATCGCGCAGCTCGCGGCCCTTCTCGAACGCATCCGTGACGGTATCGATGAGATCCTGCTCCTGTTGCTTGTAAGGATTTTCGTCATCAACCGGGTGACGGTTGTCTTCCACCTCGCGCGCCAGCGTATCGACGCCCGACATCCACGGTATGACGCGCTCGGATGCGGTGGCGACCTTGAGCCGCATGGGATGCATCCAGCGCATCCAGGTGGCCAGCCACGGATTGGCCACGGCGCGCACCCAGGGGCTCATGAAAGTCTGATACAGACGTTCATTCATATCCGAGACCTTGCGCGCGCGCTCGAACGCGCCGCGCGGGTGCGGAAACTTCAGGTCTGAGACGTCGCGCTCCTCGAAGCGCACCGTATAGTCCGGACGGCGCGCATCGTCGCTGCGCGTCGGATTGTCGATCTGCATCTCATAAAGCCCCGGCTCCAGATCCCGGATGTCATCCATGTGCTCGAGAATGGCGCGGTGCTGAAGCCGCGCGATTTTTGCGGAGACGAAAATGCCCAGATGGCCCACATGCGGGTTGATCAGATAAACGATGCGCTGGCCGGCGCGCTTGAGGTCGGCAGTGTTTTTATAGACCGCCGGCACCCAACCCAGCGCCTGGTGCGGCGGCGTAATGTTGTCGCCGTAGGAGCAGAAGATGACCAGCGGCGAGCGGATGGCGCGCAGGTTCACATCCTTGTTGTCGTGTACGTTGAGCTCGCCCTGCTCAAGCTGGTCGCCGATGAACAGCTTCTGCACGATGGCCACGATTTCCTCGCGGCTGAGATTGTGGAAACCGTTCCACCAGCGCTCGAACTCCAGAAAGCGCTCGCGCTCGCCGTCCACATCGGCAAACAGGCTTGCATGCTTGCCCCATAGGGTGCGCCCCGGCTTGAGCTGTTCAAAATTGGCGGCCAGCCAGGCGCCGTCGAAGACACCGTCGCCCAGATCGCCGAGCAGGTGCGTGAGCCAGACCCCGCCGGAGAGGCCGCCGTAGAGGCGCATGGGGTTGGCGCCCGGCTCGCCCTCCCAGTAGGACAGCGGCGAGCCGTTGAGCACGGCGGCGCCGGGTACCTTGGGGCGGTCGGCGGCGATCAGCGCCGCCGCCCAGCCCGCCTGGCAATTGCCGTAGAGGATGGGCCGCTTGCCCGCGTGGCGCTCGGCGAGCGTATCCACAAACCGGCACAGGGCGTGATGAACGTCCTTGAGGGTCTGGCCCTCACACGGCTCCGGGAAGAAGATCACGAAGTACACCGGATGGCCCTCGCGCAAGGCCATCCCCACCTCGGAGTCGCGCTTGAAGCCGCCGATGCCCGGACCATGGCCGGCCCGGGGGTCGATGACCATGACCGGCGACTTGCTGTCGTCCACCCGCTCGTCCCAGTGCATGCCCTCGATACGGGTGATGCGCAGCAGCGCGTAGTTCACCGGGCGCTCGAAGCGGCGCGCGTCGAGCACCTGCTCGTGCTCGAATTTCAGCACCGGGGGCAGGCCCTGGCGCTCGTGTTCGATCATGTTGGTGCCGCGCTGGCGCACGGTATCCCAGAAAAGCACGGTGCGCTCCCACGCATCGCGCTGGTAACTCATCCAGTCGGCCAGCGCGCGCAGGGGCGCCGCGGCTGCCTCAGGCGGCGCGCTGCTCTGCCGATCGGCGTTGCGGGATTTGGATTGCGGCTGTTTGAGACGCTGCGGATTCTTGGTCATGTTGGAAGGGGTTGTGCGGATATCTTTATATGTGGCAACACTGCGGCGTTGCGGGTTCCCCGGCGCGACCCCAACCGTTCGTGCTATGTTTTTGTCTTTTCGCAGACACCGGGCGACGAATGCAGCTCAGCCACGGCCGCGATGTGCAGCGCCGCGGCAGTGTGGCGACGCGCTAATGCCATGGACCCGATACTGATTATTGGCAGCGGACAAGCCGGCTACAGCGTGGCGCGCGAGTTCCGGCGCGTGGACGCCGAATCGCCGTTGCTGATCGTGACGGCCGACGACGGCGCTTTTTATTCCAAGCCCCGCCTGTCCAACGCGTTTGCACAAGGGCAGGACGCGGACTCGCTGGTCGCAAACGACGCGCAAGCCATGGCCGCCAAGCTGGGCGCACGGGTGCTCACATCGACGCCGGTGCAACATCTCGACGCGCACGCGCACACCGCTTTGCTCGGCCAGGATGCGGTGCGCTTCAGCCAGGCGGTGCTGGCCTGGGGCGCCAGACAGCGCCCGGTGCCGGTGAGCGGCTCTGCCGCCGGCGAGGTGGTCACGGTCAACAGCCGGCTCGACTACGCGCGGCTGCGCCGGCGCCTGGAGAGCGGGGAACGGGTGCTCATCATGGGCGCGGGCCTGATCGGCTGCGAGTTCGCCAACGATCTGGCGCAGGCCGGATTCCGCGTCACCGTGGTGGATCCCGCGCCCTGGCCCCTGCCGCGCCTGCTGCCCGAAGCACAAGGCCGCGCCCTGCAGGACGCCCTGGCCGCCGCCGGCGTCGACTGGCGGCTCGCCACCACCGTGGCCGCGCTCGAGCGCGGCGGCACCGGCCCCCTGCACGCCGAGCTTGCCGACGGCGGGGAGCTTGAGTGCGACGTGGTGCTTTCAGCCATCGGCCTGGAGCCGGTGACAGAGCCCGCCGTTGGTGCGGGCCTGACAGTGCGCCGCGGCATCGTCGTCGACCGCAATCTTTGCACCAGCGCACCGGGTATCCATGCCATCGGCGACTGCGCCGAGGTCGAAGGCCTGGTCCTGCCGTTCATCATGCCGATCATGCACGCTGCCAGAGCGCTGGCGCGTTCGCTGGCCGGGGAACCGGCACCCCTCACTTACCCGGCCATGCCAGTGGTGGTCAAAACCCCGGCCTGCCCGACGCTGGTTTCACCGCCGCCCGCCGATGAGGAAGGCGCCTGGGTCGTGGAAGGCAACGGCGCCGATCTGGAAGCCCGCTTCCTGGACCGCGGGGGCCGCATGACCGGCTTCGCGCTCACCGGCAGGGCCACCCGCCGGCGTGCGGAGCTCGTGCGCCAGGTGCCGCCATGGCTCGCGTGACGGGACCGGGCCGGAGCCAGGCGGGCGGCGCCGGGGCGAATCGCCGGTAAGCTCAATGGCTGCCCGGACGGACCTACCCGACGACCTCGCCGAGACCGTTGCGCGTGCCCTGTGCGAAGACTTGGGCGACGGCGACAAAACCGCCGCCATCCTCCCTGCCGAGAGCACGGCCAGCGCCCGCATTGTCAGCGGCGACAGCGGAACACTGTGCGGCCAGCCGTGGTTCGACGAAGTATTCCGCCAGCTCGATCCGGCCGTGAGCGTGCATTGGTCGCTGCCGGAAGGCGGCAATATGCGTGCCGGACAGCGTGTATGCCGCCTGGAAGGCCCGGCGCATGCGCTGTTATCGGGCGAGCGCACGGCGCTGAACTTCCTGCAGACCTTGTCAGCCGTGGCCACCACCTGCCAGCGCTATGCCGACCGCATCAAGGGCACCCGCGCGCGCATCCTGGACACGCGCGAGACGCTGCCGGGGCTGCGCTCAGCGCAGAAATACGCCGTGCGCATCGGCGGCTGCGAGAACCACCGCCACGGCCTGTTCGATGCCATCCTGATCCAGGCCAACCACATCGCTGCCGCGGGGTCGATCGCCGCCGCCGCGGAGCTCGCGCGCCGTCTGTATCCGAACGCCCCGATCGAAATCGAGGTGCAGAACCTGGACCAGATGGAACAGGCACTGCACGCGCGCGCCGAGCGTGTGCTGCTCTCCGCATTCCCCTCGCACCTGCTGGCGCGCGCCGCCCACATGGCAGCACGTCACCGCCGTTTCAATCTCGGCGACGTGCGCCTGGAGGCGAGCGGCGATATAGATCTGTCCAACGTGCGCGACGTCGCTGATGCGGGCGTGGATTTCATCTCCGTGGCGCGCCTGACCAAGGACATCCAGGCCGTGCCGATGACCATGCGCTTCGACGAGCGCACCGGGCCCGCGTCAGCCGATGCACGCCGAGGGCGCTGAGCACGGTCTCAGCGGGCCGCGCGCAAACGCTCGAACCCCGCCGCCAGATCCGCCTTCAAATCCTCCGCATCATCCAGGCCGGCGTGGATGCGAAGCGTGGGCCCCGTCGTCTCCCATTGGGTGGCGGTGCGCACCTTTTCCGGTTTGGTCGGCAAAATGAGGCTTTCATAGCCGCCCCAGCTATAGCCCATGCCGAACAGCTCCAAACCGTCCACCAGGGCGGCCACCGCCCGGCGGCTGCACGGCTTAAGCACGGCGCCGAACAGGCCGCTGGCGCCGCGGAAGTCGCGCTGCCAGATGGCGTGGCCCGGGTGGTCGGGCAGCGCCGGGTGCAGCACACGCTCCACCTCGGGCTGGCCCTGCAGCCAGTCCGCGAGCGCCACGGCGTTGGCCTCATGGCGGCGCAGGCGCACGGCGAGCGTGCGCAACCCGCGCAGTCCCAGGTAACAGTCATCCGGGCCCGCGCATTGCCCCAGCGCCACCGCTGTGCGGCGCAGATTCAACAGATGGGGATCGTTGGCGACGATCATGCCGAGCATGGCGTCGGCGTGACCCACGATGTATTTGGTGGCGGCGTGCACGCTGATGTCGACGCCGAACTCCAGCGCCGGGAAGAACAGCGGCGTGGCCCAGGTGTTGTCCATGATCACGGTGATATCGTGGCGGTGCGCGGCCTCGGCCATGCGCGCCACGTCCTGGACTTCGAACGTCAGCGAGCCGGGGGACTCGAGGAAAATGGCGCGCGTGTCGGGACGTATAAGCTCCTCGACCCCCTCGCCCAGCGTCGGGTCGAAATACGTGGTCTCCACCCCCAGCCCGGCCAGCAAGCCCTCGCAGAACTTGCGCGTGGGTGCGTAGACGTTGTCCGTAACCAGCAGATGCGCGCCCGCCTTTGCCACGCTCATGAGCGCCACGGTAATGGCCGCCAGCCCCGAGCTCACCGCGAGCGAGCCCTGTGCGCCCGCAAGGTCGGCCACGGCCTCCTGCAGGGAAAACTGCGTGGGCGTGCCCAGGCGGCCGTAGTAAACGCCCTGGAACGGGTCGAGGCTCGCGCGCTCGAGCGCATCGAGCGTGGGAAAGATCACGGTGGAGGCGTGATAGACGGGCGGGTTGACGACGCCGTGCTGCGCCTGGGGGTCGCGACCGGCGTGCAGCAGCCGCGTCTCGGGTCTGTGTTTGGCCATGGAGGGTTCTGCTTACTCGGCTGGAATCAAAGGGGTGAGTGTATAATCGCGCCGGTCACCTTGCCCAGCCTCGCTTAGGATGGTGCCGTTACTGGAAAGCGCCGCGATGGCGGCGGCCGACGCCGTGTACGCGCTCCTGCCCCGGCCGTGCCCGCCGCGCGAGCAACTGGACCGATGCCGGCTCATCGCCCATCGCGGTGCGCACGACGGGCGCGCGCTCGTGGAAAACACGCTGCCCGCCTTCGACGCCGCGCGCGCCGGCGGCGTTTGGGGCATTGAAACGGATTTGCGCTGGACGCGCGACCTGGAGCCGGTGCTGCTGCACGACGCCGACGGCGCGCGCTTGTTCGGCGAGGCCACCCGCGCCGCCGAGGTGACGGCAGCGCAGTTGCGGGACCGGCTGCCGGCCGTGCCGACGCTCGCTGCCGTCGTGCAGCGCTACACGCCGCAAATGCACCTGATGCTGGAGATCAAGGCCGAGCCTTACCCCGACGCGGCGCGCCAACAGGCGCGCCTCATGGAACTGTTACAGCACTTGCAGCCGGGCCGCGACTATCACCTGATGGCGCTCGACCCGGGCCTTTTCCGCTTGTTCCCCGATGTGCCCGCTCACGCCATGATTCCTATCGCGCGCCTGAATGTGGCCGCCACCAGCCGCCTCGCCCTGGCACGCGGCTATGCCGGCATCGCCGGCCACTACGCACTGGTCAGAAGGCGCATAATCCATCACCACGCATGCGCGGGACAAGCCGTCGGCGTCGGCTTCCCCGCCTCACGCTTCGCGCTCTACCGCGAGATCGCGCGCGACGTGCGCTGGATCTATTCAGACCGCGCCGTCGAGCTGCAACGCATGGTGCGCGGCGCATTGGAGACAGCCCCATGAGCCGGTTCCCCATCTACCAAATCGATGCTTTCACCAGTGAGCGCTTCCGGGGCAACCCGGCCGCGGTGTGCCTGCTGAACGAGTGGCTTGACGACGGCCTGCTGCAGGCGATCGCGGAGGAGAACAACCTGTCGGAGACGGCATTCCTGGTGCGGGACGAGCCGCAGCGGCGTCTGCGCTGGTTCACTCCCGCGACCGAGGTCGACCTGTGCGGCCACGCCACCCTGGCCACCGCCTTCGTGCTCGCCCGCTTCGTCGCCCCGGACGAACGCCGCTTCACCTTCGCGACCCGCAGCGGTGCGCTCACCGTGGTGCGCGAGGGCGATCGCTTTGTCATGGACTTCCCGGCGCAGCCGGCACGGGCGGTCACGGCACCGCCCGCGCTGATCGAGGCGCTAGGCGCCGAGCCGCTCGAGGCGGGTCTGAGCGCGGATTACCTGCTGGTGCTGGAAGACGAGGCCGCGGTCCGTGCGCTCGAGCCCGACATGCGTGGGCTGGCGGCCATACCCGGCTGCCGCGGCTTCATCGTCACTGCGCCGGGCGACGACGCGGACTTCGTGTCGCGGTTCTTTGCCCCCGGTGCGGGGGTGGCGGAAGACCCGGTGACCGGCTCCGCCCATTGCACGCTGACCCCGTACTGGTCGGCCCGTCTCGGCAAGACGCGCCTCCAGGCGCGCCAGGTCTCGGCGCGCGGCGGCGAACTCGAGTGCGAGGACCGCGGCGAGCGCGTCGCCATCGCCGGTCACGCCGTCGCCGTACTGGAGGGCACGCTGTTGTTATAGGGCGAGGTTGCGCTCAGTCCAGCGGCTGCGCCGGCAAGTGCGGGCGCCCGGGCTCGCGGTTCAGATCCAGAGCCGGACCCAGCGGCACGATTCCGGTCGGGTTGATGGTGTGATGCGAACGGTAATAGTGCTGCTTGATGTGATCGAAATTCACCGTCTCCGCCACCCCGGGAATCTGGTATAGCTCGCGCAGATAACCCGGCAGGTTGGCGTAGTCGACGATGCGGCGCAGATTGCATTTGAAGTGGCCGTGGTAGACGGCGTCGAAGCGCACCAGCGTGGTGAACAGCCGCCAGTCCGCTTCCGTGATCCGCTCGCCCACCAGGTAGCGGCTTCGGGCGAGCCGTCCGTCGAGCTCGTCCAAGCGTGCGAAAAGGGCTTGGAAGGCCGCCTCGTAAGCGGCTTGCGAGGTGGCGAAACCAGCCTTGTAGACCCCGTTGTTGACGTCGTTGTAGATACCTTCGTTGACGCGGTCTATGGCGTCGTGCAGATCGCGGGGATGGAAATCCCTTTGCGGATGGCGGGCAATGCGGTCGAACGCCGAGTTGAACATGCGGATGATGTCGGCGGATTCGTTGCTGACGATGGTGCGTTTTTCCTTGTCCCACAAGGTGGGCGTGGTCACGCGCCCGGTATAGTCCGGCACCGCGAGCGTGTAGATCTGGTGCAGATAGTCGGCGCCGTTGACCGTGTCCGGCACGCAGCCCGGCGCGTCGCTGAAGCGCCAGCCCTGCTCGCCCATATAGGGGTCGACCACGCTCACGCCGATCGCCTCCTCCAGGCCCTTGAGCTTGCGCAGCAGCAGCGTGCGGTGCGCCCAGGGGCAGGCGAGCGATACGTACAGGTGGTAGCGCCCGGCCTCGGCCGCAAAGCCGCTGCTGCCGTCCGCGCTCACCCAGTCGCGAAAGCCGGCGGCCTCGCGCACGAAACGCCCGCCAGTGGAATCGGTGTCGTACCAGCGGTCCTGCCATTGACCGTTGACGAGAAGCCCCATCTTGTCCCTCCGCGGGTCTGGCCCGCTTGCTTGAGCTTTAGTGTCCGCCCAGGTCGGGGCGGCATGCGCAGTAGGCGTATTCGCCCTTGGGGTCGTTCATCCACGCGAGCGGCGTAACCTCGCTCTTGAGTGCCAGCAATGGGTGCAGCCACTGCGGTGCGGGGGAAGATATCCCCAGGCCGCTGCGCACCGCCACCTCGCCCAGGCGCTTGAGCACTTTGGACGCCCAGCCCGCCCGCGGCGACAGCGTCTGCACGCTGTACTCGCCCGGCTTGAGCTTGGCGAGTTTGGCCGCCGCCGCCACGGCGTCGTGGAGCCCGCCGATGTGATCGACCAGCCCCAGATGGTGGGCGTCGGCGCCGCTCCAGACCCGCCCTTGCGCGATGCTGTTGACCGCCTGCACCTGCATATGGCGCGCCTTGGCCACGTGCGTGATAAAGCGCTGGTAGCCGTTCTTGATCACCGCATCCAACGCCTGCGCAGCCTGCTGCGAGAGCGGGCGGTCGATGCGCAGCGCCCCGGAGAGCGGCGTCGTGCCGATGCCGTCGGTGTGGATGCCCAACGCGTTGAGCGGCTTGGTGATGTTGGGGATGAGCGCGAAAATGCCGATGGACCCCGTCAGCGTGGTGCGGTGGGCGAAGATCTGGTTGGCGTCCATGCTGATCCAGTAGCCGCCTGACGCCGCCAGGTTGGACATCGACACCACCACCGGCTTGCCGGCGTCGCGCGTGGCGAGCACCGCGCGGCGGATCTGCTCCGATGCGAACACGCTGCCGCCGGGGCTGTTCACCTGCAGCACCACCGCATCCACGTTGCTGTTGTCCTGGGCGCGGTGGAACAGATGCGTGAGCGTCTCGCTGCCCACCGTGCCGGCATAGCCTTCACCGTCGATGATGGGCCCTTCGGCGACGATCACCGCGACCCGGTGTCCGGGATGCGTCTCGCCGCGCGCGGTCGCAGCCAGGTAGTCGCGGTTGCCGATCTGGTTGAAGCTGCCGGTGTCCGGGTTCGTGCCCACTTTTTCACCGATCTGCTTACGCAGTTGCTCCAGCGTATCCAGGCTGTCGACGAGCCCCGACTGCTTGGCAACCTGAGCCGCATCGCCATTGGCCGCGGACAGGCGGTCGGTGAAATGATCCACGTACTGCTCGATGCTGTCCGGGGAGAGCTTGCGCCCCTGCGCCACCCCCTGCTTGTAAGCGCCCCAAAGCGTATCGAGCCACGCGCGGTCGGCCTCCTGGGCCGCGGGCGACATGCCGTTGCGCGTGAACGGCTCCACCGCCGATTTGTACTTGCCGACGCGGAACACGTGCACGCGCACGCCGAGTTTATCCAGGGCGTCCTTGAAGTAGTGGTTGTAGACCCCGAAGCCGTCGATCAGCACCTGCCCCATGGGGTCCAGTTCCACAGAGTTCGCCTGCGCAGCGAGAAAATAGGCCGGCTGGGAATAACTCCCCGCATAGGCGATCACCGGTTTGCCGCTTTTCTTGAAGTTGCGTATGGCCTGGGCGAGCGTCTGCAACTGAGCCATGCCGGCGGAGCCGAGTTGGTCCAGCTTGAGCACGGCCACCTTGATGCGCGGGTCTTTCGCCGCACGGTTGAGAGCCTTGACCAAATTCTCGACCCGCGTCTGGCGGGGCGTCTGCTGGAAAAGCTGTCCCGCCAGTTCCCGTTCGCCGCTCTCGGGGCTGTCCACCAGGTTGCCCACGGGCGTCCACACCAGAGCGGCGCTCTCAGGCACCTGCACCGAAGGCCCGCCTTTGAGGGCGAACACGATGACGGCCACGATGGCTAGGAACACCAGGGTAAAAAACAGCCGCCTGGTGAAATCGATAATCCGCCACAGGCTGATCAGCAACCGGACGGGCCATGAGCGGCGGCCACCTGGGTTCGGCTTGGGCATTGGGGGATTCCGGTCAGAGTAAGCCTCTTAACATCAGTATCCTACGTGATCCGCCGCAGCAACCAAAGCGGACACCGGTCAATAATAGTTATTAGCTATTGTTATAATTAATATAATCAACTTGACCTATTTTCAGCGCCGCCTTACTCTACTCACCAAGGACGCAGGCAACTGTCTTATGTGCACGTCCTGTTAACACGTCTTATTCGCATTCAATTTCATTGTGGAGGTCTGCTCATGGGTATTTTGGTCGGTCGCAAAGCGCCCGATTTCACGGCGACGGCGGTCATGCCGGACGCCAGCTTCAAGGAGGACTTCAAACTCTCGGACTATCGCGGGCAGTATGTGGTGCTCTTTTTCTGGCCGATGGACTTCACCTTCGTCTGCCCGTCCGAGATCATCGCGCACAACAACCGCATCAAGCAGTTCGAGTCGCGCAACGTGCAGCTGATCGGCGCCTCCATCGACTCGCAGTTCAGCCATTTCGCCTGGCGTAACACGCCGGTGGAAAAAGGCGGCATCGGCGAGGTGAAATTCCCGCTGGTCAGCGATCTCGCCCAAGACATCGTGCGCGCCTACGGCATCCAGCATCCCGATAGCGCGGTGGCCTTGCGCGCCTCCTTCCTCATCGACCGCGACGGGGTGGTGCAGCACCAGGTCGTCAACAACCTGCCTCTGGGCCGCGAGGTGGACGAGATGCTGCGCATGGTCGATGCGCTGCAGTTCACCGAAGAGCATGGCGAGGTCTGCCCCGCAGGCTGGCACAAGGGCGAGCAAGGCATGCGCGCCGACGCCGAGGGCGTGGCAAGCTACCTGTCGGAAAACGCCTCGCAGCTGTAAGCGCCAGTCAGCGAAATCGATGGTCTAAAATATAGAGCCGATGATATGTGCCGGCGCCGCGGGCGCCGGCCTTCCTAAGGAGTCTCACATGAGTGAAGCCAAGCACCGCCGCCTGATCATCCTGGGCTCCGGTCCCGCCGGATACACGGCGGCCATCTACGCGGCGCGCGCCGGGCTCGAGCCGACGCTGATCACCGGCATCGAACAGGGCGGCCAGCTCATGACCACCACCGACGTGGACAACTGGCCGGGCGACGTGGAGGGCCTGCAGGGCCCCGGCCTGATGGAGCGCATGAAACAGCACGCCGAGCGCTTCGACACCGAGATCGTCTTCGACCACATCAACCAGGTCGACCTCAGGGCGCAGCCCAAGCGCGTGCGGGGCGATATGGGCACCTATACCTGCGACGCGCTGATCATCGCCACCGGCGCGAGCGCCAAATACCTGGGGCTGGACTCGGAACAGGCGTTTCGAGGCAAAGGCGTGTCCGCCTGCGCTACCTGCGACGGCTTTTTTTACCGCAACCAGGACGTGGCCGTGATCGGCGGCGGCAACACGGCCGTGGAGGAAGCGCTTTACCTGTCCAACATCGCGCGTTCTGTGACCGTCGTGCACCGGCGCGACAAGCTGCGCGCGGAGAAGATTCTGGCCAACAAGCTGCTCGAGCGCACGCCCAACGCGCATATGGAGTGGAACCACGTGCTCGACGAGGTGCTGGGCGACGATTCCGGCGTCACCGGCATCCGCGTCCGCCATGTCAAAACCGGCGAGACGCGCGAACTGGCGGTCAGCGGGGTGTTCATCGCCATCGGCCATACCCCCAATACGCAGATATTCGAGGGTCAGCTCGACATGGCGGGCGGCTACATCAAGGTCAAAAGCGGCACGGAAGGCGACGCCACCGCCACCAGCCAGCCCGGCGTGTTCGCGGCCGGCGACGTCATGGACCACGTCTACCGCCAGGCGGTGACCTCGGCCGGCACCGGCTGCATGGCGGCGCTGGATGCCGAACGCTATCTGGAGCGGCTGGGCGACACTCCGGCAGACAGCGTCCAGGCCCACCTGGAGAGCCAGACCGCGACCACCTGACACGGGGCGGCGCGGCTGCCCACGCAAGGAAGGCGCGTTAGCGGCGGCGCACTTGGCGCCCCCGCAATGCGCCAGTACCACGCGGGATGCGCCCGCGAAAGCACAAAAGACTTGAATTCCTGCGCGCAATGGCCTGAACTTTGTCAGGTTATGGCGGGCATGGCTTCACACGGCGAGCGGCGGGGCAAAAGCGGGGGACGGCTTCTGCTGGTGATGCTTTGTGCCTGCGCCCTGGTGGCCGGCTGCGCGCACGGCCCCTCGCCGTCTCCGCATCCCGGCCACCCGGAAACCACGACGCTGACCGGTGCCCGCAAAATAGCCGTCGGCGCGGCTTTGCGCGAGGTCGGCACCCCTTACCGCTACGGCGGCGACACGCCGCGCGGCTTCGATTGCAGCGGTTTGACGGAATACGCCCTGGCCAAGGCCGGCGTGGCGTTGCCGCGCACGGCCCGTGCCCAGGAGCACTCGGGCACGCGCATCCCTTTCTCGCGCGCCAGAGCCGGCGATCTGCTGTTTTACCGCTTCCGCTCAGGCGACGGCGATCTGCACGTGGGCCTGTATCTCGGCGACGGACGCATCGTGCACGCATCCAGCGGCGCGCGGCGGGTGCAAGTCACCCATATCGACAACGCCTACTGGTGGCGCCACTATCTGACCGCGGTGCGCGTCCTGCCCCGGCGGGTTAATTGATCTTTTCGCGAATGCGCGCGCGCTTGCCGCTGCGCTCCCGCAGGTAGTACAGCTTCGCGCGCCGCACGTCGCCGCGGCGCTTGACCTTAATGTCGGCGATCTGCGGGCTGTGGGTTTGGAACACGCGCTCCACGCCTTCTCCGTGCGACACCTTGCGCACCGTGAAGGAGGAGTTCAGGCCGCGATTGCGCTTGGCGATCACCACGCCTTCGAAAGCCTGCAGGCGCTCACGCTCGCCCTCTTTGACTTTCACCTGGACCACCACGGTATCGCCGGCGCCGAACTGCGGCACCTCGCGCTGCATCTGCTCCGCTTCCAGTTCCTGGATGATCGTGCTCATAGTAGCGACCCCTAACTCTCGCTCTTCGCAATCGGTTCACCGGCAGCCTGACTCGCGTCCTCTGCCTGCTCCTGAATATATTCCCGCAGCAACTCCTGCGCCTGCGCCGACAGGGCCAAGCCCTCCAGCAGGTCCGGGCGCCGCAGCCACGTGCGCCCGAGCGCCTGCTTCAGGCGCCAGCGCCGGATGCGCGCGTGGTCGCCGCTCAGCAATACCGCCGGGATATTCCCTTGCGGCAAACGCTCCGGCCGCGTGTAATGCGGATGATCCAACGCGCCGCTCGCAAACGAATCCTCGCTCGCCGAAGCCTCGTGCCCCAGGACGCCGGGCAACAAGCGCACGCAGGCGTCGATCACCACCATCGCCGGCAGCTCGCCGCCGGAGAGCACGTAGTCGCCGAGCGACAACTCCGCGTCCACATGGGCGGCCAGAAAACGCTCGTCGAAGCCCTCATAGCGCCCGCACACCAAGACCATTCCGGGCTCTGCAGCGAGGCGTTCGGCAAACGCCTGGCTGAACGGCTGGCCCTGGGGCGTCATGCACACCACCGGCCCCGTCGCCCCGGCTGCGTGCGCGGCCTCCAGAGCCGCGCTCAAGGGCTCGACTTTCATCACCATCCCCGGGCCACCGCCGTAAGCGCGATCGTCCGTGGTGCGGTGACGGTCCGTGGCATAGTCCCGCGGGTTCCAGCTCCGCAAGGCCACCTTCGCGTTGTCCACGGCCCGGCCGACGACGCCGTAACGCCCGACTTGTTCCACGAGCTGCGGAAACAGGCTAATCACATCGATGCGCATACGCTGCGCCCCCGATCCAGGCCTCAGAAGCTGTTGAAGAACCTACTGCGCTCGGCATTACGCGGCCGTGCGGTGCTCGAAATCCTCATGTATTGATCCATACACTGCGGTTTCTGCGCTCCGCGCGGCCACGAACTGCCTTCGCTCGTGACGGTTCTTCAGCAGCTTCTCAGAAGTCCGGATCCCAGTCGACGCTTATCCGGCCCGCTTCCAGATCGACTTCGTGAACCACCGGCCCCTGCACGAACGGAATCAGCCGCTCGCGCTCGCCCCGAACCACCAGCACATCGTTTGCGCCGGTTTCGAACACCCGCTCCACTTCGCCCAGAACCACGCCGTCCAGCGTGGCCACGGCCAACCCTTCCAGGTCGACCCAGTAGTATTCTCCCGCGGGCAACGGCTCCAATTCGTACCGCCATACGGCGACCGAACAGCCAAGCAGGGCCAACGCTTCGTCCCGGTCAGCCAGCGCACGATCATGCGCGTCGGCCAGATGCGCGATGAGCCCGGCGCCGTGGCGCTTGCCGTCCAGCAACGCGTATTCAGCCCAGCCGTCGCCACGCTCAAGCTGCCAGCGCCGGTAACCCAGTATGCCTTCCAAAGGCCGAGTGTATGACTCCACTCGCACCCAGCCCTGCACGCCCATCGCCCCGCTAATGCGCCCCAGCGTCACCCGCCGGCCGCTGTGCGCCGCCATCGCGCCGGCGTCAGGCCGCTTCCGCCCCGCTAGCCGGCGACTGCTGCTGGCGCTGCAGCTTGACCAGGCGCGACACCGTCTCGGAGGTCTGTGCGCCCTGCGCCTGCCAGTGCGCGATGCGATCCAGATCGAGCTTGAGCGGGACTTCCTCGCCCTTGGCGACCGGGTTGTAAAAACCCAGGCGCTCAATAAAGCGGCCGTCGCGCTTGTTGCGGCTGTTGGTCACCACCACGTGATAAAAGGGACGCTTCTTGGCGCCCGCGCGCGCTAAACGAATCTTAACCATGAATACCCTTCGCCTGAGTCAGAGCCGCTGCGCGGCCACAGGCCGCAGCTAAACCGCGTATTGTACCCAATACATCGAAAAAGTGAAGCCGAAATGCGGCTAGGGCATGCCCATGCCCGGCGGCATACGCCCTTTCATGGAGCGCATCATCTTGGCCATGCCGCCCTTGGACATCTTCTTCATCATCTTCTGCATTTGGGTGAACTGGCGCAGAAGGCGGTTCACCTCCTGCACCTGCACGCCGGAGCCGGCGGCGATGCGGCGCTTGCGCGAGGCGCGGATGACGTCCGGATAGCGCCGTTCGTGCGGGGTCATGGAGTTGACGATGGCGATGAGCCGGCGTACCTGCTTGTCGTCGGCCTGAGCGCGAACCGCTTCCGGCAGCTTGCCGGCGCCCGGCATGCGCTCCAGCATGGCGCCGATGCCGCCCATTTCCAGCATCTGCAGCATCTGATCACGAAAGTCGTTGAGGTCGAAGCCCTTGCCCTTCTTGAGCTTCTTCGCCAGGCGCTCCGCCTTCTTGCGGTCGACCTTGCGCTCGGCCTCCTCGATGAGGGACAGCATGTCGCCCATGCCCAGTATGCGCGAGGCCACGCGGTCGGGATGGAACGGCTCCAGGGCGTGGGACTTCTCCCCCACCCCCAGGAACTTGATCGGGCGTCCGGTGATATGGCGAACGGACAGGGCCGCACCGCCGCGCGCATCGCCGTCGACCTTGGTCAGGATGACGCCGGTCAGCGCCAGCGCATCGCCGAACGCCTTGGCGGTCTTGGCCGCGTCTTGGCCGGTCATGGAATCGACGACGAACAGCGTCTCGGTGGGCTCGATGGCGTCGTGAAGCCGGCGGATTTCGGCCATCATGGCCTCGTCGATGGCTAACCGGCCCGCCGTGTCCACCAGCACGACGTCGTGGGCGTTGCGACGCGCATGATCGACGGCGGCACGGGCGATGTCCACCGGATTCTGATCCGAGCTGCTGGGGAAG